>JABAOC010001563.1_pt3 | contig 76720 bp, 64 predicted proteins | sample 7062161 | NCBI WGS metagenome assembly JABAOC01 (sample SAMN14538625, study PRJNA623070) | marine sediment metagenome | biome: marine biome [ENVO:00000428]; feature: marine pelagic biome [ENVO:01000023]; material: deep marine sediment [ENVO:00002113] | place: India: Gulf of Khambhat ... | reverse complement strand
TCTTTCCTCCAGTTCGCTGTGTATATTTTGGACGGAGACTAAAGAGAATTTTTGTCCTCCAAGTTTATACTCGGTAGCGTAGAGAGCCAGGTGCAGCAGTTCGTTATTATCCTCGACTTTTACCAGGGCTTTTTCTTTCGACTTGAGCTTCAAAAGCGTGCTGACCAAAGGCTTGCTCCAGGATTCGAGAGATTTTATGTTTTTAAGGTGAGGGACATTTAATAAACGTTTTGCAGCTGTGTTGATGAGCTCCACTTCACCGTTCGGCTGAAATGCAATGAGGCCGATACCTATATGCTGGACGACTGTCTGTAAATATCGATAATGCTCTTCTTTCTCAGTCCTTGTTTTTCGAAAGGCATTCATGACCTCATTGAAGGCACTTTTTAGAGCCTCGAACGATGAACCCATCCCATCATCTTTAAATGTCTGGGAGAAATCACTGTATTTGATGGATTGAAGAAAACGGGTCAGGTCCCTGGTTGTTTTCTCGACATAGCGAATAAGCGCATAGATTTGATAGATGATCAAGATTCCGAGAATAAAAAGAGCTGCATACAGGGTTGTTTGAAAGAGGAAGAAGAAAAAACCACATAGAGTTGCCCCCAGCAGCAATATGCGAACGGTGCAGTTAGCTCTAAACCGCTTATAAACCATATTTCTCCATTCTTCTGTACAAAGAAGCTCTCGAAAGCCCGAGTTCTTTTGCAGCGTGAGTAATATTGCCTCCATGTTTGCTTATAGCTTTATGAATAGCTAATTTTTCAATATCTTCGAGGTTATAATCTTCAAAAGCCAGGTCTTCCCCCTTTGTTTCCTGGGCGGGGAAGAAGAAATCCGAAGGCTGTAAAACCTGGGATTCACTCATTATAATTGCCCGCTCAATGGCATGCTGGAGCTCCCTGACATTGCCCGGCCAATTATACTTTTCCAGTCTTTTCAGGGTTGTGGAGCTCAGCTTTTTTAGCGGTTTATGATATTTTTTGCAATAAATCTTTAAGAAGTGGTCAACGAGCGAAGCAATATCTTCGCTCCGCTCACGAAGCGGGGGTAAGCGGATTTCCACAGTGTTAATCCGGTAGAGAAGATCTTGACGGAACTTGTTCTGGGCCACCATTTCATGAACGGACATATTGGTTGCGCAAATAAGACGGACATCGATCTCAGTTGCCTTGTTGGAGCCAAGCCGAATGACCTTTCGGCTTTCCAGAACCGTCAGCAGTTTTGCCTGAAGGATTAAGGGAAGATTACAGATCTCATCGAGAAAAAGAGTTCCTCCTGAGGCGACCTCAAAGCGGCCAGCCCTGTCCTCTCTGGCGTCTGTGAAGGCTCCCTTAACATGTCCGAAGAGTTCGCTCTCAAAAAGAGTCTCGCTCAGCGCTCCCATATCTACGCTGATAAAGACTTCATCGGCCCGGGATGATTGGCGGTGGAGCTCCCGGGCGACCAATTCCTTTCCGGTGCCGTTCTCTCCAAGGATTAAAACATTGGCATCGGTTTTGGCGACTTTTTGGATAGCAGTAAACACAGACTGCATGGCCCGGCTTCTTCCTATGAAATCATGAAAAGGCTGATCAAGGTCAGCGCTCAGCTGCTTCTGTCTGGAGCGAAGGTTCTTTGCTTCTATCCGAGATTGTCTCAGATTCATGGCAGTCGAAAGAGTTGCTATAAGCCTTTCGTTCTGCCATGGCTTGAGGATGAAATCTGTAGCGCCCTCTTTAATGGCTCGAACTGCCATTGCCACGTCTCCAAAGGCAGTGATCAACACAACGACTGAAGAAGGATCAAATTCAAGAATTTTATCGAGCCAGTAGAAACCCTCCTGGCCGCTGGTGGCACCTTTGGCAAAGTTCATATCCAAAAAAATGACATCATAAGTTTCGCTTTTAAGAAGAGAGGGAAGGACGTCGGGCGTCTTTTCTGTATGGACTTGAGCAACATGCTGTTTGAGGGCTAAACGTGCTGCCTGAAGGATATCTTCGTCGTCATCGATGATGAGAATTCTTCCAGTCTTTTTGTTCATAAGCTCATTTCTCCGTCTGTCTGTAAATTCTTGAGCCAGCTTCGAAATATGAAGTTAATATCTGGCCATTTGATAGATGAGCTAGCAGATTCACCATAGTCGATTATATCAAAAAGCATCTGTTGAAATCATTTATGGTTTCAGCACATCTTAACGAAAACCACTGCAAAATACATGCCTATCGTGCAATTTCTTGCTTCCGTCTGGGTTACTTTAGCCCTTAAATATTATTATACAATAACTGTTCGATATCGTACACTCCTTGTCTTAATAGCGAACACTTTTTTAAAAAATTTATCTAACCATTCCGCTGATTTCTCCGTAAATGTCAATAGTGGCACATTTATTGCACAAATGATGGTCTGGCAGGAAAAAATCTTGATGACCATTCAAAATTCTGAAAGTTGCTGGAAAGAGGAAAGATGAGAAAATCATTATGCAAGGAGCCCGAAAATGGGGATGGACCGTAAAATTGAAAAAAAGAAGTGGCCACCCAAAAAGATTGCAGGTTTTGCAGCCGTTGGACTATTTGTCATTCTTGTGCTTTATGTTTTCCTTTTCAGGCTGAGTAAATCCACTCTAAATGTAAAAACGGAGAGGATAACAATTTCGAGTGTCACAAGAGGCCCCTTTCAGGAATTTATTCCTATCATGGGAAACGTTCTTCCTATAAATACATTTTATTTAAATGCTGTGGAGGGAGGAAGAGTAGAGGAGATTTATTTAGAGGCAGGGACTTTTGTCAAAGAGGGAGATGGAATCCTGAGATTAGCAAACACAAACCTCCTTCTCGACATCATGTGGAGAGAAGCTGAATTATTCCAGCAGAGCAACAACCTGCGCAACACCCGCCTCTCCATGGAACAATACAGACTAAGGCTGAACCAGGACCTTGCTGAGATCGAAAATCAGCTTCAGCAGCAAAAACGAACTTATGAGCGGTATAAAGAGTTGGTAAAAGATAATTTGATCTCCAAACATGAGTATGAGCTGGCCAAGGATCAGTACGATTACTTGATCAAGAGAAAAGAATTAACCATAGAAAGCCAGAAGAATGATTTAGAATTCAGGCAGGCCCAGATTGATGCCCTTGAAGCCTCGCTGAAACGGATGCAAGACAATCTCGCTATAGTCAAGCAGAAACAGGAAAACTTGACGATAAGGGCTCCTGTTTCAGGTCATCTGACTGCACTGGAAGCAGAAATCGGTCAATCCAAATCACCTGGTCAGCCTTTGGGACAGATTGATGTCCTGGAGGGATTTAGAGTGAGAGCTGATATCGACGAGCACTACATCGCCCGGGTAGAGACAGGGAGGAAAGGGGAATTTGATTTTGCCGGTAATTCCTACGGGCTTATAGTCAGGAAAATTTACCCTGAAGTGAAAGATAGGCGTTTTGAAGTTGACATGGAATTTATTGGCGAGGGACCTGAGGAAATTACGCGAGGACAAACTCTCCATATCCGATTAGAATTGGGCGATATTTCCGAAGCCATCCTCCTTCCAAGAGGAGGATTTTACCAGACTACCGGGGGAAACTGGGCTTATGTTGTGGATGAGTCTGAAAATGTCGCCACGAAAAGAAGAATTAGACTCGGAAGGCAAAACCCACAGGTGTTTGAAGTGCTCGAAGGGCTGGGGCCCGGCGACCGTGTCATTACTTCATCTTATGAAAGCTTCGGAAACATGGATAGATTGGTTTTAAAGTAAACTAAAATTTCGATTCTGCGTCTTATTAAGATAAGGATAAAAGGTCAAAGACCTAAAAGCCGAATGCTGAAAACTTAATTAAGGAGGAGAAGAATGATAAAAACGAAGAACCTCAAGAAAATTTATACTACAGAAGAGGTGGAAACAACTGCGTTAAATAACGTGAATCTGAACGTCCAAGAAGGAGAATACGTGGCCATCATGGGGCCATCTGGTTGTGGGAAATCTACTCTTCTCAATGTTCTAGGAATGATAGATAATCCCACAAGCGGTGAATATCATTTTCTGGAACAAGAAGTATCCAGGTATTCTGAACGCCAGCGGGCAAACCTCAGAAAAGCAAACATAGGATTTGTGTTCCAGAGCTTCAATCTTATCGATGAGTTGACTGTCTTCGAGAACGTAGAACTTCCGCTGCTTTATCTTGGTTATTCTTCTTCAGAGCGGAAGAAAAGAGTCAATGAAGTTCTTGAGCAGATGGAAATCATGGCCCGGAAGAATCACTTTCCCCAGCAATTATCTGGAGGTCAGCAGCAGCGGGTGGCAGTGGCAAGGGCTATTGTTGCCAGACCCAAGCTAATACTGGCAGATGAGCCGACAGGAAACCTGGATTCCGCCCACGGCGAGGAAGTGATGAGAATCATAGGAGAGCTCCATGAAGCGGGCACCACTATTGTCATGGTCACCCATTCTCCTGCATATGCCGAATACAGCCACCGCACTATTCATCTCTTTGACGGCCATATTGTTTCCGAGAATATCCAGAAAGAATTCAAGATCTAACAATGAACCCTCACAAACTCCTAATAGCCGCCCGGGCTTAGGTATTTTTGGGGAAGAAAATAAGTTAGCGAAACTGGTTGTGGATATTTTAGAGGTGCAATGCTTAAGAACTACTTAAAAATCGCTTTAAGAAACATTGGAAGACACAAAGGATACTCCTTTATTAACATCGCTGGCCTGGCTATTGGGATGGCAGTGTGTATCCTGATCCTTATGTTTGTTCGTAATGAATTGAGTTATGACACACACCACGAACACAAGGACAGGATATTCCGGATCGAGCGCCGATGGTTTGCTGCCGACGGATCGGTGCGGGGTGCGTTATGTTCAGTGGCTCCCTCGTTTATCCCTCTTCTCGAGGAAGAATTCCCTGAGATGGAACATGTTGTACGTATGTATGGGAGCGGCGACACCCTGATAACTTTCGGGGAAAACAATTTTGTTGAGGAGCGGCTTTATTTCGCTGAACGTGACATCTTCGAAGTTTTCACAATTCCGATGATCGAGGGAAATCCGCAAACAGCCCTGAATAATCCGAACTGCCTTGTTCTATCCGAATCCATGGCCCGGAAGTATTTCGGGGATGAAGCCCCCATGGGCAAAGTCATGAAAGTTGGCAGCAGTAGAGAGGACTACCAGGTCACGGGAGTTATGAAAGATGTTCCTCAAAGCTCCCATCTCCACTTTGACTTTCTCGCCTCATTTATCACATTCAAAGGGCGCTTTCCTTATTATAAGGACGGAAGTGATTATTTTTTTGGTTCGTCGAATTTTAGCGATAATGTTACCTACACTTATATGCGTTTGGCGGCGGGTGCAGATTCCAGGGCAGTAGCGGCGCGCTTCCCGGGATTTATTGACCGCCACCTGCCAACTTATGAGAGCGAATCTGGCGATATCATTCATGCCAGCCAATGGAACAACCTTGTTCTCCGGAAAGTCACCGATATTCACCTCTATTCGCATACACATAATGAGCTGGAGCCCAACAGCGATATTCGGTATGTAAAGCTTTTTACGCTGGTTGCGCTATTTATCCTGATTATTGCCTGCATAAATTTCATGAACCTTTCCACGGCCCGGGCCGTCAAGCGGGCAAGGGAAGTGGGATTGCGCAAAGTCGTGGGTGCCAACCGCAGGCTATTGACAGCACAGTTTATAGGAGAATCTCTGCTTATTGCCCTGATGGCAATGGCCCTGGCCTTAGCACTGGTATCAATATTACTGCCTTATTTCAGTGCTTTTTCTGGTCATGAATTGAGATTCGGCTTATTAATGAATTCGGTCGGAATCATAATTTTAGTGTCTGTGTTCCTTATTACCGGATTGGGGGCTGGTCTTTATCCGGCAGTTTATCTCTCCGCTTACAAACCAGCGACCATCCTACGGGGAGAATTGACTCGCGGTTCCCGGGGAGCAATAATGCGCAAAGTCATGGTTGTCTTCCAGTTTGCAATCTCAGCAGCGCTTATTATAAGTGTCGGCGTTGTCTTTAAACAGATGCGTTTTCTGAAAAATGCTAATCTTGGTTTCCAGCGGGAAAACATCGTCCTCATTCCATCGGATCGTGTTGTCCTGCAAAACTGGCAGGAAATAAAAAGTGAATTATTGAAAAATCCGCGCATTCTAGCCGCAACGTTATCGAAAAGGGCACCATCAGGCCGCTTACTGGATGCTCCGGGCTTCCGCGCAGAAATCAACGGAGAGATGGAAGACGGTTCCTTTTCTATGCCTCATAACCGGGTTGAACATGACTTCTTTAAAACTTACGGTATGAAAATAATAGCGGGTCGTGATTTTTCCATTGACTTTCCTACTGATGAAAACGAAGCATTTATCCTCAATGAAACTGCTGTCAGGCGTTTGGGATTGGAAAGTCCCGAGGATGCTGTGGGCTTGCCCATGGAAACCAGGGCTCCAAACCTCAGGGGACGTGTAATAGGTGTGGTAGCAGATTTCAATTACGAATCCATGCATCATAAAATCGTTCCGATGCTCACCTATATCCGGCTTGAGCAGACGAACACTGTCTCGCTGCGAATAGCTGCCGGAAATATCAAGGAAACAATAGCTTATGTTCAGGGAATATGGGAGCGTTTCCATCCAGGTTATCCCGTTAGCTACTCTTTCCTTGATGATCGTCTCAATGCGCTTTACCGCAATGAAGCACGGATGATGGAGATGTGCGGCTATTTCAGTATACTGGCGATTTTTATCGCTTGTTTGGGATTGTTCGGCCTAGCGTCCTACACCACAGAGCAGCGCACTAGGGAAATAGGCGTCAGGAAAGTGATGGGGGCGACGGTTTCAAAAATTATCATTCTCCTTTCCAGGGAATTTGCCAAATGGGTGCTTATAGCAAATATTATCGCCTGGCCTGTTGCCTATTTCGCCATGAATAAGTGGTTAGATAATTTTGCCTACCGGATTAATATAGGCTGGATAGCATTTCTTTTGACGGCAGTGCTGACATCTATGATTGCGCTTTTAACGGTAAGTTATCAGTCAATAAAGGCTGCTGTTGCCAATCCCGCGGATTCGTTGAGGTATGAATAAGAAAAGATTCCTTTATAACAGACAATTTACCGAGGTGCAGAAATGTTTAAAAACTACCTAAAAATTGCTTTGAGAAAGGTCAGGAGGCACAAAGGCTTTTTCTTCATTAATATTTCCGGTTTGGCTATCGGTATGGCCTGTTGCTTCCTTGTATTTATATGGGTTCAGGATGAGATGAGCTTCGACAGATTCAACTCGAATGCTAAAGAAATCTACAGAGTATTACTCAATCCTCAGGGCACAGATATATTCAATTCTTATGGCCCAGGTCCTCTGGGCCCTGCGTTGAAAGCTGACTATCCGGAAATCGTCAACTTCACAAGAAAATTCGGACATGCCACTGGTCCATTGAAGTATAGAAATCAAGTTTTCAATGGAAAGGTTTGCGGAGTGGATCCAACGTTCTTTGAGATATTCACTTTTCCTTTCATCAAGGGTGATTCGAAGAATTGCCTGTCTGAGCCACGTTCTATCGTATTAACGGAAAAAATGGCAGCCATTCTCTTTCATGAGGAAGATCCCCTCGGAAAAACAGTGGGATTCGAATGGTGGGGAACATGGCATGATCTCAAAGTCACGGGCGTTATCGAAGATGTCCCTTCCAATAGTCATATACAGTTCGACTATCTACTGCCTTTCGAATTTGTGACCTGGTCTGGAATGACCATTGAAGACTGGGACATAGGCGCTTATCAAACTTATGTGCTTCTTCCAAAAAACGCAGACTCCAGCGCGGTCCAAGAAAAAATCGCCGGGACTGTAAAGAGATATTTTCCCGAATCTCAGAACACCTTGTATTTAGAACCTTTAATCCGGATTCATCTTTATAATTTCACAGGCGGCGGACCAATCACTTATGTTTACATCTTTTCCATCATCGGAATACTCATTTTATGCATAGCCTGCATTAATTTCATGAACCTATCCACGGCACGCTCGATGGAAAGCGCCAGAGAAGTGGGGATGAGGAAAGTCATCGGATCAACTCGTTTTCAACTTGTAAAACAATTTATTGGAGAATCCGTCCTCCTCTCTTTTATTTCGTTTATTTTGGCTTTGATACTGGTCCAATCGTTCCTTCCCTCTGTAAATAACATCGTGGGCAAGCAGCTGACGCTGTCCTACCCCGGCAGTCCATTATTTATCTTCTTAGGAATTGCTATCTTCACGGGAATCATCTCAGGCAGCTATCCGGCTTGGTTCCTTTCCAGTTTTCGACCCGTAGCTGTTTTAAAAGGACACATGAGATCGGGTTCTCAAAATATCCGCTTGAGAAAACTCCTCGTTATCGGACAATTTGTCGTTTCAATCGCACTTATCATCGGGACAATAATTATTTATCAGCAACTTATGTACGTAAGAAATACAGATATGGGTATAAACAAAGAGCATGTCATCAATATGGAACTCAGAGGGAGTTTGCGCAATCAGTATTATATTATTAAAAAGGAGCTCCTGAGGAATTCGGACATCCTGGCTGTATCCGCCACCAACGGTTCATTTTTAAGAAGGTTCGGAACAGACAAAATTGGCTGGGAGGGCAAGCCAGAGAATAAAAGGATTTTCATGTCCATTCATTCTGTGGATTTTGACTACCAAAAAATCTTCGATATCGAAATGGCTCAGGGCAGATATTTTTCTCCGGAATATCCAACTGACATCTCTGATGGAATCATAGTTAATGAGACAGCTGCGAAAATCATGGGAATGGAATTTCCGATCGGCCAACGAATTTCCTGCTGGATCCCTTATGATCCCCAAAGATCTGGGACGATAATAGGTGTTGCCAAGGATTTCCATTTTCGTTCCCTCCATGAAAAAATTAGTCCTCTGGTCTTGGTCATAGCTCCAGGCTGGTTTACGGATGTTTATATAAGGATAAAGCCTGAAAACGTCCCTGAGACTATGGTTTTTTTAGGAAAAACCTTAACAGAACTCGCTCCAGATTTTCCCTTTGAATACAGTTTTTTGGATGAAGATATCGACAGTCTCTATAAGACTGAACGGCGAATCGGGAATCTTGTGAGATACGGAACCTTCCTGGCCATTTTCATCGCCTGCCTTGGGCTTTTTGGCTTGGCATCCTTCACTGCTGAGAAAAGGACAAAAGAAATCGGCATCCGCAAAGTCCTCGGGGCGTCTGTCTCAGGGATTACACTTTTGCTGACCAAAGATTTCACGAAATGGGTAATATTGGCTAATCTCATCGCTTGGCCGATCGCTTATTATGTCATGAGCAGATGGCTCCAGAATTTTGCTTATCACGTCAAAATCGGAATAGGAACTTTTTTACTCTCGGCTGCCGTGGCACTGGTAACTGCCCTAATCACAATCAGCTTCCAGGCCGTCAAGACCGCTGCCTCCAATCCAGTAGAGTCATTGAGGTATGAATAAATACTAATTTCATGATTGAACTGTTCTGTCTATGTAAAAAAACTGGGACTGTTTATATTTTTTGCAGGCGTTTGATTCATCAAAGCAACTATTTTTTATAGGCGCTTAATTTGTGCAGGGGCTTGATTTATGTAGGGGCTTGATTCATCAAGCCCACAATACGTTTGGAATAGATTTATCAAGGAATAAGAAGGAAAAAACGGCCAGTCTCGTTTTTTTCTTCAATATGTTCAAGATGCTTGTCATGTGAGAAGCAAATTTTACAGGCAAAGCAACTAAAGGATTAATAACTTCGTATATTATATCTAAAAGGTAAGTGTAGCCAAATAAATATGACAAGAGAGGAAGCTATGAGCTTAAAAGAAATATTGGAGAAGATAGTAGAAGAGGGTGCTCGGATTTTGTTAACTGATAGTGATAAAGATTGGGAAGCCAGCGTCCTCCTAGAAAGTCTATCAGAGCCGATGTTAAAGAGACGCGCCCACTTCCAGCCAGGATTATATATTGCGGAGATCAATGATTCTGGTTACCTCGGTCAAGTGCTTTACAGGGTGAAGCAAAAGGCATAAAGAGGCGCTTTATGCTGTTGGTGCTAGCAGATCAGGGAACGTTTATGTTCGAAACAGAGAACACTCCTGTTCACTTCTGAACACCGTTTGTAACACCAGCGAACGTTTTTTATTATGAATATCTTTCCCTACCTCTGTCGTTCTTCTGTATTCAATAATGGCATATTTTTTGCTCTAGTTTATCTGTGTGAGGCTTTATGAACAGTGATTTATTCTGCGATTTCGATAAAGATTCTTATGCGTTCGATCATTGTTCATAATCCGAGGAGCAATGTTTAAGAATTACATAAAGATCGCTTTAAGAAACATCAAAAAATACAAGAATTATTCCTTTATCAACATTGCCAGTCTTGCCATCGGCCTTTCCTGTTTTATATTGATAGTTCTCTATATCAGATATGAATTTAGCTACGATGAGTACCATAATGATGCCCAATATATTTATCGGGCTGTGAGAGAACGTCAAGGGAGACCCGTCTGGTTTAATTCATCCGAGCATCCCCTAGCTGCATCATTAAAAGAAGATTTTCCTGAAGTTGTCAAGGCGACAAGAGTGAAAAAAAATGATGAAGTTGGAGTCGTTGAGTATAATTCAAAACGTTTTAATGAGGAAGGCATATACTTCGTTGATCAGGATTTTTTAGAAATCTTCACATTTCCGCTTGTTTCAGGGGATATACACACCGCCTTAAAAGAACCCTTTTCCGTTCTTCTCACTCAGGAAATGGCTGAGAAATATTTCGGTAACGAGGAGCCTGTGGGTAAAACCCTTCGGATCAAAGAGTGGTACGCGGAAAAAAAATATGACTACAAAATAAAGGGAGTCCTAAAAAATATTCCCGAAAATTCCCATTTCACGTTTGATTTTTTAGTATCTTACAATACGTTGTATACCTTGAAGAGAGGGGGAAGAGATTCGGTTGAAACGTGGGGGTATTATGAACCCAAAACATACATCATGTTGGAATCCCATGTAGACCCGATAAATCTGGAAGGAAAATTTCCCGCATTCTTAAGAAAATACAAGGGCGAAGAGTCGGCATCAGAAAGACTGCACCTCCAGCCTCTGAAAGATATTCATCTGGGTGGAAACCTGAGGTATGAACTGGAAACTAACAGTGACATGAAATATATCTATTTGTTTTCAGCAATTGCCTTTTTTATTATGCTGATCGCCTGCCTAAATTACATAAACCTTTCTGTTGCCCGGTCAGCAAAACGGGCTATTGAAGTCGGGATGAGAAAAGTGGTAGGGGCCAATAAGGTTCAACTGGCCAGGCAATTTCTGGGTGAATCCATGGTCTTTTCTACCCTTGCTCTTATGATTGCGTTTTTATTGGTCGAGCTTGTATTGTCGGCTTTTGGTTATTTAATAGAAAGAAATCTGACGTTAAGTTTATTTCAGGACCTGGATATGCTATTGGTTTTTCTAGGTATGGCAGTCTTTATTGGATTGCTTTCCGGAAGCTATCCGGCTTTTTTTATTTCCTCATTTAATCCCATCCAGATTATAAAAGGGACTTTGAGAATCGGTTCCAAAAGCTCGTCTGTTTTCAGACATTCTCTGGTCGTGGTCCAGTTTGTCGTATCGATTATCCTGATTGTATGCACATTTGTGATCCATAACCAGCTCAGTTACATAAGAAATAGAAATCTTGGATTTGATAAGGAGCAAATCGTCACAGTCTATACCATGGATATAAATCTGAAAAGAAACATAGAACCGTTGAAGAAGGAGTTGTTGAAAAATCCCGAAATATTGGGGGTCTCTGCTTCATTAGACTTGCCCATAACAATACGCAGGACTTCTGCTGTTGAATGGGACGAACAGGGGGAGAGACAGAAATCAGGATTTAATTTTACCTTCGTTGATTATGATTTTTTTGATGTCTATGATATTGAGGTCGTAAAAGGGAGAAACTTTTCAGCGGATTTCTCAATGGATAATGAACAGGCAATTGTAATAAACGAAACAGCAGCGAGAAACATGGGTTGGGCGAATCCTGTTGGAAAACGAGCTTACAGCCTGGGAAGGGAATGGATTATAATAGGTATGGTAAAGGATTTTCATTTTCACTCGCTTCACCGGAAAATAGACCCCTTGATTTTCCTGTTTCACAAAGGCAGGGGAGTCGATTACTTTTCTATCAAAGTCAGTCCCTCCAATATTCTAGGTACTATAGGTTTCATCGAAGAAAAATGGAGAAGATTTTCTCCCGAATTTCCTTTTCAATATGCATTTCTGGATGAAAGGATTGACAAGATTTATAAAGCCGAGCAGAAATTAGGACAGAGTTTCAATATTTTCACTTTTATCGCCCTCTCCATCGCTTGTCTGGGTTTAATCGGCTTGGCGGCTTTTATCTCAGAGCAGAAGAGAAAGGAGATTAGTATACGGAAAATCTTTGGCGCTAATTTCCATAGTATCATTGTCCTTCTGGCAAGAGAGTATGTGAAATGCATCGCTGTGGCATCAGTGATCGCCTGGCCGATTGGCTATTTTGTAATGGACAGATGGCTTCAGAACTTTGCCTATAGAACAAGCGTAGGAATCGAAATCTTTATCCTGTCAGGTTTAGTGGCTTTCGTCTTCACACTAATAACCGTCAGCTACCAAGCCTTAAAAGCCGCACTGGCTAATCCGGTGGAATCGCTTAGGTATGAATAAAAAAATGAGGGATAATTAAGATGAAAACACTTATTTTCATCATGGTTTTATTGATTTTGCTGATATTAATTTTCCTTTAAAGGCTTATTTTCCGTTGAGAAAAAGGCTTAAGTTTCGAATCCGGTTGATTCATTGAGGTATGAATAGATAAACCTTAAAAGACAAGAAAAGCAAAGATGCTGGATAAATAAGAAAATAAAAGGAGGAAAAAATGAGAGAAGTCGTTATTTATGTTCCTACCCTGGAGGCAGAACAAAACATCGACATCGATGTGAAAATTAACGGAAAAAAGCGAACAATGCATTACAGAGTTGAAATCGTGGACTGGGAGGACTACGGCGGAGAATCCGAAGATAAGGTTAACGTGATAAGGCGGGTGATAAAAGAACATGACCGGGATTGGGAGTTGATTCAAATCGGTATTCCTACAAAAGACAATATCCCCATCATGTTTCGGAAAAGGGGAGAAAGCACATACGGCAGACTATAGAAGAGGGTAGCCATGTTTAAAAGTTACCTGAAGGTCGCTTTACGTAACATCAAAAAGCACAAAGGACTTTCGTTTATCAATATCACCGGACTGGCCGTTGGTATAGCCTGCTTTATTTCAAACATGAGCTTAGCGGAGAAAGAGCTCGGCTTTAAACTTATTTCAACGAGATTTTGAATGATGGCTGTTTAAGGAGGAAAGAAATGATAAAACTGAAGGACATCACAAAATATTACTCAACAGGTTTTGTGAAAACATTTGCTTTGCGGGATATTAACCTCGATATCGAGGAAAGGGAATTTGTGACCATCATGGGACCCTCTGGTGCCGGAAAGTCAACCTTGCTTTACATCCTCGGTATGTTAGACACGCCTTCAAGCGGTGAATATTACTTCTTTGATAAAAAAGTCCATAGACTGAGTGAAAAACAACTCACAGAGCTCCATAAAAACTACATTGGATTTGTCTTTCAGAGTTATCACCTCATAGATGACTTAACAGTCTATGAAAATCTTGAAACCCCGCTTCTGTACAAAAAAGTGAAAGGCTCGGAGAGGAAAGGCAAAGTTTGCGACATGCTCGACAGATTTCATATAGTGGCCAAGAAAGACCTGTTTCCCAATCAATTATCCGGTGGCCAGCAGCAGAAAGTGGCAGTTGCAAGAGCGGTTATCACCGAACCAAAACTCATTCTTGCCGATGAGCCCACTGGCAATTTAAACACCAAAGAAGGCGAAGAGATTATGGAGTTGTTCAAAGAATTGAACGAGGATGGAACCACAATTCTTCAAGTCACACATTCTGAAAAAAACGCATCATACAGCAGAAGAATTATTAATCTTTTGGATGGCTGGATTGTAGATAACGAGTAAAAGGCACTATCTGTCCGTTCGTTCATACAAAAAATCCTAAAAATGAAACCTCTAACGGAGGCTTAAAATGTTAAAAACAAAAAAAATTATTTGTTTTTTTTCGATTTTTTTCTTTACTGCGGGAGCTTGGGCTCAGAAAAAGGAAAAGGCTCTATCTCTTGAGGACTGCATCCTGAAAGCGATGAAGAACAACCTCAATGTTGCAGTGGAAGTCTTGAATCCGGAACTGGCAGATATTTCTGTTTCGCGGGCTAAGGAAGACTTTCTGCCCAGCCTTTCCTTTGGCTACAGTCTCCAAAATACAAATTCTCCCTCTATTTCCTATATCGAAGGCGAAGAAAAGATCTCAACCGAGTTCAAAGATTATTCAGCCTCTATTTTTCAGCGCATCCCAACAGGAGGAGAATTTTCGATATCCCTCTATTCCTACAAAAACGATTCCAACCAGAAATTCCTGTCAGTCAATCCTCGTTACTCAAGCACACTCCGATTTAATTTTACCCAGCCCATCTTGAAAAACTTTGGTCTTAAAATCAGCCGTAAAGAAATCATCATCGCCCAAAACAATAAGACAATTTCAGAAAGTCAGCTTAGAGGAGTTCTAATGGACACAATTTACAATGTGGAAAGTGCTTACTGGAATTTTGTCCACAGCATCGAAAATCTTAAAGTGAAAAGACAGTCCCTGAAATTGGCTCAAGATCTTTTGGCTAAGAATAAGAGGGAGGTCGAAGTAGGAACCTTGGCGCCCATAGAGATCCTGAGTGCTCAGACTGAAGTGGCAAGCCGCGAGGCAGATATCCTTCAAGCAGAAGCCATGGTCAAGAATAATGAGGATCTTTTAAAGACAATCATCAACCTGGCGGCCGAAAAAAAAGGAGTGGAGCTCGATATTATCCCCGTTGACAAACCGGTCTTCGCGAAAAAGGAGGTGAGTCTTGAGGAGGCCATTCTCACAGCCTTAGAAAACAGGCCTGACTTGCAGGCAAGCAGGGTTGACGTGCAGAATAAAGAAATAGACCTGAGTTATGCCAGAAATCAACTGCTCCCGAACTTAAGCCTTCGGGCATCATACTGGAGTCCTGGCGTATCGGGAACTCAAATCATCTACGACGAGCTCGATCCTTTCGGCCCTCCGATTATGACCATACCGGGTGGATCCTCTGCTGCTCTAAGAGATGCCTTCGACTTCAGATATAAGAACTGGTCTGTGGGATTAACGCTTAGCATTCCCCTCAGTACTGTGCTCTCACGTGCAGAATATGCCCAAGCGAGGGTTAATCTTGATCAGGCCATGTTTAGGCTTGAAAATCAGGAACAACAGATTTTTCTTGAAATAAAAAATGCAGTAAGGGCCGTTCAGACTGATTATAAAAGGGTAGATGCTTACAAAGTTGCCCGGGAGCTGGCCGAGAAAAAATTGGAAGCAGAAGAGAAAAAATTAAAGGTAGGTTTGACTACTAATTATGTTGTTCTTCAGCATCAAAGGGATTTAGCTGATGCGCGCAGTGCCGAACTCCAAGCCATCATCGATTATAATCTTTCTTTAGCTCGTCTGGATAAAGCCTTAGGAACAACGTTGAAAAACAAGAATATCAGATTTTCTGAAGTTTCTGAGGATATCGAGCGAAAAACATAAATCAATTTTCATTGTTCCTGGGTGGCGAATTCGCCACGAGCCGTTAGCAAAGGGAAAATTTCATTCAGAAGTTTTTATGTATTTTGAGGTTTATTTAGATTTATGTCTCCAAGTTTTGAGTCGATTCAATGAAAAAGCAGCAGCGATTTCATTCATAAAAAAGAAATGCTGGAGTTTTTCCCGAGGTGATGGTATTGTGGAAAAAATTATGAGATAGCCTGAGTTTCATTACTGAAAAAACCAATAAGTTCTTAATGGCAAGCTTCAAGGAGGAATAAAGGATGAATGAAATAGAGATAATTGATACGAATGCAGGCAATATTTACGACTACGGATTCTGCGGCTTCAAGAACAGTGAGCAAGAGGGATACAAACGAAAAATTGATTGGCTAAGACAACGTTTTCCTGAAGGCATGAGGTTCAAGGTTCTTAATTCAGTAAATGATGACTCTGTCGGCATTATAGAATACATCCCGGGCAGATATGCCTGGAGAGCAGTTGAAGCCAAAGGCTTCATGGTCATTCACTGTTTATTTATTTTATATAAGAAATATCAAAGAAAAGGCTACGGATCACTCCTAATAGAGGAATGTATAAAGGACGCAAAAAAAGAAAAGATGAACGGTATAGCGGTTGTCACACGTAAAGGGCCTTGGATGGCAAAGAAGGAATTATTCTTAAAAAATGGGTTTGAGGTTGTCGAGAAAGCACCGCCTGATTTTGAGCTTCTTGTGAACAAAATAAAAAAAAGCGCACATTCGCCCAAATTCAGAGGAGGCTGGAGAGAAAGGATGAGCCGATACGGCAAAGGCCTGACGATTATTCGATCAGACCAGTGTCCTTACCTTGAAAAGTGGGTTAAAGAAATAAGTGAGACTGCGCAAGAAAAGTATGGTCTTAAAGCAAAAATTGTCGAGCTAGTAACCTGCAAGGACGCTCAAAATGCTCCCTCAGCCTACGGAACCTTCAGCATAGTATATAACGGCAAACTCCTTGCTGTTCACCCCATAAGCAATAAAAGGTTCACAAACATCATGAATAAAGAGGCAAAAGAAATTCCTAAGCTCTTTTTTTAGATCGAAATCCGTCTGGGGGACCGACTATTTGTATTATTTTCAAATATTCCATCTATATTTCAGCTTTTCGGGAAGAAATTACAGGTATTTGTCGTCCAATCTATATAATATAAAAACATTGAATAATACTAAGATATTAGAAACGAGGCAAAGCAAACGAGGCAAAGCAAACGATTCTGCGCTCTTATGGTCTTTGAGCTTCCTTAAGCGAAGAGAATGGAGTATGGATTTGAAAAAAACATTTAAGCTCGGCTTTCTGGTTTTTTCATTATGCTTTTACTTATGCCTGCAGGTTGTTGCCTCTGGATTCGATAACAAGGCGACAGGAAATCAGAGCCTTGATGATAGAGTGAGAAGTTTTCTTGACAGCCACAGATATAGCTGGAGAGATATGAATGTCTCTGAAGCTGACGGAAAAGTCCTCTATGATATTATCATCAAGCATAAATACAAAAAGGCGCTTGAGATCGGAACATCCACCGGTCACTCAGCAATATGGATTGCCTGGGCGCTCAGCAAAACCGGGGGGAAGCTGATTACTATTGAAATAAACGAAAGGCGTTATAAACAGGCTTTAGCGAATTTTGAAGAAGCCGGGCTTTCCGATTACATCGATGCCAGACTCGCCGATGCCCATGAACTCGTTCCAGAACTCAAAGGTCCTTTCGACTTTGTCTTCTGTGATGCAGATAAGGGCTGGTATAAAAATTATCTCATAGCCGTCTTACCCAAGCTTGAGGTTGGCGGATGTTACACAGCTCATAACGTGTCAGGCAGACGCAGAGGGCGTGGGTGGGGAGTCGGAGAATTTGTAGATTATCTGGAGAGCTTGCCCAATATGGAAACAACATATGATGATTCTGGCTGGTCGGGCATGTCAATAAGCTATAAGAAGTCTGAAAAATAAGTTTGGTTACTTTTTAAGCATCAGCTTCTTGATAGAGCTGTATTAGGTTACCGCAAGTATCTTCAAATACTGCAACGGTTGCCGCTCCCGTTTTTGTTGGTTCCGTAGTGAACACCACACCCAACTTTTTCATCCTGGAGTACTCTTTTTGAATATCGTCCACAGCAAATGCCGTTAAAGGTATGCCTTGCTTAAAAATAGCTGATTGGAATGTCTTGGTAGCTGGATTGCTGTTTGGCTCAAGAACCAACTCAGTACCGTCAGGCTCTTCTGGAGAGACAACTGTTAACCATTTGAATTCCCCTAAGGGTATCTCTTTCTTTTTAACAAAGCCCAAAACCTCTGTGTAAAACTTAAGCGCCTTGTCTTGATCTTCCACAAATACACTATTTAGCTTAATCTTCATCTAAACCTCTTAATTGTCATTTGCTTGTAGTATAAATCAAAAACAAATCTCTTGGCAGCTATTTTATTATTGATGCACCTTTTTTTTCAATCTATCCAAGAGCGGTTTTAACGGCATCTTCATATGAAAGGGGGGAAATATGGGGGAAATACCTTTTGGCATTGTCATTCTGGATAATGGTCTCTGATTTTAGCCCCTCGACTAATGCTTTTGCTATTCGATAAGAAACAGGGGTCATGAGTATCAACCAATAAGATGAGAGTCTAGGTGTCAACAAAGGAACAGGGATCAATAGCCTCCTAAGTCCCATAATCCTGGAGGCTCTTGTAAGCATCTCTTTAAAACTCATCTGGTCAGATCCAATGTCTACGACCAGATTATTCTTTATATCAAGATTTTTTGCCTGAAATAGGTATTCCAGGACATCACTGATACCGATGGGTTGGGTTTTTGTATGAACCCATCTTGGCGTTGTCATCAAAGGAAGCTTCTGAACAAGGTTACGGATGATCTCAAAACTTGCGCTGCCTGAACCGATGATAATTCCAGCTCTAAACCATATGGTCTGGATGGATCCAGGTCGGCTGCTGAGGATTTCTCCCGTCTCGATCCGGCTCAAAAGATGCTCGCTTGCAGTATCCTTTCTTCCCAGTCCACCAAGATATATGATTCTCTGAACATTGGCATTTATGCAGGCATGAAGGAAATTTTCGGCACTTAAACGATCGAGCTTGGCGAAATCACCTTTGGTGCCCATAGAATGAATCAAGTAATAGGCTACATCTATGCCTTCAAGAGCTTTTCGGAGAGATTCTGTATCAAAGGTGCTGCCCTCGAAAATTTCCACTCGGTCTCTGTACTTGTCCCGGATCTTTCCTTCGTTCCTGACGAATAAACGAAGCTGAAGACCATTATCTTCTAGGAGTCTTTCCTTGAGCCTTCTTCCGATATAGCCTGTAGCTCCTGTTAAAAGCACTTTCATGATCTCAACTCACTGATTTTGACCATATCATCCTTTTCTTGTTCTTAGCACTCATGGGATTGAGATCAGAATCGGTAAGTTACGCCGGCGATTACGAAATGGATTAGAGCAAAATTGTATACTTCTTCCACGTTGGCGCCTCCTTCAAGGATTCTGTATCCAGCTTTCAGCGTAAAGTCTTCATTTAAATGGAGCTGTAAAGCCAGCAGGACATCTTCGGCCCGTCCTTGAGGTGCAGCAAGAGCATCGCCGTTCAATAATAAGCTCAATTTTCTGGCAAAAAACCATTCAAGATGAAAGTTTATGAGGGGTACAAAGCCTACATTTGTTTTTTCTGACTTTCTGTTATTTCCTTCTACACTGATGGCAGCATCCCTTATCTTGGCAGTGAATCCGAAGCCAAGCCTCAAGTTTTCTTTTCTTATGAAGTCATATCGATAGGTCAGGCGGTAAGAATCAAAGCAGTAAACAGCCTTTAGTGGAATACCAGCGGGGAAATCTTCCTCAAAGAACCTGATTGATTTGTTAACGCTGCCCGAAGCATTAAGGCTTAAAGGAGCCACAAGAACAGATAGGCTGTGTTTTTGACTTATTTGGTAACCCAGCCGCAACCTGAAAAAAAAGGCGGAGTCTGTTTTTAGATCTTTGGAAAGGGAGAATTCAGTCCCTGTGTCCCTAGATATTCTCACATTATTATATCCGCTGAACGCCAATCCTGTTTCCACGTCGATAGACCACTGTGAATAGGCATTTGAAAATGTTAACAGCAGGAAGAAGACAAGAACAATATAAATATTTTTTCTTATTATCTTCATACACGCACCTCTCTTGAATAGAGCACCAAAAATATCTTTTATCTTGATGCCGTGCTGACCGAGAAAACAGCATAATGAAAAATCATATTATACTTTCAATACATCAATTAGTATATAATTACTGACAAAAAAATATGAAAAATGAACGCATAAGGATCCAAAAGAAGGCAAAAGAGAAGCCCGGTCCGATACTCTACTGGATGAGCCGGGACCAGCGGGCTCATGACAACTGGGCACTCTTCTTTGCCCAGGAACTTGCCTTCAAACAAGGAGTACCTCTAGCGGTGGTTTTCAGTTTAGTCCCTCAATTTCTAGGAGCGACAATCAGACAGTACGACTTTATGCTTCAGGGCCTCCAGGAAACAGAGAAAAAGCTAATAGAAAAAAATATGCCTTTTTTTCTACTTGCGGGATCTCCTGAAGAGGAAATACCAAAGTTTACAACAAGAAACAGAATTGGAGCTCTTATAACCGACTTTGATCCATTGCGCCTGAAAAAAGCGTGGAAAAAAAGCGTGCTGGACAGGATTGACATTCCTGTTTATGAAGTGGATGCCCATAATATCATTCCCTGCTGGATAGCCTCGCCTAAACAGGAATTTGCAGCCTATACTTTTCGGCCAAAAGTGAAACGCCAGTTGAGTGAATTTTTGGATGACTTTCCAAATCTCAAGAAACATCCTTTTTCATGGGAAAAAAAAGCTGAGGAGACGGATTGGATTAGAGCGAAAAAGAGTTTAAAAGTCGATAGAAAGGTTTTGGAAGTTGACTGGATTAAGCCTGGGGAGAAGGCGGCAAAGCAACTGTTGAACCATTTTATACAGCATAAGCTTTCAGACTATGATGCAAAAAGAAACGATCCAAACCAGGATGGCCAATCAAACCTATCCCCTTATCTTCATTTTGGCCAAATTTCCGCCCAGCGCGTCGCGCTTGAAGTCAAGAAAAGCAGCACGACCAACAGCAAGCAACAAGCTTTTTTGGAAGAACTCATCGTGAGACGGGAACTCGCGGATAATTTCTGTTATTATAACGAGCATTACGATGACTTTAAGGGTTTTCCAGATTGGGCAAAAAAGACACTCAATGAGCATCGAGATGATAGAAAGGAATATTGCTATTCGCTTGAACAGTTTGAATCCGGCCAAACCCATGATGACTTATGGAACGCTGCTCAGAAGGAGATGGTCAAAACTGGGAAAATGCACGGCTATTTAAGAATGTATTGGGCAAAAAAAATATTGGAGTGGACAGAGACACCAGAAAAGGCCCTAAAAATTGCGATTTATCTCAATGACAAATACGAACTGGATGGCCGAGATCCGAATGGATATGTAGGAATTGCCTGGTCTATCGGCGGAGTTCATGACAGGGCCTGGTTTCCAAGGCCAATTTTTGGAAAAATCCGTTTTATGAGCTACAAAGGAGCCCGTTCAAAATTTGATGTGAAAGCCTATATCAAGAAAGTCAGTGGTGTGTAATTATTCGGGATCCTTCAAGACTTTTAAGCATCTCTCCTGCGTAAGCCCAATAATTTAAAAAACTGAGCTTTTATATCCTCTAAGATTTGATAACTAACTGGTACCAGAACAAGTGTTATAAAGGTCGCAAAAACAACACCAAATGCCAACGAAACCGCCATGGGAATGAGGAAACGAGCCTGTAAGCTTCGCTCGATCAACAATGGTGTTAGCCCGGCAAAAGTTGTGATGGATGTCAGTATAATAGGACGGAATCGGATCACACCCGCCTCCCGGATGGATTTTTCTGTGGGCTCACCAGAAGCTCGGAAGCGATTTATAAAATCCACAAGAACGAGGCTGTCATTGACAACAACGCCGGCTAAGGCAACAATACCGAAAAATGAAAGGATGGTCAGATCAATTCCCATAATGATATGACCCCAGATAGCTCCCACAATTCCAAACGGAATAACCGCCATGACAAGAACTGGCTGAATGTATGATCTAAACGGTATTGCCAGTAAAGCATAGATAATAAATAAAGCAAGTATGAAGCCATTTCTTAAGCTGCCCAGAGCTTCACTTTGATCCCGCTGTTCACCTTCTAAAGAATAAGAAACTCCTGGATAATCTGCTAATAGGGGGGGCAGAACATTTCTTGTTATGTCCGTGAGCAATTCATTAGCATTGGCTTTGCTCTCATCCACATCCGCTGTAATGCTAATCGTGCGCCGCCTGTCTGTTCTCTCTATGGTGGAATATCCCCGTCCCAATGTTGCCTTTGCAGCCGCCGAAAACGGCACAGCAATTCCTCCGAATGTCCTGATTCGTTTATTTTCCAAGTTTCCCAAGGAGCGCCTCTCTTCGAGTGGATATCGAACCATTACTTTTATTTCATCTCGGCCGCGCTGAATCCGTTGCACTTCTTCACCATAAAAAGCCTGTCGGACCTGCCGCCCCAAGTCAGAAAGAGTCAATCCTAAGGATTCAGCAACTGGAGTTATCTCTAGCTTAACTTCTTGCTTTCCTAATCGAAAAGAGTCAGCAACATCGAAAACACCAGGATAATCCTTGAGATTATCTTTCAAGCGTTCTGCGGCTTCTCTCAAGGCTGTATAATTCGAACTTGCCAGTTGGATATTAATCGGCGCTCCAGCCGAAAAAAGCGAACTGGAAAAAGTCAGCTCAACCGCATCCGGAATAGGGCCTGTCAATTCCCGCCAGCGGTTTGCAACCTGGATACTGCTGATTCTCCTTTTTTCAGAGGGAATAAGCTCAATATTCACCTCACCAAGATGAGACCCAGCAAAAACACCGGTAGCCACATTCGGCCCGCTCGCTTGATTTCGGCTGGGCTGTTCCCCGATCGAAGAAAGCACATGCCTGATGATAGGTTGATCCAGGTCAAGCTCGTCCTGTAATCTCAATGCTGTTTCTTCCAAGCGGCGCACAGCATCAGCAGTCGCTTCAACAGGAGTTCCAAGAGGCATGGTTAAGTCAGCAATAACATTATCCGCGTCTATCCGGGGCAAGAAAAGAAATTTGATCCAGCCGCCAACTAACCCGATTGTTAAAAGCAAAACTAAGATGAAGCCAGCAACAGTGATATACCTCAATCTGAGCCCTAATTCTAAGCTAGGCCTGTAGACACGATCGATAAACTTCTGGAATAATTCATTAAATTTGTCCTGGAATCGACCCCAGATGCCTTTCCAGCCTTGAGGTGTTTTCTTTTTTATCTTTTTAATATGGGAGAGGTGGGAGGGCAGGATAAAAAGCGATTCAAACAGTGAAAATAAAAGAGTTGAAATAACGATGACAGGAATGAACCTCATAATTTTCCCTATAACTCCTTCAACCCTCAAAAGCGGCCAAAAGGCTGCGACAGTGGTCAACACCGCGAATACCACAGGAACAGCAACTCCCCGAACACCATCTATGGCAGCTTGAACGCCAGTTTTACCTTTTTCATATTCTGAGAAAATGTTTTCACCCACTATAATTGCGTCATCAACAACAATGCCTATGACAACGATGAAAGCAAAAAGAGAGATCATGTTGACTGAAACATCAAGAGAAGGCATTAACCATATGGCACCGAGAAAAGATACGGGAATTCCCAGCGCTACCCAGAATGCCAATCGCAATCGTAAAAAAAGCGCGAGCATGATAAAAACTAATATGAATCCGCTTCGTCCATTGCGGAATAACAAATCAAGGCGACTTTTAAGAACTTCTGAATCATCACTCCATATCGTCAGCTTGATGCCTTCTGGTATTCTCATCTTGGCTTCACTGACATATTGTCTGACTGCTCTAGCAACCTGGATAGCATCTTCATTGCCAACCCGAAAAACCTGGATAAGAGCGCTTGGTTTGCCGTCAAAGCGAGCCGCTTGATCTGTCTCGGCAAATCCGTCAATAACCGAAGCCACATCGCCTACTTTCAATCGAGTTCCATCCGGTTGAGTCCGCAGTATTATATTTTCAAAATCTAAACCTACATAAGCCTGGCCTTTGGTTCGTAATAAAACTTCCCCGCCCTCTGTTTTAATGGAGCCGCCGGGCAAATCCAGCGAGGAACGGCGGACTGCCTGCGCTACTTCATCAAAAGTTAAATCAAAACGGCGCAAAGCTTGTTCGGAAACTTCAATAGAAATTTCATATGGCCTGATATTGGCGATTTCAGCCTGGGTGATCCCACGTAACATTAAAATATCGTCACGAATTTTCTCACTGAGAATCTTGAGGGTCTTCTCATCCGTTTCACCGGAAATAGCGAGGTTTATCACCTGACGTCTATTCAACAACTCTTGGATTATTGGTTTCTCTGTCTCTTCTGGAAAAGTATCTATGGCATCAATTCTGGCCTTAACATCATCAAGGAGCTTCCGGACATCTGTTCCCGGAATAAGTTCGACTGTAACAGAGCCAATTCCTTCTAATGCACGCGAAGTGATTCTTTTGATCCCTTCCAAACTCTGAATTTCTTCCTCAATTAGGACACACACGGCTTCTTCGACTTCTTCTGGAGCTGCCCCGAGATAGGGGACAGAAACCGTGATTAAATCAGATGCAATTTCTGGGAAGACTTCCTGCTTGATCCCCGACATAGTTAGTAGACCACCGACAATTATTAGTAAAAGAACCAGGTTAGCAGCAATCGGGTTTTTTGCAAACCACTCTATAATTTTAATCATTGCTCATATCCAGCAGTGCTACTCGAAGCTTTGGGCTCATCTTCATTCAAGACTCGTACTTTCATGCCTTCAACAACAGCTTCAAGCGGGGAGATACAGATGCGTTCTCCTTGTTCAAGACCTGAGCTGATGACAACTGTTTCAGAATCTTTCCTTAGAACCTCGACAGTACGAAAATGAAGTTTATTTTCATCATCGATCACTAGCACACTTTCAGTTCCCCTGAGAGCTGATCGTGGAATAACGACCACATTTCTCACTAGCTTTCCTTTGATTTCTGCTTCAACAAACAAACCTACTGCCAGAGGTGGCCTGTCGCTTCTTTGATCGCGTCCATACGGATCTTCGACTCTAGCTACTAATGTGATCATATGGCTCAAAGGATCGATTTCTCCCTCTACCCGAACGATTCTACCACTCCATCTGTAATCCCTTCCGGCATAATTCGCTTTCAAAGTCACGTCTATATTTAAAGCAGCAGGATTCTTACTGCGATAGTCCAGGCAACAATCCAGATAACCCATTTCGTTATCCGGCACAGGCAACCGAACCTCTGCATAATCGACCGCGTATACCGTGGCAAGCGCTCCCCCGGGGCTTATGTATTGTCCTAAATCTACTTTCTTTATCCTGACTCTTCCGTTAAACGGGGCCCGAATCTGTGTTCGTTGCAAATTCAGTTCAGCCTGCTTTAGACTCGCTTGAGCTCCTTCCAAGGACGCTTTTGCTTCTGCCAATTGGGGTTCCCGTAAAACCAAAGGATTTGCTTGCTCCTTCTTTCCTAGTCTTTTCCATTCTTCCTGCGCGATACTGGCTTCCTCTTCCTCCTGTGCCAATCGCAACTCGGCCTGTGCGACTTGAGCTTTCGATAGAGATAGAGCTAATTCATAATCACGCGGATCGACTTTTACCAGAACTTCGCCCTTCTCAAAAAAACCGCCAGGGGCAAATTGAGGGAAGACTTCGATCACCTGGCCTGATACCTGGGAGAAAAGCTCGCTTTCGGTGCGAGGACTGACGGTTCCCTGTGATTTAACAGCTAACTGAAAATCCTGCAGTTTAATTATGCTCGCACGGACCAATGGAGCGGGAAAAGTTACCTGTTTCGCCTGGATTTTCGGGCGCGACTTGATCATGATAAAAGCCCCGATGAGCCCGATAGCAATGATTATAATTGGGAGGAAAAATTTAAGTTTTTTGTTCATAGGATTTTGCCTCCTTCTCGACGGGAGACTGAGTGATTGAATCTATATGAAAGTCACCGCCTAGCGCCAGAAAAAGATCAATCCGGTTTTCTAATCTCTGGCGGCGGACGCTTAAAAGCTGGCTCTGGGAATCAAAAGCTCGTCGCTGTGCCTCGAGAACCTCAATTAGATTTGCAAGTCCCCTGTAATAGCGATCCTCTGCTAACTTTCTTGCCGCTATGGCCTGTTCTACTGCATTCTGCAAAGCTTTTTCTAATTCTTTTAATAATTTCTCTGCGGCTAGTGCCGTTTCGACCTCAGCATATGCGTTTAATGCGGTTTGAGCATATTGAGCAAGAATTTCTCTTTCTCTTGCTTTCGCCAGATTAACCCCCGCTCGGAGCTTTCCTCCCTGGAATATGGGCTGGAACAAATTTCCGATGAGATTCCAAACAGAATAATCTCCATTGAGTAGATTTCTGAATTCATCGCTGGAAGTCCCCGCTGAACCAGTGAGACTGATGCGAGGATAGAGTGCACGGCGGGATTCAGCTACACGCAGGTTTGCCGCGGCCAATCGTTTTTCAGCTGCAATTAAATCAGGCCTTCGACTGATTATATCTGCAGGCAAACCTGTAGGTATCGAATCAGTGATTTCAGGCAATTTCTCACTCACTGAAATTCTGGCTGCAGGATAGCGTCCTGCTAAGATTTCTAGTTGCCTTTTAATACGCTGAAGTTGGTCCTGCCTCTGGAGGAGTACAGCTTTGGCAGCGGCCAAATTTGATTCAGAGAAGCGCACATCCAGGGATGGACGCAAGCCTCGTTTATAGCGAGTGAAAACCTGTTCATTTGTAGTTCTATAATTTTCAACAGTCGCTTCTGCCAGCCGGACCTGATGCTCTGATTCAATCACGGCAAACCAAGCTTTGGCCGTTTGACCCGCCAGTGAAAGTTGAAATCCGATTAAATCGGCTAGGGATGCTTGAAAATCTTCTGTGGCCGCTGATTTCGAAGCACGGATTCTTCCCCAAAGATCGACCTCCCAGCTCACATCAAGCGAAACACCAAACAAGTTTGTTGTTACACTTGGGACGCCGCTATCTGACCCAGGAAAGGGGAATCCCAAGAAATTCCTCTTCTGACGGATTGCGTTAAGACTTAAATTCGCCTGAGGGAATAAATCTGCTCCAGCCAAGCGTGCTAAAGCGGCAGCCGCCTCAAGTCGAGCACCAGTAGCTCTTAAATTGTAATTTTCCTTAAGAACAATGGGGATGATAGAGTTCAGCATAGGATCTTCAAAGCGAGTCCACCATTGAGAAATATCGCCTTCAGCCTTTAATTCTGCAGAAACCCACTTATCCGGAACGTTGAACTCAAACTCAGGGGGCTCCCTTAACTTAGAAACGCAAGATAAACTCGTTAAAGCAAAAGCCAAAAGGAATACAATTTTTTTCATAATAAAAACTATATGAGAATTTTGGCAATTTAGATTTTATCTCTTCCCTTTTGAATAAGGATAAAAATATCAGTAATTTCCTGACCAATAAGATCGTTTGTCTATAAGTACCCGAAATAATGTTAGCTACTGACTATCAGTCAATTTTAGAATAATTATTTTTAGAAATTAAAATAATACAAAATTCATAATTCTATTTCAAGAGTTAATCTATATATATTCTAGTATTCAAATAATTAAGATGGATTTTATCCAAATAACAAAAGCTCCGCTAGATGCCCCTAATATTGGCCCCCAGATAACTTCGAGGACAGTTAGCTTCAAGCTCCAATCTTTAAAGAGAGCATAATTTGTGAGTCCATAAACAGTAATCGCCAAAATTCCTGCAATTGCACCAATCAAAGCTGCTTCTAAATAATTCACCTTTTGCGTTTTAAATAGAACTAAGAATACAATACACGTTACAACCAGGATTTGGGACAAAATACCAGCAAAGGAATTAATAGCCATTTTGTCCCCGCTCATGCGGGCAAGCGGCTTTATTCCCTCAAAATATGCCTTCTTGAATATTCCCAGATGCCAGATAGCGTCGATCAAGCTTGTGAAGGCAAAAGATAAAAACCAAATCAATAAATATCGAATTATATTCATTTGAACTCTCCTTCTTGATTGAAAAAGGCATGTTGGAAGCACTCATATGCCTATGAGATTTGAAAATTTAAATCTTAATATCCGCTTTTTTTCTACCTAGCCCTTGTTCTTACTTTTTTCTGGAAATTCAGTAGCGACTCTGATTACAACCTGAAACTCCTTGAGTTCACCCTCTCGCACGGCTCCTCGCTGTTCCAGAACCTGGAAAAAATGGACTTTTTCACCCGATTTTAAGACTCTATCAACGCCATCTTTTGCAGCCTCTGAGAAGCCTGCCGGAGAAACCCCGACAACATCAACCATTTTAAACATAAGATCACTCCTTTTCTTTAATAAGATTCATAAAGAATTTTACCGCTTTTTCGGAAACCATGGAAAAAAAGCGCTTGTTTTTTTCGCATATTCCTCAAACTCTTTATTACCCGAATATTTTTTTTCTAACGTGTTAACTCCTGAAACTCTTAAAAGCAGAAATATGATGAGCAGTGGGCTTACAATAGCTGTCCAACCATTTTTCGCAGAAAGAGCAATCAGGAAGATTCCCCACCACATAGCAGCCTCTCCAAAATAATTAGGATGACGTGTATACCTCCAGAGGCCTTGAATCATAATTTTCCCCTTGTTTTCTGCTTTTCTCTTGAATTTCGATAGTTGAAAATCTCCCACTGCCTCAAAAAAGAATCCTCCCAGCCAGATAATGAGCCCCAGGATATCAAGAAACTCGATTCCCGTTTCTTTAGAATGATTAATAAGCATCACTGGATAGGCAATGACTAAAAGCAAAAATCCTTGAAGCATATAAATCTGGAAAAAGCTTCTGATAAAAAACCACCTTCCCCAATCCTTTCTCCATTGCGCATACCGGAAATCTTCGCCTCTTCCTTTATTTCTAACGGCTATATGTGTTGCCAGTCTTGCTCCCCATATAAAGATCAACGCAATTACAAGAACATGGCGATTAACGAATTCGGTCTCCAGAAAAAAAGTCAAAATTGCAACCAATATGAAACCGATTCCCCAAGCGATGTCGACGATAGAATTATCCTTCTTTATCCAGGCAAGCATAAAAATAAGCGACATATAAAGAAAAACGCAGATGGCTGAATAAAGTATGGAATTGAGCATGTTAAGAAGCCATTATGTGAGTATTCGATAATTTAAAGTGAGATTTATTCAAACATAAGTGCAATTCCGATGGCACCGATTCCGTTGTGAACGCCTATCGCAGGTGATATATCCACGATATAAGACGGATTCCGGCGGATGGATTCCTTTATTTTTTCCGCATACATCTCAGCCCGCTCAAGGTTTTGGGCATGAACAATCGCGTAATTCCAGAGCTTCTCTTTATCGGCCATATCTTTTATCATCCGCATTATTTTTTTCATATTTCCTCTTCGGCTGAATGACTTGCCAGATGCCATCCCTTTGCCTTCTGCATCAAGAGACACAATCGGTTTGAGGTTCAGTATTTTTGCTAGCAATCCTTTCATGGGGCTGATTCTGCCGCCGCGAACCATGTATTTTAGTGTTTGGATATCGACCAGAAGCTTTGTCTTTAAAATCCATTCTCGGGCTAATTTCACTATTTCCTCGTGTGTTTTTCCTTTGCCAATTTCTTCTGCAATTCGCAAGACGACGAGGCCTAAGGATACAGAAAGATGCCTGGAATTGATAACGCTGATTTTTTTATTTTGGACAATAGAGGAAGCTTCCTTACTTAACTTATGAGCTCCGCTCAATTTATCCGAAATATTCACCACAATGATCGATTCGTAATGACTTGCGAGAAAAGAAAATAAGTTCTGGACGGTCTTGAGTGGAGGCTGTGAGGTTTTGGGATGATCTCTGCTGGCTTTCAGCAGTGTGTAAAATTGATCAGGCGTGATGGTGAGCTTATCCAGGAATAGATTATCCCCGAATGACAGATTGAAAGGAATGACATGGATTTGATATTCATCAATTATTTCCTGGGGCAGATCGCATGAAGAATCTGTTACCAGTGCGATTTTCGATTTTCTCTCATAGCTCGCTTCATACTGTTTTTGCATATCATCGGCTTTTAGCTGTGCAACGGTGCCATAATCTTTCAGCCTGTAAAACAAATCAGCGGGATGATCAGTGTGAATATGGAACCGGACTTTTTCCTCTGATCCTGCTACAATTGCAGAACTGCCAAAGGGGATAATTTCTTCTCTAAGCTTATCTAAATCCATGCCTTTACCGACAAACAGCGCTTCGGTGCAGTATCTATGCTCAATTGCGTCTTTATCTTTATAGACATGAAATCCCTCATCTTCCCATAAGACTGTGGGCTTTGGAATTTTTTTTAACCTTCCTCTTTTTATAAAGTTGGTGATTCCTTCAAGAAAATCGACAAATCCTTTTGCGCCAGCATCAACGACTCCGGCTTTGGCCAGAACGGGAAGCTTATAGCGAGTCTCAATCAAAGACTTTTTGGTGACTTGAAGTGAATACGAGAGAAGTTCGACAAAATCCCGCATTTTCGCCCTCTGCTGATAAACCGCTTCAGCCCAATCTTTTATTACGGTAAGCATCGTTCCCTCAACTGGGGAAACGACTGATTTATAAGCGTACTGAACTGCTTTTTTGACTATTTTGCCAAAAGAAATCGTCGATATTCTTTTCACGTTTTGGATTTCTTCGCTTATTCCGTGGAGAAACTGAGCGAAAATCAAGCCAGAATTTCCTCGAGCACCGGAAAGCGCCATTTCAGCAATTGAACGTAAAGTCTTATGAACAGAGGGATTGGGAACAGCTCCTTCAGCGATTGAGCGCATTGTTGAAGCCAGATTAGTGCCCGTGTCAGAATCTGGAACTGGAAAGACATTTATCTTGTTTAAATATTTCTGGTCTTTTATGACTTCATTCCCCCCCACCATGAATGCATAATAGAGCCTGGGTCCATCAAGATAGCTTATCTTCATGACTGATTCATTCTAATGAAAAAATTATAATTAATCTATAGATTATATAAGATTTTTTTAAAAATGTGCCACCATTAATTCTAAATTTTTGAAAGATCTTGTCGAAAATTTAAATTCCGTTGAGAAAAATAAATCTTTGCTGAGTAGATACGCCTCAAAATAGATAAGATGAATATGCGTTGCGGACGAAGTTAGCGATGGAGAGGCTAGCCTGCTTAAGATGAACCGGCGAACTTCAATTACAATAAATAAGATAATATAAATCTGCTAGATCAAAATGATATAATATGTCATAAAAATTGAATCTGGAGGCAATGGAATGAGTAGCCTATATTTTCTATTTCCAACTTTAATCGCCATTTTAATATCTTTTCTCTTTGTTAGAGCGGCTGGAATAGCTTTGATGATGACGGGATTGGAGAAAAAAAAAGCAAGATTTCAAGCTTTATCAGCATTTTCAGGAACAGGATTTACAACAAAAGAAGCAGAGTTAGTCATAAATCATCCTGTAAGACGAAAGATAGTAACTTGGCTTATGATACTCGGTAATGCCGGAATTGTTACAGTAATCGTAACTGCAACATCTTCTTTGGCAACGAGCAAAGGTTATCAACTCCCTCTTAATGTTATTATTCTTGTAATTGGGATTTTTTTTATTTATAAACTTGCGACTTATAAGAAGTTTTTAAAAAAATGGGAAAATTTCATTGAGAATAAGCTAGTAAAGCTAAAGACATTTGACGAAGAAGCGACAACAGAAGACCTTCTTCATTTTATTGAAGGGTTTGGATTAATAAAAAAGATCATACATGAGAATTCTGCTCTAGTTGGAGTTTCTCTAGTGGAATCTAAATTAAGTAAAAAAGGAATTTTAGTATTGGGCATTGAAAGAGATAAAAACTGGATTCCTATACCAAAATCTAATGAGATAATAAAACAAGGAGATCGTCTTGTTGTGTATGGTCCTCTTAAAGATCTGAAGTCTCTTTTGGAGGAAAAAGATCTATCTCAGTCCTGAAAATTTGGCCTAGCAAAAAAGAACGTGGAATCAAAAGTTTAAAACTAAAGAGCTGAGCAAATATTGATCTATGCTTTTAAAACCCGGCACTGGATTGTGACAATATTTTAGCTAGTAGCTTATTTTAAAAGAGAAGAATTTGCTGATAATAATAGAAAGAGAAGAAAGGGAGGAATTGATAAAAGGCTGATTGGCTTTTTTAGGCCTCAAGTTAACAACAATTACACCAATTTAGGAGGCTATTATGATTCGAAAATTAGTAAAGAAAACATCAAAAAAAATGGGTCTGCCTCCCGGGACTCCTGTTTTTGTAGGAGAGAAAAAAGTTGAAAAGATAAGGATTTCTTACATTGATTATGACGAAGCCAAGTTTGAAGAAAAGGAAGTTGAGAAAATTGACGAATGTGTCCCGTTCAAGGATACGCCGACTGTTACTTGGATAAACATAGACGGCCTACATCAAGTGGACATCATCGAGAAACTAGGGAAGTACTTTGATTTGCATCCTCTTATATTAGAAGACATAGTAAATACAGAACAACGTCCAAAGATGGAAGATTTCGGGCAATATATATTTATCATCACAAAAATGCTTTTCTATGATGAAAAGGAAGGTGAAACTAAGATAGAGCAGGTCAGTTTTATTCTCGGAGAACGTTTTGTCATATCGTTTCAGGAGGTAGCAGGAGATATTTTTGAGCCGATAAGAGAGAGAATAAGAAAAGGAAAAGGACGCATTAGAAAGATGGGGGCTGATTATCTTGCTTACTCTTTATTAGATGCTATTGTTGATGCCTATTTCATAATCCTGGAAAAACTAGGAGAACGATTAGAAGAACTCGAAGATAAAATAATTGCCGAATCCAGACCTGAAACCTTACAGGAAATTCATAAATTAAAAAGAGAAATGATTTTATTAAGGAGATCTGTCTGGCCTTTAAGAGAAGTTGTCAATAGCCTCGAAAGGGGAGAATCTTCGCTTATAAAAAAAGCTTGCCGGATTTTTCTCAGAAATGTTTATGACCATACGATTCATGTGATTGATACGGTTGAGACATATAGAGATATGGTTTCTGGAATGCATGATACTTATCTTTCGAGTATCAGTAATAAGATGAATGAAGTTATGAAGGTGTTGACAATTATCGCCACAATATTTATTCCCCTGACATTTATTGCCGGAATCTACGGGATGAATTTTGAATTTATGCCGGAGCTGAAATGGCGTTGGGCCTATTTTATAGTTTGGGGGGTCATTGTGTTTGTTGCGGTGCTTATGGTGCTTTTCTTCAAGAGAAAGAAATGGATGTAAGATGGAATGTGGGAAGTTTCTTGATCTTTTTGAAACAGTTAGGGAGGGGATTCTATTTATTTTGTTGTATTTGATCTACATCACGTTTTTAGTAATTCAAGGATAGGGAATTCAATTTCAATCCGCTTATTCATTCTTCACATATAGTCACTCATGGAGGATTGCAATGGAAGAATTGAATATATTAATTTTGCTGATTTCATTATTATTGCTTTTATTTTTTTCTGCCTTTTTTTCCGGGTCTGAAACAGCTCTCATGGCAATAAGCAGACTTCGTTTGAAGCATCTTGCAGAAACAAGACCGAAAAGAACAAGGACAGTTGAACGTGTACTCAAAGAACCTGATAAATTGATAGGTGCCATATTACTGGGAAATAATCTTGTGAACGTGGCAATGACAGCTCTTGCAACATCTCTTGCCATCAGTTTGTGGGGGGATAAAGGCATTGCTTATGTTACTGCGGCGTTAACACTCACAATTTTGATTTTTGCTGAGATCACGCCAAAAGTATATGCAAAGTATTTTAATGAGCGAGTTTCTTTTCAAGTAGCCCCCGTTCTTAGATTGATAATGACTATTTTTAAACCTGTGGTGGCAGTGATTACATACATAAGCACAAAAATTTTATATCTGATTGGATTGAATATTAGAAGAGTAAAAAAGCCTTTGATTACGGAATCTGAATTAAGGACATTTATTAAGGTGAGCAGAGATTCAGGTGCTATTACGCCGGAGGAAAAGAGAATGCTTACAAGAGTGTTTACATTGAATGATAAAACCGTAGGAGAGATAATGATACCGGCAGAAAAAATGGCAATCTTTGAAATAGATGCCTCAGAAGAAGAGATATTGAAGAAAATAGTAAGGACAGGCTATTCGAGGTTTCCAGTGAGATCAGCTAAAAAGTCTGAGATAGTGGGAACCGTTAATGTTAAAGACATATTTGGTGTCATCTCAAAAAGAAAAAGCATTTCATTGAAAAAGATCTTGAGACCGACCTATTTTGTTTCAGATGAAGATAAAATAGATACACAACTCCGACGCTTTCAGAGGAGAAGAATTCATCAAGCTGTCGTTTTAGATAAAGAAGACAGAGTTTCAGGATTGATTACTCTGGAAGATATTCTGGAGGAATTGGTAGGGAGTATTAAGGATGAACATGATTTGTATTGAAGATGACGAGAGAATTTTATTATTCAAATGGTCCAAAATTTTGCAACACGAGCTCCTGATGGGGGCGGAGGAGAGAGATAGCGCGCGATGAGCAAATGATAAACATGTATGATTCCGCAAAATCACTCACAGAGGAACCGATCAATTTCTTTTTTTACGGAATTTTGACAAAACAATCGGAGGCTAAGTGAAAATTCCGTACTCTCGATTTTTCAGGTTTATGATTATGGGATGTCTCATTATGCTCTCGGCTAATGCATCATCCTCGCAGACCCTCGAACTCAAAGGTCTCCTCTCCGGATGGGTCACTGTTAATACGGAAAATATCTCCGAACCACAGTTTGGTCTGTATTATATTCCTGAATTCTCGATCAAAAAAACTGTCTCACAAAATTGTTCCATTGATTTTGATCTTTTTTTGAATGTCAATGCGACAGCCCGCCTGCAATCCCAGGAAGAGATTCAAACAAGAAGCGAAATCAAACTTTACAGAATGTGGGGGCGGATTTCGTCCTCCCAGTTTGAAGCCAGGCTTGGACTCCAAAAGATAAATTTTGGTTCTGCTTCCCTTTTAAGGCCTCTGATGTGGTTTGACCGCATCGATCCCCGCGATCCTTTGCAGCTCACGGAGGGCGTTTACGGCATTCTCATGAGGTACTACTTCTTGAACAACACCAATATCTGGATTTGGGGACTTTACGGCAACAATAACACAAAAGGATGGGAATTTCTTTCGACCAAGCCTCGATCTGTGGAATTCGGAGGGCGCTTCCAGCACCCTGTCGGAAACGGAGAGATGGCTCTCACCTATCATCACCGACAAATCGATCCAAACCAAGGCTTTTCCGGCCTGGATCTGGCAAATGGCTCTTCTATTCCGGAAGACCGTTTCGCGCTGGACGGCAAATGGGATATAGGAATCGGATTCTGGTTCGAAGGAACCATCACTCATCAGAACAGCAAGCAGCTGCCTTACCCATGGCAGAAAGCTGTTACTGTTGGATTCGATTATACTTTCGGTCTTGGCAACGGCCTGAATCTGACTGGAGAATATTTTGTTTTTGCAAGCAGTCAGGAGGTCCTTGGTTCTGGCGATAGTATGAAATTTGCAGCCTTGTCTATGAACTACCCCTTGAGTATACTGGATAACTTGAGCTGTATTTTTTATTATGATTGGAAAAACAAGAATCTCTACAGCTTCCTCAACTGGAGACGAACATATGACCAGTGGATCATCAATATTATCGGATTCTGGAATCCGAAGCTTTTTCAGATCTACCAGAATCTGACGGAGAACAACATGTTTGCAGGAAAAGGGATTCAGATCATGGTTATTTTTAATTATTGAGAATTCTTATGGGCAAAATTCATTTTTCAAACATGAAAGAGAGGTCACAATGGAAAACTCTTTTTTGATCAAAACTAAAGATCTTGTCAAAACCTATCCCATGGGCCAGACGAAGATTTTCGCGCTCAATGGAGTGAACCTTAACTTTATGCCTGGAGAGTTTGCAGGTCTTGTTGGTCCGAGCGGTTCGGGGAAAACAACATTTCTCAATATCGTTGGCTCTCTCGACTCACCAACAGAAGGAAGCGCGGTTGTTATGGGGAAAAAGATCGAAGACCTGTCGCATAAACAGGCGGCATGGCTGCGCAACAGAAACATCGGATTTATCTTTCAAACGTTCAACCTTCTTCCGGTATACACTGTCTACGAAAACGTCGAGTTTACTTTACTTCTGCTCAATCTGTCTCCGAAAGAACGCAAAGATAAGGTCATGAAAGCCTTGGAGTGGGTCAAGCTGGCGGACAGAGCAAAATCCAAACCCGCACAGCTCTCTGGAGGACAAAGCCAGAGGGTGGCCGTAGCCAGGGCTATTGTTAAGGAACCACCCATTATTCTTGCCGATGAACCGACAGCCAATCTCGACGCGGAGAATTCATTCAACATTCTAGATACCATGGAAGAGCTGAACCGCGAACTGGGAACAACTTTTATTTTCGCCACTCACGATGAAAAAGTCATCAAATACCTGCGTCGGAAAATCACTTTGGTTGATGGGAAAGTTGCCAAGGATGAGGTTTTTGAGCAAAAAAAAGTGAAAGGAGAGGATCAATGATTATTCCTCGCCTGGCACTAAAGAATCTGCTGGGAGCAGGACTCCGGACATGGTTGAATGCGGTGGTCCTGTCCCTTTCCTTTGTGCTCATCATTTTCTTGCAGGGCCTGTATAAGGGGATGGGTGATCAAGCAAAAAAGGCCAAAATAGACACTGAATTCGGAGGAGGCCAGTACTGGCATGAAAGTTATGATCCATTTGACCCTCTCACGTTAGAGGATGCCCATGGAATTGTTCCCGGTCCTATACAGGAGAAAATCGATGAAGGCGAAGCCACTCCCATACTGGTGACTCAAGCGACCATTTATCCTGAAGGCCGCCTCCACACGATCCTCCTGAAAGGAATCGATCCCCAGCAATCAGTTGTCAATCTTCCCTCAAAATTTCTTGTCCAGGAAGGCGAAGAAGTTTCGGCTCTCATCGGAACACGGATGGCGGAAAGCACCGGTCTTAAGTTGGGCGATATGGTTACTGTTCGATGGCGGGATGCAAAGGGAACATTTGATGCGCGTGATGTCCAGATAACACAGGTCATGAAGACCTCCGTGACTACGGTTGACCAGGGACAAATTTGGATTCCTCTGGAGAAAATGAGAGAACTGATGAGCATGGAAAACGAGGCGAGTCTTGTGGTTATTGCTAAAAATACGGAGGAAATCCTGACTGTCCCAGGATGGAACTTCAAGTCTTTAGAATTCCTTCTCGCAGATATTGAATCGCTGGTGAAGGCCAAAACGGCAGGTGGTTCCATCATGTATATATTTTTGCTCTTGCTCGCCATGCTGGCCATTTTCAACACACAGGTTCTCTCTATTTTCCGGAGGCGGAAAGAGATGGGCACGATGATGGCCATGGGCTTCACCAGATTCAAAGTTATTCAACTTTTCACCCTGGAAGGAGCTATGCATTCGGTTTTGGCTGCCATTATTGCCGCCATATACGGGATTCCCTTTTTGGTATGGTTTTCTAAAACAGGTTGGGCCCTACCAGAGGAAACAGACACTTTTGGGTTTGCGCTGGGAGAAAAACTTTTCCCAGTCTACAGCGTTGGGTTGGTGCTGGGAACGGTTGTCTTGGTCCTGATAGTCACGACGATCGTGAGTTTCCTGCCCACGCGTAAGATTGCCAAACTCAAACCCACCGATGCGTTGAGAGGTAAAATGTCATGATTAAATTCATACTCAAAGGAATAATCCGAGACAGGTCTCGCAGCCTGTTCCCGGTATTAACCGTTCTTATAGGAGTGGCGATTACAGTTCTGGGATATTGTTACTTTAGTGGAGTTATGACCAGCTGGCTTCAAACCAGCGCCAAATTTGAGGCCGGGCATATGAAAATCATGTCCCGAGCTTACGCGGAGAATGCTGATCAAATGCCCAATGATCTGGCATTTATCGGCGTCAACAATCTCATGACTGACCTAAACAGGGATTTTCCCGATCTTATTATTGCCAACAGAATTCGGTTTGGAGGGCTTTTTGATGTTCCGGATGAACAGGGGGAAACAAAGACTCAAGGTCCTATAGCCGGGCTGGCAGTAGATCTGCTTTCTGAAGAGAGCACGGAGAAGGATTTGCTTAACCTTGAAAACGCTGTGGTGCGTGGGCGTCTGCCTGAAAAACAGGGGGAGATTCTCATCAGCGATGATTTCGCCCGGCGTTTGGATATTCAACCCGGACAAAAAGCCACTCTCATCGGCTCGACGATGTACGGGAACATGGCTACGGCGAACTTCACAGTCGTTGGGATGCTTCGTTTCGGTATCTCGGCCTTAGACCGCGGTACCATGATGGCAGAGTTAGCAGATATCCAGGTAGCTCTGGATATGGAAGATGCTGCGGGTGAGATTCTGGTTTTTTTCAATGATTTCGTCTACCAGGAAGATGAGGCAGAAAGAATTGCCAAAATTTTTAATACGAAATATTCCGATGAGGAAGATGAGTTTTCTCCGGTGATGAAAACTTTTCGCAGCCAGGGAGGGATGGCTGACTACATGGCTATGGTGAATACAATGATGGGTGTGATGATGTTCTCTTTCATTGCCGTGATGTCTATTGTTCTTTGGAACGCAGGGCTAATGGGAAGTCTCAGACGATATGGAGAGATTGGTGTGCGCCTGGCATTGGGAGAAGACAAAGGACATCTCTACCGTTCCATGATCACTGAATCCTTGATGATAGGTGTTATAGGCTCAATCCTCGGGACCGCTTTTGGTCTGGCTTTCTCTTATTATCTTCAAGTCAAAGGAATCAATTTGGGGAACATGATGCAAAGCGCATCCACGGTGATAAGTGATGTGGTACGAGCGAAGGTCACTCCAGTGAGTTATGTGATCGGTTTTGTCCCGGGTCTTATAGCCACTTTTCTTGGAACATGCATATCAGGCCTCGGCATCTATAAACGACAGACATCCCAATTGATGAAGGAGCTGGAAGTATGAAAAAGATATTCTATCTATTTTGTCTACTTGCTCTTTTGACGGCTGGCGGCATAACGGAAGAATGGCCTTCAGGCGATTGGGTCCTTAAACGTGTGGATGAAAACATCGGATCAGATAATAAAGTCTCTACCGGTGAGATGGTTATCCATGGACGGAGGGGAAGCCGCTCGATCAAGTCCAAATCATGGCTTCAAGGCATGGATAAATCTTTCACCGAATATTTGGCCCCCGCGCGTGAAAAGGGAACCAAGATGCTCAAACTCGAAGACCAGTTATGGATATACATGCCTTCCACTGACAGGACAATAATGATCTCAGGCCATATGCTGCGGCAGTCGGTCATGGGATCGGATCTTTCTTATGAAGATTTCATGGAAGACCCTGAACTGAATGAACTTTATGAAGCCAAAGTTGTTGCCGAAGAAGTTTTCCTTGAACGTTCTTGCTGGGTGCTCGAATTGACATCTAAGGGACGCGATATTGCTTATCACTCACGGAAAATCTGGGTCGACAAAGAGAGGTTTGTTTCTCTGAAGGAGGAACGTTTTGCCAAAAGCGGGAAACTTCTTAAAACCTTTACTGTGATAAAAGTCAGGCAGATCCAAAACCGGTGGATACCCACGCATGTTGTCTTTAAGGATGAACTTAAAAGCGGGAAAGGAACAGAGTTTTTCCTCGAATCTATCGAGCTGAATGCCAACATCCCTGAGCATATTTTTACGAAAGCATCGCTGAGGAAGTAATACCAATTTAGGGGATGTGATGAAGATCTGCCCATCCAACTGTTCCCCTAATATCGGTCCAGCTGTTATGTTAAAATCTCACTGGAGCAAAGTTACACAGGTAGTTAAGAACAAAGTGGTGGGATACAGGATTTGAAGCTGCGACTTCTACCGTGCGTAGGTTAAACGGGAAAAAGAAAAAGCGCAGAAAATAAAGGATTTCCCCTGTAAAACGAAGGAAAATAAGGCTGTTTGGATTGTGATATTTTATGATATTTTAACGGGTTCTTATACATTTCGCGATATTTTTGGGCACAGCTTGGACACAGTTATAATTCAATAGGAAGTATAATGATTGAAAGGATGATGTGCTCCTAATCCGTAATCTTTCCTCGCTGCCAGGGCCAGGCTCCTACAGACGCAGCGGGTTTTTAGGATGGAATAAATTTTGAATTTGACATCGAATATGCCCGATTATACAATTTGTTTGTTCGTTGCCATGATAATGGGATAATTTGATGAAAATATTTGCTTTTGTTGGAATTTCCGATTCAGGTAAAACACACCTAATGCGGAAACTGATCGGAGAACTCAACAGCAGGGGGTACACTGTATCAATCATAAAACATTGCGCCCATGGTTTTGACCTCGAAGAACAGGGAAAAGACACAGCCCAATTCATAGAAGCTGGATCCGATTCTGTCTGTATGTATTCTCCGGATGGAATGGCTGTCTTTCAACAAAAAAAGACCGAGCTCGATGTCAAAAAGATTTCCAGAGAGTATCTTAAGTGCAGCGACTTTATCCTGGTAGAGGGAGCCGCGTCAGATAAAACACTCAAAAAAATCGAGGTGCTACGCAAAGGATTTTCTGAAAAAATATTATGCTCTCCAGAAGAACTGATCGCCGTTGTTTCAGATTTTGATGTGGGAAAGGACATTCCTGTGTTTCATCCGGAAGACATTGAAAAAATTGCTGATTTCGTGGAAAACTATCCCCATGAAAAGGAACCGCAGCTCCAGCTCGATATTGACGATGTATCCATTCCTATGAATCCCTTTGTACAGAAAATATTCAGCAACACCCTGATGGGAATGATCCGTTCTCTGGAGGGGATACCAGAAGACCCGGAATGTATCACTCTGTCCTTGTCAAAAAAAGGAAAAAAAGATGAAAAAAATTAAACCCATAATGCTGCTGTTTCTCTTCGGCTCAATCTGGGGAATAAATGAAGTCTTCCTAGGAGAAATCTTATATCGGAATGATGTTCAAAATTCATCGGTTATCCTAACGGTTATGGCTCTTTTTTTGTTGGCGATATCCCGCGGCATGATTAACAAGCCCGGTTCTTCGGCCTTGATCGGGGCATTTGCTGTTCTCTTCCGTTTGGCAAATACGGCCCCTTCCTACTGCCATCTTCTCGGAATTTTCCTTTTAGGCGCCACATTTGATGTCTTTTCCTCTTTGCTGATAAAAAACAAAGCACAAGCGCCACTCAGATGGGGCGCTACAGGCATGCTGAGTGCTTTTGGGAATAATGCACTTTTCGCTCTTTTGATCACATATGTCTTTCGCTATGAATATTGGATAGTCGGGGGATTTTCAAAGGTTTTCCAACACATTTTTATCAGTGGGAGCATTATCACCGTTATAGCAGCACTCCTAGTACCCGTGGGATTTTTTGTTGGGAAAAATGGAGGCATTCTTTTTGACCGGCGTCCGCGCTGGTCCTATGCTGGAACAATCCTCGGATCGATCGTTCTCTGGATAGTTGCCATGTTTTTAGGTTGACCGAAACAATCCAGAACGCGATATTTTTCATTCCTTCCAGTTTTTTACCAAAATCATATTCAGATGTTGACGAGGGAAGGAATATTTTGATAACCAGCGTTGTCGGGAAAATACACAGGATTCGAACAGGTGACTTCTACCGTGAATCTTTAGAAAACGCAAGAGATTCAGTTAAAACGAAAGCTGCCTGGAGATAGGATGTCGGGCAGAGCGCGAAACATTCCATGCAGCTGTGGCACTCCTTTGCGGCTATTTCCGGAATGAACCTTATCTCCCGTCTTGCTCCACATTCCACAAATCCTACCGCATTTTTCTTCTTTACCTCAGCACAGTATCTCACACATAGTCCACACAGTACGCAGAAGGAGGACTCTTTTTCAAAACGGTCTTTGTCTGCTCCATATTCTTGAGCCAAATCCTGCAATTGGGGTGAACAGGGAGCATGAGCCAGCAGAAACTCCAAAATCATTTTGCGAATTTTATCGATCTTATCAGACCTGGTTCTTACGACCAAATCCTGTTCTACCGGGTAAAGGCAGGCAGCAACGAATTTTGTCCAGCCGCGAACTTCTGCTTCTACGGTGCAAACGCGACATGCCCCATAAGGTTCTAATTTCTGGTGGTGACAGAGCGTAGGAATATATATATCTGCTTTTTGGGCTGCCTCCAGAACGGTCATCCCTTCCACTGCTTTCACTTCTTTTCCATCTATCTGAATAATGATTTCACTCTTCTTTTTCTGACTTCCCATCATCATTCTCTTTTCTCTGCCGGGTTTTTCACCTTTGCGATGTTTGCCTCATACTCATCTCTGAAGTATCGCAGCGTGCTTCGGAGCGGGTCAGCAGCCGCTTTCCCTAACGCACACAAAGAGGCCTCTCCGGTGACCTCGGATATCTCCTCCAAAAGCTCGATGTCCCCCTCTCTTGCCTTCCCATCACAAATATTAGTCAGAATCCTCAGCATCTGCCTGATGCCTTCACGGCAGGGGACGCATTTGCCGCACGACTCATTAGAGAGGAAGTCGAGAAAATACCTGGTTACATCGACCATACTGGTATCTTCATCCAATACCAACATGCTGCCTGCACCTATCGAAGCTCCCAGTTTCGCCAGCTCATCAAAATCCAAGGGAGTGTCGAGGAGACTGCCGGGAATAGAACCTCCCATAGGTCCTCCAAAGTGAACCGCTTTGAGTTTCTTCCCCTTTGGAATTCCACCCCCGATGCTGTAGACGATCTCTCTGACAGTGGTCCCGAAAGGCACTTCTGCTATCCCTGTGTTAACGATATTACCAGATAAGGATACAAGTTTGGTTCCCTTACTCTTAGCTGTCCCGGTGCTGGCATACCATTCGGAGCCCTTATTGATTATCAGGGGCACGTTAGCCCAGGTTTCGACATTGTTCAGGACACTCGGCTTTTTCCAAATACCTTTTACCGAAGTGTGAATATATTTGGGTCTTGGCTCTGGGGTGTTCCCTTCTATCGACCTCATTAATGCGCTGGACTCGCCGGAAACGAATATCCCTATATCCAGATGCACATCAACGTTAAAGTTGAAGCCGGAGCCAAGGATATTTTCACCCAAAAGTCCGTATTCCTGGGCCTGAGCGAGGGCAGTATCAATATTGTTTTTTAATTGAGGCATGTCATGACGGGCGTAGATAAATCCTTGATGCGAGCCGACAGCATAGGCGCCGATGATCAAGCCTTCCAGCACACTGTGCGGATTTCCCGAAAGGATGGCTCTATCCATAAACGCCCCTAGTTCTCCTTCATGAGCGTTGACGATAACGTACTTTTCTTTCCCGGGGGCATTACGGGCAGTCTCCCACTTCCGACCGGCGGGGAATCCACCGCCTCCCCGGCCGCGCAAGCCGGCTTTTTTTATTTGGTCAAGAACTTTCTCTGGGCTCATCTCAAAAAGAGATTTGGATAAGGCGGAATAGCCACCAACAGCCAGGTAGTCATCGATGCTCCTGGGATCGATCTTGGTGTTATTTCCCATAATGTTCCGCATCTGGTTCTTGTAAAAAGGTATTTCAGACTGATGGGCTGCTTTTTCGCCGGTAGCCGCGTCAGCACAAATGAGGCGGTCGATCACTTTCTTCCCAAGCACGGTCTGAGAGACAATCTCCGGGACATCCTTCGGTGTTACCTCCACATAGCAGATCTCTTCAGGAAAGATAACGACCATAGGCCCTTTTTCACAATAGCCATGGCATCCAGTTGCCCTGATATCCACTTTGGTTTTTAAATCTTTTTTTTTGACTTCTTTTTCAAAGGCGCTGATAATCCTGCCGTTATCTAGGCCGAGACAGCCCATTCCCGCGCATATCGAGATACAGGGCTTATCGGGATCTCTCCCTGACAAGACACTCTTCCTGAGTTCTTCCAGTTCAGGAGCTGAATTTATTCTTGGCATAATCTTCTCTTACTCGTAATTTTTCAACACATCTTTGACCTTGTCGGGTGTTACCCTGCCGTGATGCTTCCCATCCACGATTATCTCCGGGCCTAAATTGCAACAGCCGAGGCAGTTGCCGGTCTCCAGGCTGAACTTTGCATCAGGATTCGTTTCACCCGGTTGAATTCCGATCAGGTNNNNAAACTGAAGGTTTTATGAAAGGTCACGATCTGCATGACCCGGCTTAACGGCACGTTCATTTTCTTGCTGACCCTGTCTAATACATCTTGAGGAAGCCAGTGATTTTCGTGCTGAATCTCCAGTAATACTTGAACCAGTGAACCGAATTTGCCCTTGTGTTTATTTATAATCCTGTCGATTTTATCGTTATCCACTGCCGCTGTCCCCGTATCCTGATTTCTTGTTGAAAAATGAAGGTGTTTGGATACTTCAGACGGGTTTAAGCCTAAAGTCTCAGAGATTTCCCTGATTGATAAAGGTTTTTCCCGAAGCAGCAGCACTATCTGGCTTTCTGCCAGTTTATCTGCAATGAGCTCATTAAATAACCTGTTGAATTCTTCACTGGTGAAAAATTTTTCATACGCTTCTTCTGTTTTAACATGCACCCTCAGCCTCTCCGATTGCACCAGCTTAATATAGGGGATGAGCTTGGTAACCGCCTCGAGTTTGAACTTTAATTCATGTTCGTTTATGCCCTCGCTCCTGCCAATACGGCCCAACTTCTCTATCCTGGGGACAAATTCATTCATGATATTGGCAAAACGGATTCCTTCTCCGGCGGATACCCATTCAAGTCTCAACCTTTTGGGGTTCAGGCCAATGTGCTCTAGCAATTTTTTGCATATATACACCATGCTTAATGCATCGTAATTTCCGTGGGTCACATAATGACAGTCGTTCAGATGACAACCGCCGATAAACACAGCGTCCTGTCCAATCGAGAACGCTCGGAATATGTGTGCTGGGTCGACTCTGCCGGAACACATCACCCTTATCACCCGGATATTAGGGGGGTATTGAAACCGGGAAACACCGGCTAGGTCCGCCCCTGCGTAGCAACACCAGTCGCAGAGAAATCCTAAAATCCTTGGTTCAAATGTATGCCCTGAAGCCATTCTCAACTCACTCCTTCGTCGGCACGATCCTCCGCCAGGGGCGGAACCGCCGCATCTATCTGGCCAAAGACCTCTTCATCGGTATAGTGCTTCAAGGTAATGGCATTCATCGGACACTTAGCATTGCAGAGACCATCGCCTTTGCAGAGAATAGGATTCACCCGTGCCTTTTTGCCTTTCGATGTCTCAAAAAACTCTATGGCACCATACGTACAGGCTGTCATACATGCTCCACACGCGACACAATCCTCTTCTTTCACCTCGCAAACAGCACCGGAGGCTGTGACAGAATCCCGTGAGAGAAGAGTGACGGCCCGGCCGGCAGCTCCATAAGCCTGATTGATCGTTTCGGAGATAGGCTTGGGGTAGTGCGCTATCCCACACAGGTAAACGCCCTCCGCAGCAAAGTCAACAGGTCTTAATTTGACATGGGCTTCCTGGAAGAAACCATCCGGGCTCAAAGGGACCTTGAACAACCGGGCTATTTCCCGGCTTCCCTTGGAAGGAACGACAGCGACGGACAGGACGAGTAAATCGGCGTCCAATGCGAGCCTCTGACCTAAAATGGAATCAGGTACGTTGATCCGCAAAACAGGTTTGCCCTCCTCTGTGGCAGATTCCACCTGGGGCTTGTCATCCGGGTCCCAGCGAATGAACTTCACATCTTTCTCCGCTGCCTGGCGATAATAATCCTCTGCGAACCCATAGGTTCTCATATCCCGAAAGAGAATGGCGATGTCCATCTCCGAATTTATCTCTTTGAGTTTCAAGGCGTTCTTTATGGCCTGGCTGCAGCATACGCGTGCGCAGTAATTTCTGTCTTCCTGTCTGCAGCCGACACATTGGATCATCACCAGACTCCGGGAGTTAATCACCCTTTTTTCACCCTTGGCGATTTGCTCCTCCAATTCCAGCTGGGTCAACACCCTCTCATCCTGCTCATAAAAGTATTCAGTGGGTTTATATTCGTCAGCGCCCGTAGCGAGGATGGCTGCGCCATGGTGGATTTTTTTGACCCTTCCTTCGGATTTCACGGTGGTGGTGAAATTGCCTACATAGCCGGAAACATCAGTGATAGTCGCATCATGAGATACATGGATTAAGGGGTGCCGGTAAACCTTGCGGATAAGATCATTTAAATATGCCTGAACATCCAGCCCTTCCAGAGTGAAATGAATTCTTCGGGCCATCCCCCCTAATTCTGTATCCTTTTCCACCAGGTGAACCTCAAATCCCTGGTTGGCTAAGGCTAGGGCACTGGTCATCCCGGCCAGGCCACCTCCGACCACCAGGCCCGTTTTATTGACGGGCAGATCAAACTCCTGCAGGGGCTCCAAATTGGAAGCCCGGGCGACCGACATCCGAACGATATCTTTTGCCTTTTTGGTGGCTTCTTCCTTTTGTTTCGAATGGACCCAGGAGCAGTGTTCTCTAATATTAGCCATTTCGAAGAAATATTGATTGATTCCCCCTTCCCGAAGCGTGTCCCTGAACAGCGGCTCATGTGTCCGGGGTGTGCAGGCGGCGACAACCACGCGGTTGAGCTTTTTTTCCCGGATGGTATTGGCTATTTGCTCGGCAGCATCGGTGGAACACGCGAAGAGTGCTTTTTCAGCATGAACGACATTGTCTAAGGTAGAGGAATATTCAACGACTGAGGGAACATCGACTACTCTTCCGATATTGGCGCCGCAGTGACACACAAAGACACCCACTCTTGCCTTTTCTTCCGCAACATCCCTTTCCGGCGGATATATCCTTTCCCTGGCCAGTTTCCCCCGCCGGTAATCGAGGAGATGGCCACAGATGGCTCCGGCCCCGCTGGCGGTCACAACCGACTCGGGGATATCCATCGGACCCAGAAAAGCTCCGCTTGCAAAAATTCCCGGGCGGGTGGTCTCCATAGGATTAACAGGACTGGTTTTACAGAATCCGTGAGAATTGAGCTGAATGCCGAACGTATCAGCCAGGTTCCGCACATCTGCGGGAGGGTTCAATCCAACGCCCAATACCACCAGATCGAACTCTTCTTCCTTTACTCCCTCCTCAGAAGTGGCGTATCGTATGGTTACATTCTTTGTTTCCGGGCTCTCTTTTCCTATCGATACGTAGCTTCTTATTAATCTAACGCCGGGAAGTTTCTCTGCTCTCTCATAGAATCGTTCGAAATCCTTGCCAAAGGAACGAATATCGTTATGGAATATGGTCGCCTGCGTATCCGCGTCATGGTCTTTTGCCAGAATAACCTGCTTCTGGATATAGGTGCAGCATACCGCGGAACAATAGCTGTTGCCGCCAGGGATAACCTGCCTGGAACCGACGCAGTGGATCCAGGCTATTTTATGCGGATGCTTCTTGTCGGAAGGACGCAGTATCTCACCTTCGTGTGGCCCGGTGGCGCATAAAAGCCGCTCAAAGTCAAGACTAGTCACCACGTTCTCCATCTTTCCATAACCATAGTTGCCCCGGAGTTCAGGGTCAAAAGTCTCATAGCCCGGGGACAGAACGATCGCTCCTACCTTTACAACGACCTTCTCCGCCTCTTGATGAAGATCTATGGCATCATGCTGACAGATTCCCTGGCAGATCGTGCATTTCTTGTCTTTAAGATAAAGGCAGTTTTCATCTATATAAGTGACAAGGGGAACGGCTTGAGAGAAATATATATGGATGGCTTTATTGGACGATAAGTCCTGGTTGAATGGATCAGGAACTTCGACTGGGCAGTACTCAACACAGACAGTACATCCGGTGCATTTGCTCTCTATAACGTATCTGGGCTTTTTAATCAGGGTTATTGTGAAGTCTCCGGCTTCCCCTTCTACGCTGTCAACTTCAGCATAGGTCAGGATCTCAATGTTGGGATGCCTATCACATTCAATAAACTTGGGGGATTCAATGCACATGGAGCAATCATTCGTGGGAAAGGTCTTATCAAGCTGGGCCATTTTGCCGCCAATTGTGGGTGATTTCTCAACCAGGTAAACCTTAAAACCTGCAGTGGCAAGATCGAGGGCGGCTTGAATACCGCTGATTCCTCCACCAACAACCATGACATCTCCAAAATTGCTGTCTGCGAGACTTTTGCAAAGCTGTTCAATTTGTTCTTTTTCCACTTGTTCTTTTTTCACTTATCTCCGCCCTTATCAGGTTTGGTATGCTCGTACTCTCGGGGTTCAGCCAGGTTAGCCATATTTAATCTGTTGAACAGCCAAGCCGCTCCGGGTGGGAATAAACCGACAGGCGGCTTCCACGCGCATGGCCCACCAGGGCAATGCCCAGATCACGCGCAAGCGAAACAGCCGCCCCCGTCGGCGAGTGCCGCGAAACAACAATTGGGGCCTGCATCTTTGCCGCCTTGAGCAGCATCTCGGACGAAATGCGACCGGTGCTCAATAGCAGTCGATCTCTGGTTGATAGTCCCTTAAGAAGACATTCACCCTGGATCTTGTCCAAGGTGTTATGTCGTCCGATATCCTCAGCCGCTATGAGTAGGTTCTTGGTATCGGACAGAGCTGAGGCGTGCACGCCGCCACAGAGTTGATACAGCGCCGTCTGCTCTTGAAGCTGCTTCATCAGTGATAGCACTTCCTTAGGTGAAGCAACAAGATCCGAATCAACCCTCTGTCCCTGAGTTTTGAAAGTTGTGCCGCCACCGCACCCAGAGGTGAGTGTCCGCTGCGTTGGCAATTCATACTCAGAATTGCTCAGCATCACATCGGCCAGCGATTCCTCCTCACACACCCGCATGTTCGCCACGTCACCGATGCCTGAGATGATTCCCTCTGTGTACAGGAATCCAAGCACAAGGCAGTTCAGCTTGGTTGGAGTGCATAGGATGGTGACCAGTTCCTGGCGGTTGACATATAGGGCGAGCGCCATCTCGCCAGGCAAGTGAACTGAGGTCCTGCTCCATCTCTCGCCCGAAAAGCGATCGGAGACTAAGTCCGGTACGACAACTTTCAGATCCAATTTGTCAATCGCTTCTTGCCTATTTCGCTTCTTCATCCTTTAAATCACTTCCTGGATGATTTCTGTGATGTCTTTAATCTCTATGACTTCACTATCCTTCAGGGTCAACCTGCTATCCTCAAAATTGGTGATGCAGTAGGGGCAGGAAGTAACCAGCACTTCGGCCCCGGCCGCGATAGCTTGCTCGACTCTGAGGTCGGAGAATCTTTCACCTTTTGGGGTTTCCATCCAAATCCTGCCTCCTCCCCCTCCACAGCAGAGGCTATCTTCCAGCGAATCAGCCATCTCGGTCAGTTCTATACCAGGTATCTTCTTTAAGGCTTCCCGGGGTTCGTCATATATGCCATTGTGTCGACCCAAGTAACATGGGTCATGATAAGTCACTTTCTTCCTGTACTCCTTGGCAAGGTCAAGCTTTCCCTTGCAAATAAGCTCGAGTAAATATTGGGAGATATGGACCACCTCAAAGTTCACCATAAATTCGGGATACTCGTTTTTGAACGTGTGAAAGCAGTGAGGAGAAGAGACAAGGATCTTCTTCACCCCATTTTCGATAAACGTTTTGATGTTTTCCCTGGCCAGGCGTCTGAATAATTCCTCATTACCGGTCTTGCGGATACTTTCTCCACAGCAATTCTCCTTGGATCCCAGTATCCCGAAGTCTGTCCCTGCCAGGTTGAGGATAGTGGCAGTGGCTCTGGCGACCTTCATTAATCTTGGGTCATAGCAGAGGTAGCAGCCAGGAAAATATAAAAATTCAATTCCCTCTGTAAAAGTTTTTACAGCATAACCTTCTGCCCATTCAGCCCTCTTTTTTCGCTCTTCATTCAAGGGATTACCTTCGCCGGCGAGGCTTGCGCTAATGGCGGTAACCGGTTTGGCGGAAGCGGGAAAGACCCCGTATTCCGTGGCTATCCTGCGCAGGGATACACCGGATTCTATCTGTTTCACGTCCCTGGGGCACTGCTGAGGGCATATTCCGCAGGTCGTACAAAGCCAAATATCTTCGGCTTCTATCTCAGTTAAACCGAACGCAGCCTGTCGGACTAACTTGCGCATACTAAAGGTTCTAACCCTGTTCCATGGACAAACAGTATCGCATAATCCGCATTGATAGCATAATTTGAAGGCTTCTCCACCGCTCTCTTTTATGACATCTATGATCTCCTTGCAAGGGGCTACAGTCTCCGTTCTCATTTTAACGCTCTTTTTTCGCCTTATGTTTTAGGACCCTTCTTTGACATCGACATTCGGGCAATGGTATCGATTATCTTCTGTAATCCGTAGTTTTTTGCCAATGATTCCAATCCGATCTCCATCTCCTCGCGCTTCTCTTCTTCTTCGATTTCCTCTTCCCTTTCTTCGTAAGTCAGGGTATCGGCCAAGCACCACTGAACACACATCGGCTCCTCCAAAGGCGGATCGCTTTCACACATATCGCATTTCAGTGGGAGACCGGAATCGGGTTCTTTAAAAATGTCCCTGGACGGGCAGGAAACTCCGCAGAAGCTGCACTCGTCATATTCCTTTCCGTTAATCGCATAAATATGTCTGCCGGTGCATTCGGCTGGAGTATAATCACCAGCACGTATCGGGACATAAACATCTCTTAATGGATCATGAACCACGCGAATACGAGACCGCGCTGGATTATTGCTGCTGTATTTTGGCGAAGCGTGAAAGGCGGAGCAGGCTACCTCACATGCCCGGCAGCCATTGCATTTATCAAGATCGACTTTTATTATTTTGACTATTTTCTTTTTATTCTTACTCATGACGGCTATCACCTCTTCGCATTATTTCTTTGCTGTTTTGGATGAAGTATCTCTTGAAGGAGTGTCTTCACTATCCTTCAAGATCCCTCTCTTTATAAAGTCTTCGCCCACGTAATCCAAATCCAATTCATGGAGAGATTCTTTGGTGGGAATACCCTCGCTGTTCCACCCCTTCATTTTGTAATATTCATCCAGGAGCTTTTTTTCAAGTTCGGGAAATCTTTTTTTCCAATGGTTCTCCGGGGGCTTGTCATCTTTTCTCCTCATGCCTCTTCTTATATTAACGGCTCTTACCAAAGTTCGGTATCTCTTGGTTGCTTGGGTGAGTTTGGCTTCATCCATATCGATCCCGGCCCCTGATGAGATAAATTTCGGGTAATTGTGTATATGATACGGAGGTTTCAGGGGGAATGACGATAAACCGGCACACATCCCGAGCGCGTCATCGATGTAGTGCATCCTCTCCTGCCAATCGACAATCTCACAGCACATTTGGACTGTCGGGTAATAGGGGAATGAGTTTTCTCCCCGGAGTTCCCAGTCCAGAAAATATTGCTTGAACTTTTCGTCAGGAACCTGGATCCAATCCTTTACAAACTCTTCTCTCTCCTCTCTCGTGGGAAAAGGCATCTGGGGGAACTGTCCTTCAATTTGGACAATGTTTATCTTCTCGCCCGTGCTGTACATTAGGAAATAAATGGGATTCAGCATCGACAGTTTGAGAGGCAACTGCTCGTGCTTCTTGATATTATTATGAGCATATTCCTCTGCGCCCTTGCCGATCTCTTTGGCCGCCCAATAAGTGCCGTTGGCCAGAATATCTCCTATCCCTTCCCGCCGGACAATCCTGTCGAGCAGCCAGAAAAATCTCTCCTCGTTACCGGATGGCAGTCCCGGCATATCGTCATCGGTTAAAATGCCGTTTTCATAGAGTTCGAGGGCAAAGGCCATAACCTGCGGGGTGGAAACTGCATCCACGCCATATTCGGTTGCACGCTGAGCGATTCTTAAACCGAAATCCAGGTCTGACATGGCCGCCATGGTGTAGGTCAGTTTCGAGTAACACTTCATCATGTATGTCTTGACTCCTGGCATGGAAAGCGTAGCCGCGCATTTCAACGAACAGTTGTAACAACTTATGAGCCGCTTTTGCGCATTTTCCATAGTCTCTGTCCAAGCCTTTTCCACTTCCTCGTTCCAATAGTCTCTTATGCGGTGGCGGGAATTACCCCACATGAAACTCTCGGTGTGCCACTTTTCATCATGGATTTTCATCTCCTGCGGTGACCCAAGCCTGGCTAAAATGGGCATTACCCCAGGAATTGGTTTTTCTTCCCGGACTTTTATATATTCTAGCACTTCATTGCAAAGCTCCAGGAATTCATCCGGTCGGGCAATATTGATGTCCCCGGTTCCTCGAACAGCTATCGCCTTCAATCCTTTATCTCCCATAACGGCCCCTATTCCGCCTCGGCTGGCACTGGAATGGCCTTGCTCAATAGAGGCAAAATAAACCCTGTTTTCACCGGCCAGGCCGATGGCAGCCACTTGGGCTTTGGGCTCATTCAACTCCTGCTGAATAAGTTCTCCAGTTTCAACAGCGCCTTTACCCTGCAAGTGAGAGGCGTCGCGTATTTCTACTTTGTCATTGTTTATCCACAAATAAACCAAATTGGAGGACTTGCCGCGAAAGATCACCTTGTCATAGCCGGCAAATTTCAATTCCGGTGCCCAAAATCCCCCCATCATTGAAAATGCCATTAACATAGTCTGAGGAGAAATGGTAGAAACAATGGTACGATTACAACCGGTAGCAGGTGTGCCACATAAAAGACCAGCGGCAAATATGAGTAGATTATCAGGAGAAAAAGCTTCGACTTCAGGGGGGACCCTGTCCCATAATATTTTGGCGTTCGTGCCGAGCCCCCCCAGATAAAGCTCGGTTTCTCTTGGGTCCGTTGCAACCCTCTCAATGCTTCCCCGGGTTAAATCAACTTCTAAATTAAACCCAGTCTCTGCATACCTCATTTTTTCCTCTTTTTATTCATTCAAAGGTATTCCATTCTTTTAAACTAATTAGATTCATCCGGGATTTTTCCTTGGACGCTTTTTATCAAGAAAGTTGCTCCTTATTTTTTCAATTCCTTCTCAAGAGGTATCATGTTCAACATATTGAACCCTAATGATTTAAAGTATGATATCAAATCACCCGTATACCATTCCGCCATTGTCCTGACTCTTTTAATACCTCTCCGTGCAAAATGCTCTAAGAGGGCTTCTCCCAATTTTCTGCCTATTCCGCGTCTTTGAAAATCAGGATCCACACCCAAAATTCTAATCCATCCGGTTTTTTCNNATTCTTATTTCTCCGATGATGAATCCAACGATATTTTCATCAAGCTCCGCTCCGAGGCTCATCATGGGGTCGCTGCGTTCAATATTGTATCGTGTTGCCTCTCTTAAATATTCCATTCGCTCTTCATTGATTATCCCCAATTTGCCTTCAATCCGCTTTTCGATTCTCACTATATCTTTAATATTATCCAAACTGAGTGGTCGTATCTTCACTCCAGAGCTGGCCTCTTTCCACAATTTTGTCCTGCCAACTGTCCTGTACATCACGCGCTTTTTGGCCTCCAAAATCTGAAGATATTTGCTGACCGTATGCCTCACGAGATTCAATTCTTTCGCTATCTTTTCCACCTGGATCCCATCTGGAGAATTTTTAAGTAGGGACAGTATCTCTTTTTCAAATTTACTCATTTTCTTCCTCGATGGTTACCAATAAAGCTTAATGAGATGGTGAAAATCTTTTACTAAATTTAATTTTTTCTCTTATTGTTCCCGCCTCTGCTTGTTTTTTATTAAAAGTGCTAGCAATATTGTATTTCATGGTAACCAATATTTGTTACTAATATAGGAATAAACTATAAAATTGTCAAGAAGTAAATGCAGATAATCCATCGACTCTTTATGTCTCCCTCTTGGCCTTCACGTGTTATCTGCCTGTAGCAGGTTGCGCATTAAATTTTTTTCCTCATCTAACCGCTTAATATCAAAGAAAATATAAAATACCTAAATTTGAGTTGTGGCTAAGATTGTGGCTAAAAATTGCCCAAATTTTTCCAATATCGGATGATAGACAAAATATCCTTATCTCTATCTAGTTGATATTTAATGAAATAGGTGGTGGGCGATGCAGGATTTGAACCTGCGACTTCTACCGTGTGAAGGTAGCACTCTACCCCTGAGTTAATCGCCCGGCCTATCTATTTTTATTCAATTTAACCTTTGTTGTCAATTCTTCCCTGTCTTAATTAGTAACAACAAAAAACCGAATAACTTGGATTGACAAGATTCCATTTTCATCTTATAAATATGTTATGGCGATTAGAAGGTGTCCTTATTGTAAAGCCATCATAGATGGGATTGTCGAATACTGTTCAAACTGCGGCACCCAACTTCTTTTTCCCGAGGATGAGTCTAAAGAAGAGGATATCCCTGGAGATAAAATTGTAGAGGAAGAAGAGGAAGAAGAGACTTTAGAGGCAACGGAGGAAGAATTAGAAAAGGAAGAACCTTCTGCTGAACTCGAAGAGGAAGAAGAAATAACAGAGGAAAAAAAGGAAGAAGTAGAAGAAAAAGAAGAGATAGAGATCACTACTCCTTCTCTAGGAGAAGAAATAGACATTCATGATATAGAGGCGATGAGGATGGGTGAGGCTAAAGAACTTGTGAAGAAAGAGACTCAGAGACTCTGGGAATCCGTCGGGGCGGGTGAAGGGATGAAATCCACTAGCGTTGAAATAGAAATGCCTATTTCTCCTGAAGAAGCAAAGAGTAAACTTTCAGAGACCTTAGAAGAAGAACTTACAGGAGAGCAGGAAGAAGCGATGAAGACAGAAGGTGAGCCTCCATCATCTGCGGTTCCTGAGGAAGAAGAGGGCCCAGAAATCGAAGAGGAACTTCAGGCGGAAGAAAAAGAAGGGATAGAGGTCACTCCCCCTCCTCAGAGAGAAGAGATAGATTTAAGGAGCATAAGGCTTAGGAGGACTCCCGATACTGAAAAAAGGGAAAAAGAAGAGATTGATAGATTCGTGGAGTCCGTCAAAGAAGAAAGAGCAGCGGAGGCTCAACCCTCTAAAGAAGAAATCCCTCCGTCTGAAGAAATAGAAATGGAAAAAAGCAAGGAGATAGATTTGCAGAGCATAAGAATGAGGAAAACTCCCGATACAGAAGAGAGGGAGAAAATAGAGATTGAGAGATTCGTTGAATCCATCAAGAGAGAAAGAGAAAGAGTGAGGCAAAATTTTAGCCCGGGAGTAGAAATCCCTCCCCCTAAAGAAATGGGAGAGGAAACTTCAGAAATTAAGGAGAAGATTCCTCCGTGGGCAGAGAAAATAAAAGAAGAGCCGCCTCTAGAACTTGAAGATAAGGAAGAAGAGAAAAAAATAGAAGAGCCTGCAACGTTAGAGGCGGATTTAAGAGAGGAGGAGATAGGGACTCCAGAAGATAAGCCCTCTCCTCCAACAGAGGAGCCACTTCCTAAAGAAGATAAGCCTCCCCCAACAGAAAAGGAGATCGGTTTGCCTGAAGAGGTGGACCAGAAAGTTCCCTTTGCCAGGGAAATTAGAGAAAAAAGAAAAAGAGCAATGAGGCGCCAGCGTTCCAGATATTATGCCTGGCTAAAAGCCAGAGCTTTTGACTTTGTTTTCATCGCAGCTTTCAGCCTGATCTGCCTCTGGCTAGCTTCTCGTTTGATGGCGATTTCTTTATATAGATTGATTTCAACCTCAGGACCCCCGGTTGTTGTTTTTTATTTTGTACTTCTGTTGTTTTATTTTGGCTTTTTTATCCTCTTTCTGGGGGAAACTCCGGGCGATCGCCTCTTTCGTCGTGATTAATTAACCTCCACTTCATCACCTAACTTGAAACTTTTTCCAAGAAATTTTTCTTTGGCCTTCTCGTCTGAAGCGATATCTTGAGGACTGCCTTCGATCAGGATTTCACCTTCATCAATGATGTAGACACGGTCAGCTATTTTGAAAGTATCCTGGACATTGTGGTCAGAGAGGATGATTCCGATCCCTTTGTGCTTCAGCTTCAACATTATTTTTTGAAGCTCGGCTATGGTCAAAGGGTCGATTCCCGTGAAAGGCTCGTCTAGAAGAAGGAATTTCGGCTTGATGAGGAGCGAGCGGCAGATCTCCAATCTTCTTCTTTCGCCGCCAGATAGCCTGTAAGCAAGCTGTTTGGCAAGATCATGGAGCCCAAGCTCCTCCAGAAGCTCTCTGATAATTTTTTTTCGCTCTTCTTTTCCCATTGGTTGGAGTTCAAGGATTAGCTTGAGATTATTCGCCACTGATGCCTTAAGAAAGACAGAATGTTCCTGAGGAAGATAAGTGATTCCCTCCATAACTCTAAGGTGGCTTGAGTATTGTGAAATATTTTTCTCATCCAGAAAGATGTCTCCGCTGTCAGGCTTAATGAGGCCCACGATCATCTGGAAAGTTGTTGTTTTCCCGGCTCCATTTCTTCCCAGAAGACCTATTATCTCACCAGAGCTTATTTCAATATTCACACCCTTGACCACAGGGCGGAGGTTGAAGCTCTTTGTCAAGCCTTCTGATTTGAGCACGGACATTGTTTCACCGCTTTTCAAGACTGAGGAGGAATTTTTTGAGTTCGAGTCCACCTGTGAAGCCTCCGAGGCTTCCGTCAGAGGAGAGAACTCTGTGGCAGGGAATAACAATAAGCAGTGGATTCCTGGATAGAGCTTGACCAATGCTCCTGTAGCCCCGGTGATTCAATTTTTCGGCAAGATATTTATAAGTGCATGTTTTCCCGTAAGGAATTTTTCTTGTCTCCAGCCAGACTTTTCTCTGATATGGAGTTCCAGAAATGAAGTCAAGAGGAAGGAAGGTGAAATCCTCTTTTTCCCCCTCAAAATATTGGCTAAAGAGTTTTTCTTCCCTATGAAATTTCTTACTCTGAAGCTCAAGAGGGATAGACTTTCTTTTAAAAAACTCAGTAATTTCTTTGAAGCGGTTTTGGCGCCTCAGGGAGGTAGCGAAGCTTAATCCTTTTTCACTCTTGGCTAGAAAGATTTTACCCAATGGAAAATCGAGGATGGTGTAGAACATGTGGTTTCTAAATACCCAAGGAGAGTCTTTCTGCAAGAGGAGATGGCAAACCTTCCTTCAGGATTTTTCTCTGAGCTTCTTCAATATCATACTCCAGGCGGTAGAACTTGACTTTTCTTACTTTAGAATCATAGACGGCACATGATGCAAGAGGGTTTCTATCCCGAGGCTGTCCAACTGCACCCGGATTAATAAGATATCTAACGCCTTTTTCAATTTTTATCTCGTTGGAGTTGCCTGTCAGAAAAGTCCCCTCCACAAGATGGTCTTTTTCAGTGTAGACAAAAGGGAAGTGGGTATGGCCAAAGAAACAGAGCTGAGTTGTTATGTGCTCAAAAGCTTCTGCCGCGTCGAATTCTCCAAAAATATAATGATCCTCATCAAACGGCGCTCCATGGCAGATCATGATATCCTTGTGGATAATCTGTGGCCCGGCTTTTAGACGGCAGAGAAAATCCAAATTATTCTTCTTGATGTGGTCCGCTGTCCAATGGATGGCAGAAGCGGCGATGGGATTAAAGGTCTGGACAGAGTCAAGACCGCAGACAGCCTTGTCATGGTTTCCCCGGATTATAGAGAGGGGTTTAAGAGAGCGAACTTTTTGGATGATTTCGTTAGGAGAGGCACCGTAGCCAACTAGGTCGCCGAGAAAAATGAAATGGTCAATCTTCCTTCTCTGGATAAATTTATGAAGCGCGAGATAAGATTCTAAATTACCGTGGATGTCCGTAAAGATCAAATAACGCATTCTTCGATTCCTTTGACTTTTTCTTGCAAAGAATTATACATTTTATGGGCCTTATAGGAGCTTCTTACGAGCGGGCCTGATTCAACATCTCTGAACCCGAAGCTTAAAGCGGTTCTTTTCAGATGCTCGAATTCTAGAGGGGTGTAGAATTTCCGAACAGGCGCGTGTGTTTTTGAAGGCTGGAGGTACTGGCCTAGGGTTAAAAGATCGCAAGAGGCTCCCCTCAGGTCAGCTAAGGATCTGATGATTTCTTCTTTTTTCTCTCCTAAGCCAATCATGAGCCCTGATTTAGTCACTGCGCCCATTTCTTTCGCCTTTTTCAGAACATCTAAGGACCGGTGGTAGTTCTTTCTGGGCCGGTTTATTTGAGGATAGAGGCGCTCTGTTGTCTCCAGATTATGATTTAAGATATCTGGCTGGGCTCGAAAGACCTGTTCCAGAGCCTTCTCATCGCCCTTGAAATCTGGTATCAAAGCCTCTACTTTAATCCCGGGTGTTCTCTTTTTTATTGCCCTTATTGTTGAGGCAAAGAAAGAAGCCCCGCCGTCAGATAGATCATCCCTTGTTACCGAAGTTATGACTGCATAGCGAAGACCAAGCAAAGAGACAGCCTCTGCTACGTGCTCAGGCTCGTCCGGAGAAGGAGACGAAGGGAATCCTTTTTCCACGGCACAAAATGCGCATTCGCGGGTGCAGATTTCCCCAAGAATCAGGAACGTGGCTGTCTTTTGGGACCAGCACTCAGCGACATTGGGACATTTTGCACTCTTACAGATTGTGTTGAGTTTTCGCTTTTCCAGGGTGTTGGAGACGTAAAAAAAATTTTGGTGCGAAGGAAATTTGACCTTAAGCCAATGCGGCTTCTTTGTTATTTTTGTTTCCGGAAGGGCTGGCACTATTCCTGCTCTGGCGAAAAATAGTTGATTAACTTAGATAAAAAATATTTTCCTTTTAAATCCGAGACGAAACCTTAATACTCTAATTCTTTTTCTCTCTTCATACGCCTGCGCATCCTTTTGCGCGCCTGAGCATCTTTCATTCTTCTTTTCTCGCCGGGCTTGTAATAGATAGAATGTTTTTTAATCTCTTTGATTATTGCTTGCTGTTGAACTTTTCTTTTAAATCTTCTAAGAGCACTTTCTATTGATTCGCCTTCTTCAACAACTATGAACGCCAAATATATTCACCTCCTTGGTCGTGCAGGTATCAATCTCTTATATCTAAATCTGCCTGCCTTGTCAAGGCAAATTCAATAAAACGCAGGGCCTTGATTCATATTCTGTAGGGGTTTGATTCATCAAACCCACCTTTTATTCTATAGGATTTTGATTTATCAAACTTGCTGGGGGCAATCTCGGTTAGATTCTTCTTAAATCATTCCGATTTTTTTGCTAAAATGACTGCTCTTTTCAATATCTGGAATCTTTTCAAGAAACCATTTGTTTATGTTGTCCGTATAAGTAGATAAGATATGCTTGCAAAGGAGGATATAAATGAGAAAAAAAACTAACTTCCAAAGAATGGGCACCTTCCTGTTTGTCGGCTTCTTCGTTGCTGCATGTTTTGTGCAAGGTCAGGAGCCATCTGCTTTCAAGCTAAAAACTAAGAAAGAGGTGCTCATAGCAGAACTCGAGGAGGCTGTTCCCAGGCTCATGGAAAAGGCGAGCATACCCGGACTTTCCATAGCCGTTATAAGGAAGGGTGAAATAATCTGGAATAAAGGTTTCGGGATCAAGAGCACAAAGACCGGAGAGCCTGCTAGCGAGGAGACGATCTTTGAAGCTGCCTCGCTCACCAAGCCGTTGTTTGCCTATGCCGTGCTCCGGCTGGTCGATGAGGGAGTGCTGGATTTAGATACTCCCCTGATAAAATATCTTCCCCAAGAAAATATCGAAAAAGACCTTCTGAAACATTCCCTTGACTACGAGGGATTTCGCTCGGACTGGTTTCGCAGGATTACTGCTCGGCAAGTCCTTTCACACTCTTCCGGAATGCCGCACGGAGAGAGGGGAAAACCTTATCCGCTCTTCTTCGAGCCTGGTGAAAAATATAAGTATTCAGCCCAGGGATACTGGTACCTTCAGCTTGTCGTGGAACATCTCAAAGGGCAAAAGCTCAAGCAGTTGATAAAAGACTATGTGCTGGATCCGCTCAAAATGAGAGACAGCAGCATGGTGTGGAAGGATGAATACGAAACTCAGGCCGCCGCCGGGCATGACATTCTGAGTGATTCGAGAGAATTCAGGAAAAGAAAGAGGTCACATGCAGCTGCCAGTCTCTACACTACGGTAGGAGATTACGCTCGGTTCGTCATCGCTGTGATGAATGGTACGGGCCTCAAGAAGGAAACTGCCAAGATTATGCTCAAACCTCAGGTCGAGGTCGACAAAGATGTTTATTGGAGTCTCGGATTTGGAGTGCAGCACACGCCTGAGGGGGATGCATTCTGGCAGTGGGGGGATTACGGAATTTTCAGGAATTATATTACCGCATTCAAGGAGCACAAGCTGGGGGTCGTGTATTTTACGAACAGTTTTAACGGATTGAGTATCGGTTATGAAGTCGTCGAGCGTGCTCTCGGCATAAAGGACCTCGCCATTGCTACCCTGGGTTATGATCAATATGATTCGCCGAACCTGGTGTTTGCCCGGACAATGATTAAACAGGGAATTGATGAAGCGATGAAGATGTTTCCCGAATTGAAAGAGAAATATCCTGCTGATAAGGTCGAAAGAGGGATTAACAGTCTTGGATATTCATTTCTGAATGCAGAGAGATACGATGAAGCCATCGCGCTGTTTAAGTTAAACGTCGAAAACTTTCCGAATTCAGCAAATGTCTATGACAGCCTTGCCGAAGCATACATGAAGAGCGGAAACAATGAGCTGGCGATCAAGTTTTATCAGAAGTCGCTGCAAGCGATTCCCGATGATCCGCGGCCTGACAAAGACTTCCTGGAAAGACTCAAGAAAAACGCTCTTAGTAATTTAGAGAAATTACAAAAGAAAAAAGACACCAAATAGGCGCTTTTTATCTACGAGGCTTCGCTCTTATTCCGAGATAGTAGGCAACGTTGGCGTGAGGATCGATCTTCGTTTTTATTCTGCCTGGCAGAGCGCTTAGAACCGGATTTAAGCCCGGACCGTGTCCTGAATGATCGCTCCACCCGTGGATACAGACGCCAATAGTCACGGCACCTTTGTATCTCCCACGTCCGTAGTAGTCATAATGGTCTCTGATGGCCACGAGGTCTCCGAGCTTGATATTTTTTAGGTCAAATTCCTCAGCAATTTCGGGGCAAGTCGTTTGGATATCGTAATCAATGTATTCTATAAACGGGCCCCCTATTCCTGACCCCATGATATACCCCGGAATCTCCATCACAACAGGCACTACAAGCTGATTGCCCTCCACTTTAATGCCCATTTTCTCCAGCAGTTCAGGGGAAAGCTTGTTCACTCTCACATCTTCGAAGCCTTCGATTTTAAGGCCCACCCCCTTGGCTTTAACCTGAATTTTATCATCCAAGGCTAGATTCTCAAGCACATTCTTCGGGAACCAGGCAAGGTCGTCTGAGCCAGCATGTCTTCCGATGTACATTCCTTTAGCTCCTTTAGCCTCGCCGGAGATAATTTTTGCCTCGTTACCGATACAGGCGAGAATAGCTATAGCGCATTCGCTGGCGCGTTGTCTGTCGCGACCCTGGATAGTGACATCTGGCTCGACATGATCAGCGCTCGCCCAGCCATAAGTTGTATCTCCGAGTGAAACAGTGTAGTTGATCGAGGCCATTCCGATGCTTATCTTTGGCTTGCCGTCGTAGGTCGTCGAATACCCCCGGCTTCCAGCAGGCTGCACAACAGCTTGAACAGCAGTTGTTATGAGCTTGTCCTTGTTAGTTTTCAAAGCGGCCGGATTCTTGCTAGGAGTGGATTTCTTCATCTTGAGACCAAGATACTTTCCGATGTTAGCTGTCGGATCAATCCGCGATGTTAACTTGTCAGATCTTGTGGACAGGATTGGCGTCACGCCTATACCCAGTCCTGAAATGTCGCTCGGTCCTGCGCAGACAACTCCTACAGTCGCTCCTCCTTTGAAGTAACCCTTTCCATAGTCAGTCTGGATATCCTTCAGAATGACAAGATCGCCGAAACGCAGCTCGTCCAAACCGTATTTCTTTATATCAGGCGGATAACATGTCTGGATATGCCAATTGCCAGATAAGCTTCCGCCACCAGCACCCCGACCAACAATCTCGGCTGGTATCTCTTTGACCACCGGCACCTCAAGCTTGCCTGCCGCATTTTGAATAACAAGCTTTTCCAGGACCTCTGGCGATAGGCCGTGAATAAATACATCCTTAAATCCTTTAATCTCAAGGCCGACGCCTTTAGCTTTCACCTGCAGCTTGTCGCCAATTTCAAGCTTTTCCAATGCGCTTTCCTCAAAATGAACCAGTACATAGCTTTCGAATTTTCCGACTATAACGCCCTTGTCGACGATAACGCCTTTGTCTCCCTTAGTTTCACGTTTTATGACTTTTACTTTGTTGCCGATGGAAGTAAAGGTGAGCCAGGCACTTCTGCCCCGTTCTTGGCCGGTTCCTACTGTCGCAACACCTACGGTTGCCCTGTCGCCGGAAGCCCAGCCGAAGATCTTATCGCCGATTTTCAGGTTATAATTGATACCGCCGATTCCAATCGCCATCTTGGGTTTTCCATCCCAGGTTGTGGTGTATGACCTTGAAGGTTCGGCCGGGGCTATCTGACCTTGAACCGCAATCGTAAGCAGCTTGTCTTTATTCGTGGATATGACTTGCTTTTTGGCCTGGCCGGCAGCATGAATCTTGTCTGCAGCAATAAAAACAATGCACAGTAGAATTCCAAAAAGAATCAAAATTTTTTTCTTCATAACTCCTCCTCTCATTTAAAAATATAATTCGGAATAAGATTAATTAAGATTAATAAGGCAGATATGAAAAGTCAAATATAAGGTAAGCAGATTTCGTTAATTTGCGAATAAAGCGTAGGATTTATTTTTTCTTTTCTTGATTGGTAGTAATGTTTACGATTCTCCAATTGTCGCCTGTTCTTCTTACACGCCATTTGACATACCCGTTAAAAATTTCCTGCTTTAGCCCTGTTTTGGATATGCCAGTTATGTTATTAAAAAAGCTTATCTCAGCCTGATTTATTCCTCTAAACTGAGTTTTGATATCGGAAGCAGTAGATTGGAAGCTTTCAAACATTCTCATGCTCGATTCAGTTCTCTTTCTCAGTCTCTGGAAAAGCTGAGGAGCACATGCTTTCTCGTAAAAGGCCAGCAGATTATTAGAATTAAGGGATTGGATATAATCGTTAACAAGAGCTTTTGCCTGCTGATCAGCCATTCTTAATCTCATTTGCATGATGAGCTTTCTTGCTTCAGCGTTTTGAGGGTCTAATCCTAGCACTTTTCTCACATGCTTAACGCCCTCCTGGTAATCTCCCCTTTGAAATGCATCTCGGGCGATTTTGAGCTTATCATTGATTTCCTGCTCTTTGGTTTTTTCGGTTTGTCTTTTTTTTGCTTCAGAAAGAAAATACTGTGCTGAAGTGTTGGCTGGATCAAGTTTAAGCACTTCTTTCATCTGCCTGATGCATTCATCGAAGCTTCCCTCGTTAAAAGCTTTGATCCCTTGGTCCAATGTGCTGGAAACATCGGGCTTTTCTTTTTCAGCCTCTGATGGCTTGGATTCTGCCTCCTCAGGTTTTGGAGGAACTTTTTCCACTGGCGCAGGTTTTGGCTCTTTTTTCTCTGCCGCCACAACTTCTGCAGTTTTCTTCTCCTCGGGGACAGCGGCTTGAATGCCGGGCTCAGAGCCTTTTGCATCTTCACTCAAGGCATCGGATTTCTGATCCTGAGGAGCTATTCCCAAGAATTCAGGTAAAGGAGTGAATTGCCAAGCAGCTACAACAATGAGGAAGATGATTGCAACCAGGGCTGCTATCCTCTTGAACCTTTTTTTCCAGATTCGACGTGCCTGTTGACGTAATTCCTCATCACCAAGGAACCACTGCCAGCTCGCCGTTGAAAGCATGGCTATGATGAGCGCAGCAATTATATAATCCACAACTATCTTAGGGAGACGATAATGTCCCACAAGAATGTGGTGGGCAAATTCAATCAGAGCTGCACCGCCGCCGATAAACGCTGCCAAAGTATGTATGATTTTCCTTTCCTTCAATTTTCTTAAAAAAATCCGTAAAAAGCCTGCTTTTCTCTCTAAAATCATCTCCTTGGTAGGAATGTTTTTCTCTATTTTGGTCAGCTCTTTGTGAATGTCAGCTGTATTTTGGTACCTTTTCTCTCTTTTTTTCTCCAAACATTTCATTACCAATTGATTGAGTCTATCTGGTATTTGAGGGTTGAATTCCTTCGGCTCTCGTGGTATCTCAGTTTTGTGTTTTAAAGCTATGCTCATAGGAGTTTTCCCCTCAAAGGGCACATCGCCTGTCAACATTTCGTAGAGAATCACGCCCATGGCATATATGTCCGCTCGGGGATCGACCTCTATGCCCTCTACCTGTTCTGGAGATATATAATGCGGTGTCCCTATTATCATTCCTGTTGTAGTTACTCCCTTTGCTTTGAGGGAGCGGGCAACGCCGAAATCCATTATGCGAGCATGCCCCTTGTCGTCGATTATGATGTTTTGAGGTTTTAAATCCCGGTGCACAACTCCCAGTTTGTGGGCTTCAGCAAGCCCATCGCAGACCTGTTTGGCAATATAAACGGCTTTTGAGGTACTCAAATGTCCTACTCTTCGAAGCGTACTTTTAAGATCCTCGCCTGATACGTATTCCATGCTTATGTAGGGAGTATTTTCGTGCTTGTTGAGGTCATACATGCGACAGACGTTTTTATGAGTGATCTTTCGGGCGAATTTGAGCTCGTTCCTGAAGCGTTCAATAGCCTGGTCATCAGAAGCGATCTCCGGGTTCAAAAGTTTCAAAGCCACATTTTCCCTAATTTCTTTATCCAGAACTTTGTAGACGGTTCCCATACCTCCCTTGCCAAGCTCCTCAATGACCTGGTATCTTCCGGCGAATATACTGCCAGTAGTTAAATGTTTCACGGTTGTCTCGAGTGTTTTGGTGGCGGCAACGTGAATATCTTTGGAAGGCTCAAGGGAGGCTGCGCACCTGCCGCAAAAAAGAGTGTCGTCTGGATTTTCGTAATGACATTTGGGACACTTAATTCCCATTGTTCTGTATTATTACTTAGCCAAAGGATATCAATTTATCCTGAAAGAGTCAATCAGAGTGATGTACGCGCTGGTTATGAGTTTTGTGCTAGAGAAAGAAGCTAATTTTTCCTCCAACGCGGAGTGTGTTAGCATATGAGAAGAGCATTAGCCAAACATTCGGCTAAAAAAAGGTAAAAAACAATATTGACTCTGCTTGCTGCCCAGATTACATTAGTTAAAAAACAAATCCCAAAATTAGTTGATTTTGTTTATCTGCGGTCATTGAGGAGGATTAGATGAGTATTACTGAACCCAGCAAAGTATCAGTTAGAGTGCATGAATTCTTCTGGTTCAAACTCATGAAAGGTTACTATCGTGGATTTGTTGGTTCTTTGGGCTTGAAGGGCGATGAAAAGGTCCTCGACTTTGGCTGCGGTCCAGGCTCCGCTTCGAAGTTCATCGCTCAAACTCTTGAGAAGGGAGGCGGTGAGTTGACTTGCCTCGATATATCCAAAACTTGGATTGAGAGGGCCAGGAAGCATTTAAACAGATTTTCAAACGTTGCGTATTATGCGCAGGATATAAAAAAATGGGATGAGAAAAATAATTATTTTGATGCCGTAGTTATCCACTCTATGCTTCACGATATCGACAAATCAGAGAGAGAGGAAGTTGTAAGGACATTGGCTGAGAAGATGAAGCCAGGGGCCAAATTATTTATCCGTGAACCAACAAAAGAATGCCACGGCATGCAGTCGGAAGAAATTCGGGAGTTGATGTCAAAAAGTGGCTTGAAAGAGACTGATTCAGAGAAAACCAAGATCTTCATGATGGGAGTTATTTATACAGGAATTTTTAGGAAGACTGATTAGAAGCAGGATCAGGTAGAGGATTCTTACGATCTCTTCAGAATTGTTTAAATTCTGTACTAGCTGACCCGACCCTATAATCTCTATAATAAGTTTAAGGTTGAAAAGGAGTTTTAAAATGAAAGGCTGGAGCGTTATATGTTTAGTGCTGCTCATAGCTCTACTAGCTTTGATCTCCACCGCGTTTCTCGCATATTCACAAGAAGCGCAAACCATAAGACATCCTGAAAAAAAGGAAGAATTAAAGCTCTTCCCCAATCCATATGATCGTTTGCCAGAACTTCCTTCCGCATACACAGCGGAAGACGGAACAGACATTGTGGTGGCCTTCATAAGAGATGAAAAATACGTTCTTATTCCCGTGACAGTTGAAAACGGCAAACTACTGAATTATAAAAATAATCAATGGTTTGGCAAGGGCCGGCAGCTTGAGGTTGACGCCTCAGATTTTCCAACGCTTGCCAGAACCGGACTTCACTCTGAAATAGAATTGGATAAGACAAAAACAATTACCGGGCGCTATATTACTAAAATTACAGAGATCGGTCGCCCTGAAAGATACTCAGGTGGAGGTTTTATGAGTCATGACGAGGATATTATTTCTGTTCTAAGAGGAGATAATAGAATGGTTACTCAATTAGGATCAATTCACCCGGAAATGGCCAAGCCCTTGTTTCATGTTTTCAATATCATACTTACGGTGAAAAAGGACTCTGAACGAGGGAACATCGGAGGAGTCCTGTACAACAAGAGGAAGATAAATCTAAAATTTTGGGGCGCGAAAGGGTGGCAGGATTCCATATTTAATGACGAGATTTTGGGATACTGGCAAATTGAAATGTGTAGAGATCTGGACAAAGAGGAGAAAGCATTTGTATCAAAAGAGTATTCGAATCTTGCTGATGAAGAAAAGGCTCAATTAATAAAGAAGGTCTCTTTTATTCATACAGGAGAAATGGTTCCGTATTACATTATGCGTTATGGTTTTTATGAAGGACATACATCCTATAGAGCAGATCCGATAGCCATTGCTTTCATCTTTGGCCTGCGAAGTGTGGATGAAATTGAGAGTGCTTTCAAGGGTAGGCTTTTCGAAACCCTGACGAATCATTTTACCGAAGAAAATTTTGGCAAGTTTAAGAGCAGAATTTCTTCAAATTAATTATTATGCGCTCTTTTTTCTTCCATTATTTATCCCTTTTTTGGGTTGAGCGTGCGAAATCTCAATTTCGGACGACAGCTTAAGTTGAATAATGCAGATTAGGACCTAGATTCTTAAAATGAATTTCCTATTTTTAAATTTTATGAGGAAAAGAGGAGTCTAAAATGAAGTTATCCATTCTTAAGAAGTTTTTATCTTGTTTGTTATTAATTATTGTGCTTTTATCTGCGGCTAGCTCTGTACGAGCTGTCCGGAAAGCGCAGGATCCTCGAGTGGACAGCGTGGATAAGCTTTTCGCAGAACTGAACAATACTGAGTCTCCAGGCATTGCAATATTGGTGGTAAGGGACGGGGAAGTGCAGTTGCGTCGATGCTATGGAATGGCCAACCTGGAGCACAAGGTACCGATTACGCCCGATACGGTCTTTGACATCGCCTCAGTATCAAAACAGTTTTGCGGTATAGCTGTATCCATGCTGATCGAGCAACGGAAGATTGCGCTCCAAGATGATATACGAAAATACATCCCGGAGCTTCCTGATTTTGGTCATACCATCACCATTGATCACCTTGGGCATCACACTAGCGGCATCCGCGACTGGCCTGCTACTCTTGCGCTGGCCGGATGGCGTATGGATGATGTGATCTCCTTTGACCAGATCTTGACCATGGCCTTCAACCAGCAGGACCTCAACTTTAAGGTGGGCGACGAATACTCTTATTCGAATACAGGATACAACCTACTGGCTGAGCTGGTAAAGAGAGTAACCGGAAAGACGTTTCGCCAGTGGACCGATGAGAACATCTTCCAGCCTCTAAGGATGAAGAATACCCATTTCCATGATGACCACACAGAGTTGGTACCGAACAAAGCTTATGGATACGCTCGCGGTAGGGATGGAGAGTTCAGTGCTGTGCCCAACGGTCTTACAGCCCTTGGCTCCAGTTCGCTGTATACGAGCATCAACGACCTGGCGAGATGGGTTATGAATCTTGATGATCAGAAAATTGGAGGTAAAGCTGTACTAGAGAGAATGGAAACGCGCGGTGTTCTGAACAGCGGCAAAAAAATTGACTATGCATTTGGCCTGAGTTTTGGTAAGTACCGCGGTTTGAGGACGCTCAGCCACGGCGGGTCATGGGCATCTTTCCGCACCTATCTGGCGCATTTCCCTGACGAGCGGTTTTCCGTTGCGGTGCTTTTAAACTACAGTCCATCCAACTCGAACCGGGCTGCTTACGATGTTGTGGATATCTATCTCGCGGATAAACTAAAACCGCGGCCCAAGACTCCAAAGAAAAAAGAGGAACCTAAGCCTGTTAAAGTGCCCGTCACAATTCTTGATGAGTACGTGGGGTCCTACAAGCTAGGAAATGCCTGGTATGTGACTATCTCAAGGAACGGTGATCGCCTGATGACACAGGCAACTGCAGAAGATATATTTCCTATGACGGCCACGTCTGAGAAGCGATTCTGGGTTAAAGACTATAATGCGCCCATTGTTTTTGGGCGCGATAAGGAAAGACAGGTATCTCATCTTCTTTACCGCGGTATGACCTGTCCCAAGCTGGAAAATGTACCTGTGCCGGGCCCGGAGCAATTAGCCGAACTGACCGGCGAGTACAAAAGCGAAGAGCTCAAAACCTTCTACACAATAGCCCTTGAGGACGGCAAACTTGTAGCCAAGCACAGGCGCCACGGAACCATAAATCTAACTTATGCTTATAAGGATGATTTCCGGGGAGGTGTATGGTTCATGCGATCCGTCGAATTCTACCGCAACAAAGCCGGAGAGGTAGAAGGTTTTAAAGTCACACAGAGCAGAAGCCGCAACCAGAGGTTCATCAAGCAGCAGTAAAATATAAAAAACTCCAGAAGATGAAGTTATTGATAAGATCATCCGTCACCTAAGATTTCTTTCAATTTTCTGCATTGACTAGCTATTTTGTCTATGATATTTCTGTTCTTCACTTATTTACCAAACCTGTATCCCGAAACTAAAATGATGAATTTTGGAGCGAGGAGGGGATTATGGATGATTCTCTGAGGTTTGCAAAGCGATGGGTTATAACCGGAATTGTCTGCGGTGTTTTGGCAGGCGTTTCTTATGCTGTTTCGATAGCTGTTTCCCTGCCACCGCGAGTTGCCTATCCTGTCTTCTGGGCCTTTGGTCCGCTTTTTTGTGCCAGTGCTCCGGGCTTCTACCATTTTGTTAAGCATTATCGGAAGTCTATTCCACTTCAAATAGGGATATTGTTTTTGATTATTGCCGGTGCTTCAGTCACGATGATGGGCACGATGCAGGCTGCTGCTCGGGCCGTGTTTCGGGCCATTCCCCTGGAAAGAGCCAGCGAGGTCACAAAGGAAGCATGGGAGCTAGCTTATCGAGCAGCCGATGCTGTTCAGATGGGAGCTGATGTTGCCTGGGATATATTCATTTTCTCCAGTGTCTTTCTTTTGGGGATAGCCGTATTCAAGCATCCGAAGCTGGGGTGGTTATTCGGAACGCCTGGTTGCATCGTAGCTTTCTTGGGCCTGGCTTTTAATATTTACACTTTTCCTCATAATCCAGGAACGCAAGGGCTTGTTGATATGGGACCGTTTGTGGGCCTCTGGTTTACCGCAGTTAGCATAAAAGTAATAATCTCTCTAAAATGGATGGACACAAAAGTAGAGATCAGCGAGAAATGAAAGATTAGTACAGGATTAGGGTTTGTTTTGCTCCCGGATGTCCGTTATCAAGGCTCTTAATTTTTTTTCGTAGCCTTCTCTCCCAGACAAAAAGACTAGGTTCTATTTAAAAAGATTGAGTTGTGGAAATTATTTTGTCTTATCCCGCAGTGATTCATCGGTGCGGCCGCCAAGATATATTCCCACAACTTTTGTCGCATTCCCATCTTTACCCAGGACGAAGCGGAGTCGAAAGAGTCCATATCCTTTTAGAGCGAATGTGTCCTGAGAAAGTGGCAGTAACTCGTATTCCTTTCTGCCCTCCCTTTTATAGTACAATCTGCTCTGGCGGAAATACACGTGCCGGGGGCCATAGTCGCCGGCATATTTTTTTAGTGTCTCTTCTGGAATCAGGAGTTGCTTCCCTTCTAACTGGATAGCTTCCTTAACCCAGGGAATAGACATCTTCGCTAAGGAATGCTTAGGATCCAGCTCCAAAGTTTTTTGGATATATTCAAAAGATTCCTTATATCTTCCTACCTCAAGATAAAGCCTGCCGAGGCCTCCCCAAGCTATAACTGATTTCGGATCTGAATCAATAATCCATTTATAAATCGCCTCTGCCTCGCTTATTTTCTCTTTGCCGGATAAATAACGAGCAATGCGGTTGAGGTCCTCTATCTTGAAATTCTCCGGAAATTGATTCTTCATCTCTTCCATTTTCTCCAGGCCGGCTTTTTCACCTTCTTCTAGAAAAGTCTTTTCTACGGTCATGTAAGAAGTCCATTCCGGGTCGCCGAGCCGTTTGTAAGTGAGCCAGTTGAATGAGTGTTGCGGTTCGTCCAGAACAAGAGAGATGAGTGATTCAGCAATCAAGAACAGGTTCTCGGAATTTGCGAAAAATACTAGACCTGCCTTTTCTTCCGGGTAAGAAACCGTATATGCTCTGAGGTCACCGTTGTCTCCCCAATGCCAGAATCCGTTTTCAGTATTTCCTGGTTGGATTCCCCAGCCGAAGCCCCATGAGATGTGTTCATCCAATTCGTCTCGAGCGTCTCTTCTTTTCGTTGCCCTGACGTGTGGAGTTAACATCAGGTCAATGGTTTTTGCTTCTAGTACTTGATCGTTCATTATTGAGCAGAGGAAGGTGGCATAATCCAGCGCCGTGGTCAGCAAGCTCGCTCCACCATTCGGCTCTGTTCGTCTTCTTTTTTGATTGGCAAAGCCATGACGGTCATGTCCGGCGGCGCCGTTCTCATCATACAGGTCATTCCAGATATAGCTGGTCCTGGACATCCCCAACGGTTCAAATATCTCTTTTTTCGCAAACTCCTCGAGAGTCATCCCCGAGATTTTTTCTATTGTGCGGCCCAGATAAAGAAATCCCTCGCCTGAGTAGCCATAAAGCTTTCCTGGTTCGCGGACAAGCTTGTTTCCCCAGTTGGGAAGGCCGGTCGTGTGGATCAGGACATGTCTTGCGGTTATCTTTTTATAACGCTCATCCCCTGCAAGTTTTGGGTAGGGAAGATATTCAGCAAGAGCCCTGTCGAGGTCCAGTTCTCCCCGCTCCACCAGCTTCAAGGCAGCCACGGCTGTTATGGTTTTTGTGAGTGATGCAGCTTCAAAGATAGTTTTTTCATCCACGGGTTCATTTGTTTCCCTACTCCGTACTCCAAAGGCACCTGACCAGAAGATTTCGCCATTTTGGATGACTGCTATAGAGAGACCGGGAATATCAGCCTTCTCCATCAATCTCGGAATTTCTTTTTCAAGGGTTGTTCCCAGATTCTGCTGTTTGCAGTGGGACGGGAAAAGTAAGGTAAAAAGGGCAAGAAAAAAGACATATAGTTTATGACGTTTCATATCCACCTCCAGAGAAATAATCATTATACGGGAGCAACTTTCCAATTAGAAATACGTTATCAAGGTAAAAAAAGTTGCTTCTCCATAATTTTTGTAGGATGAAATTGGGGCCAAAAAATTGGGGCCAGGCCCCATTTTCTTTATTTTATTGGAAAAACCTGAAGGACTTGTGACATAATGTGCAGGCATGCGGCATGAAGAAAACGAGAAAAAAAATCATTATCTTTAGCATTCTGGGAGTATTCATCTTAGCCGTTTTGGTATTTTTCCTAAGGAGTCCGATTGGAAGGGCGCTCCTAAAATCCAAAGGTCATTTTATTGTGCATAGAAATGATTCAAGAGTTCTCTACGAGCCTGGAGCTGAGGGATATGCTGACAAAATCGCCGAGTTTCTGCCAGCAGCCGTAAAGCGTGTCGAAGAGGGACATTTTCTTCCGTTTAGAAAACCGTTCAAAGTTTATGTATTCAGCACCCAGAAAAGCCACAATGAATCCATCGCCAACCCGACATCTTATCCCATTCGAGGAACTGCTATCCAAGGGAACGTTTTCATAGCACCCAGCGCGTTTTCATTCAAGGGTCTGGACACCCACAGGGAATCATTGATGCATGAGTTATCCCATCTCCACCTTAGCCAAAGATTGGGATTTCTCAAAAGAAGAAGAATCCCCAATTGGTTTACCGAGGGGCTGGCAAATATCATCGCCGGGAGTGGGGGTGAGGGGATTTCTGATGAAGTGGCCATCCAATCCATAAAGGAAGGAAGACATCTTATTATTCCAGAAAGGAGAGGATTTTTAAAACGATTAACAAAGACAATACAGGAGGCAGGCCTTACAAGCCCAATGTATCATAAACAAAATAAGATGTTTGTGGATTATATCAATAGTCTGAACTCAGAAGCTTTCATGAAATTGGTTTTGGCCGTCCAGAAAGATGAACCATTTTCCCTGTCCTTCCTCGAATACTTCGAGGCGAGCCCGGAGGAGATGTGGACCCGGTTTAAAAGCAAACTTTTGTCGACCGCAGACAAAGAAAATTTTCGTTAATAAGAAATTTCTTATGAATTATTCTATTTCACTTTTAAGGATATTATAAAATCTGGCCTTTACGGACCTTTCGATCCAGGGCTGGTGGCCGCAGTTCTCTAATAAGATGAATCGGAAGTCTTTCAGGATGCGAGAAAGGGGGCGTTTAACTCCTTCTGAAGGATGGGGATCATAGTCGCCATGGATTGCGACTACCGAACATTGGATTTTCTTTCCGAACTCTAAAAGCTCTCCGCTGCTTCTTAGCTTCTGGGCTTGCTCCCCTACATTTTGATATATATCATACTGGCATTCTAGCCCTTCGCTCTTGTAAGGCAGAGGATCATATGAATCAGCCTTAGAAATCAGCTCTCCAAACCGGGCCAGGAGGGTGTTTTTATCCCCGCAGGCGGGATCGGCCAAGGCTTTCATCAGTGAAAGGACCTCTGCTTTTTCTTCTATACTGAATCTGCTTAGCCGGATTTTCATAATGTTGAGAGCGTATTTTTCTTCGAACGGGCCGCTCCCGATGAGGATAAGCTTTTTTACGAATTGTGGATGCTGGGCGGAGAAAATAAGGCTTAGCCAGGCTCCCCACGACCAGCCAATCAATGTGATAGGAAGATCCCCGTTCTTGGCTAAAACGTCCTTTAGTTCCCCTATTTGCCCTTCAATTGTGGATGCTGTTTGAAGCGGTTCTAGAATCCCCCTGACAGAGGAAAGCTCCCGGGCAACTGGCGCCATTTCTCCGGGCGCGCCCGGCCCACCGTGGAGAACCGCTACGTTGAAAGGCGCATTCCCGTATTTTCGGAGGTTTTTCATACGTGAGCTTATTCTAACTGCTTTTATTTTAAAAATAAAACAGATAGCGACCACATTATAATTTGTGCAACAAATCCAACCCGAATAGGTATATACAGACATATGCGACTAATTCAGTTTTAATTGACTTCGAGTTTTGCTCGGGAGTAAACTGTGATGCGGACGATCAAGCGATAATCAAAAAGAAGCTCCTTTGAATGTAATTAGCCTTCTTTGCTTAAAAAATTCAATCATAATAAGGAGGACTTATGAAACGAAGGGAATTTCTTAAAAAGGCTGGTTGCGGAGCGGCTGGATTCACCGTCATTCCGATGGCCCAAGCCTCTAATGAGGAAAAGGGGGAGCTGGTCCTCCGCAGGTACGACATTGAAGTCGAAGTTGTTGAAGTAGGCCCGAAAACTCGCTGCCACAAAGTGGGAGAAAAGTTTAAGTGGCCCCAGGAAATGGGCAGCTTGTGTCATTGGCTGGGAAGCGCGATGGATCCCTTTTTAACGGGCTTGGCAGGCGGTGCAATCTATCCTTGGAGGTATCAAGGCACACCTTATGAAAAAGTGATCCATCCTGAGGGCGTGACCACAGAGTTTATCCGCTGCCCCGACCCATCAGAATCTGGTATCGTCGCCAGAATTACTCGCACATTTAAAGATAAACGCGTACTTAATAGCTAAAAAATGAGTCTGGAATAGTAATCCGTATTATAAACAAAAGACAGGAACTCAAAGTCATAAAGCATTACGAGAAATTTCTCTACTTAACAGATTTTTTTGCTTGAACCATGATATTTTTTTACGTATGATATGCAAATGTTTATGAAAAGGAGATAGGTGTCATGAAATTATGTTTCTGTCGCTTTTTGCTTGCTGCGGCTATCGTTGTGTTAGCCCTCATCTGGGTGCCTACCTTGTGGGCAAAATGGGTGATTGTCATCGCAGCCGCCCTCCTGGCCATCATGAGTCTTTTTTATCAGACGTGCTGCTGCAGGAGTCTCAAGAAAGTAGAAGAAAAGTAGTTTTTTCTGTTCACAACAAATCCTAGAAACAAACAAATTAAAGGCGAGAATCTGATATACGAGTCTAAATCACACATTTCTCGCCTTAAAACATCTCTAAAAAATTTCCTTCTTATCTAAGTGAAATATTTCGTAAATTTTTGTCCTTAAAAAGGGACAAATCTGCTGCCACCGAATGATTTTTTTGCAATCAGCGATATTAATAAAAACGCAGGATACTTGATCTGGAATTTGAACCATATAGATAGAATCCCCGAGCAAATACCTGATAGAATCACCTTTAGTCTGTATCTGTCTTTATATATTTTTCCTTTGTCATCAGGAAGGGATAACGAAAGGTCTGCTAAACGAAATAAACTCTGACATTTCAATTGGCATGATTGTTGCAAAGAATTTACTATGGATCAACGAGAAAAGATGACATCTTGAAAGACAAGGAGAATAAAATGAAAAAGGTAAGTTTGCTACTAGTTGTAATATTTGTTTTTGTTTTTTCTGCTTTTGCATTGAATAAGGACGATATTGAAGAAGAGATGATAGGAAAAAAGTTTGCCAAAGGTTCAATGTATGTGACTGGCCAGGTTGGCACTAATTCTTATGTCATAACTGATGAGCCTTTCAATGCAATGCCCTTTCCCTTAGGCGCCAGCTATGAAGTTGCTCTAACGGATAATATAGGAATTGGCGGCTCGGTTATGTTTGACAAATGGAGCGACTACCTGGGAATCTTTGGCGGAAAGTGGACTTTTCGGGTATTCAAACCTTCATTAGATATCACCTATCACTTTAGCGTAAACAAAATGAGAGGCCTGAACTTCTTTACTGGAGCAAGCCTCGGTTACAGCATTCTTTCTGTCAGTAATGAATTAGGCAATGATTATATGGGCGAGCTGAAAAGTGAAGCTCATTTTGCGCCTTTTCTGGGTTTACACCTTTATTTTTGGGAGGATCTCCCCGGCATTTTTAAAAATCTCTTGATAACTTCGAAAATATATTGGTCTGTAACAGGCGATTTTTCCGGGGTATCAGGTGCAGTAGGCATTACCTACAAGATTAAATAATTGCTCTATTCGTCCCGGCGCTTGTTAGCCCGGGGTGTCGCTGCCAGAAGCCTGCGGATAGTATGTATATCAAAGAGAAGAATACGGACATCTCTGCGGATTTCTCTTCGGTTGGAAAATGTTCCTGGTTAATATGACAGAATTTATCGAAGCCCCAATCTCCCCCAGTGTTATGTTAGTTCATCCTCCACGGGAGTTTGAAGCAAAAGCCATTTCCCGATACAAGAACAGGTCATTTCAGTTTGACTCTTTTCTTATTCCTTGGTTCCTTCTCACACCCTAAGAAACAGGGTAACAGTGACTATCAAATGCCCCCGATGATTAAATATAAATAACGAAGTTGTTTAGGTTGTGTTTCTACGGCCCCGTAAAAAATAATATACGTAAGATCCAGATGGAGGCATGAAATGAAAAACTGTATGGTTAGAGGTTTGCTTTTAACCAGCATGATCGCTTTCCTCTTGATGATGAATCATGCAATTGCCCAGGAACTGAAGGTTTACAAACACCCGAGACTGAATATTCAATTTGAGGCCCCGGCCGATTGGAAAGAAAATCCTTACCATAAGGATAAGGAGATCTATGAGATTTTTGATCCCGATAAAGATATCCATGTCATGCTCTGGTACACGACGACCGAACAGGGCGCCCCTGAATATCTAGAGAAAATGGCAAGTATGAAAGACCTTGTCCTGGAGAGCAAGCCAGCAAAAATACAGATCAAAGGTCGCGATGCCTGGTCTTATAATCTTCCCGGTTTCGTCAATAAAAAAGCCATTCGAATGTTGCTGACGGTTATTCCGGATGGTAAATCAAAAGTCTATCCGCGAGAAAACGCCCTCCATATTATCCAGATCTGGTGTCCAGAAGAACAATTTGCAGATTATGAGCAGGATATGATTCTTATACTTAACAGCATTCAAATTACTTAGTAGCGAATTGCTGCTTTCTAACCTGGGTTTACTTTCTAACCTGGTTTACCTCCCACCTGGATTATACTTAACCCCCCGATTCATCCCAAAAGGCGATTGACCTGGCTTTTAGAATACCTCAAAGTAGTCATAGCACAAAAGGAGAATGTCATGAACAGAGCTTTCATTTATTTGATGATCTTCTCTCTGATTCCTGGAGTGGAGCTGGCACAAGAAAGCAGGGTTGATCTCGGGATTTCCGTCACCGACGGGAAATTGCGGAGCTTTTATCTGGCAGTCAGTGATTACTACGGAGTTTCGGGAAAGGCGGTTGTGGCCACTAAAGAGCGCTACCGCCTCCGTGATGAAGAACTCCCAGTTGTATACTTTCTATCTGCCCGGGCCCGTGTAGCTCCTTCAGCCATCATCGGTCTCCGGATAAAAGGATTGTCATGGCTCGATGTCACTTTCCATTATGGTCTCACTCCGGAGATTTTCTATGTTCCTGTGACCTTGGAGAAGATAGGACCTCCCTATGGCA
>JABAOC010000320.1_pt2 | contig 76784 bp, 52 predicted proteins | sample 7062161 | NCBI WGS metagenome assembly JABAOC01 (sample SAMN14538625, study PRJNA623070) | marine sediment metagenome | biome: marine biome [ENVO:00000428]; feature: marine pelagic biome [ENVO:01000023]; material: deep marine sediment [ENVO:00002113] | place: India: Gulf of Khambhat ... | reverse complement strand
TGCCAGTTCCTGCATCAGCGCCCCTTTTATAGTCTTGTCTAGAATTCTGCCTTTGCTCTCCTCCCGCTCGATCCATATATTTGTGTACACATTGTACAAGCTGGCGGCATTAATCTCCTGTCCCGTCTCCAATTTGGGCAGAGATTTCACGATCATATCCAAAAGCAGTGGGCGATGCGCCAGGTCTTTCAGGTTATAAATATCCTGAATCTTTTCCCAATCCTCGCTGGCAGTATCGGGTCTGGCTTTTGTCAGATAAGCCTGGATCTGCTCATCGCTGAACTCCTGGAGATAGACTACCTCTGCCCAGGATTTCTGGCGCAGCGCACGGTAGAGGTCGGTTTCAATCTCGGACAGACTGGGTCCCTCACCGATGAGCTTCACCTGTTCATTGCGGTCTTTGAAATAGTGGGTGCGGCAGGTGGGCATGACTTTGCCATTCAACATCGCTGCACGATTCAGTTCGTCAAAATTGTTTTTGGTCACTTCCCAGCGCACACGATCCGCCATTTCATCAAACGCGTCGAACAGCAGAATCACCTTGCCCATTTTCACTAGATGTTCGAACCGGGGATAATTGATCCCCTGGATCTCCTGCTTGCTGAAATGGCTGATGATCATGCCCTCCAGCGAAACCTCCTTGCGCACCTCCCGCAGAGGAATCAGCACCGGCGCGGGATGCCGCAGGGCATCATCCTTGAAGCTGCGGGCGAGATTGTATGCCAGAAACCGAGCCAGGGTGCTCTTGCCTGTGCCGAGGTCGCCGAGTAAGGTCAGTTGGTTCGCCCGATCATTGCCGAGCCATTTGGCGATATAGGATAGGGCGGATTGCTTTTCATACGTAATATCAGTGAGAATGTCGGGGCGGATGAACCAGTCTTCGCCGCGCCATTTTTCAAAAATCCATAATTCATATTCCTGGATAAATTTTTCAACATATTGATCTAATGGAACAAGTTCTCGAAGCAACTCATCGTAAGTAATGTACCCGAATCCCGCCCTATTTAGTGCTTCTCGGGTATCTTTTGAGAAACCCTTTGAAGAAACCGTAATCCATCGCATCGCAGGATGTTCTTTTTGAATAACATTCTGCATCGCTAAAATTTGATCTCGATCTGATGAAGTGAGAAATTTGTCTTTGCATTTCACGATCACTTTCGAGTGCAATCCACCAATCTTTTGCTCGATCAATAAATCTATTTGGAATCCACAAATTCGAAGATCTTTTTCAACTTCAAATCCAAGCAATTCGTAAAGCTTAGCCACCTCATCTTCAAATCGTTTGCCCTTCTCCCTGGCTAATTTTCCCAGTTTAGCTCGATCAAGCTCGTGTTCACGGAATTCAGCTTCAACTTCTTCCTTTGCAAATTCCTTGCAGGGCAAATCCAGCGCTTCAATCAGTTGTCGGAGGCGGAGGTCAAAGTCATCCTTGTTGCGAAAGTCAATGTAAATGAGGTTTTTGAAAGTTGGGAGGATGTCACAGGTTTCGATTAACAGAGGAATCAGCGAACGCTCTTGCGCCAATACATCGGGATGTTGCTGGCTGTAGCCTTCGGCAAGCGTCCAGACTTTATCATCACGGAAATAGCTTGTGCTCCAGACCACTACCATTTTGCGGGATTTTTTCAAGCCATCATTCAACCGTTTTAACAAATGATCGCCAGGCTTGAGCTGCCATTCATCAAACCAAACCCGCACGCCATCGTTTCGCAGGCGCTCAGCCAGTTGCTCGCACCATTCGGTGTCTTCGCTGGCGTGGCTGAGAAATACATCGTATTCAAATTGATCTGCCATACTTTTCATCCAAGTTTTCAATTTGGGGAATTGATAATCAGAGGTAGATTTATTGTGGTTTCAATATACAAAAAATAAAATGATTTGTCAAACAAAAGTTTTTACAAAAAAGTGAACACAACCCAGGTTTCTGCCAGGAACCTGGGTTGCATATTCTCATGCAATACTGATTCCATCGCTCTGAGCGATGGAATCAGTATATACGAGAAACCAGCATCCAGCTTACATCTCCACCAGTCCCGCTAATCTCAAAACCTCAATATAATTCATAACACTCTGCAAGTTCGATTTCCTTTGATGCTGGATATCGAGATAATGTTTAATGTCCAGAATACTTCGCTTGCCATCAATCAACAGTTGCAACTCCCGTGTGCTGGCAATGTCCCTTCTTCCGTAGGGGTATTTCTTTTGTTGTTCTTCAGGAACCTGTCTGATTAATTCTCGATAGGCACCATACCCATTCTCTTTCACCTTGGCGGTTGGTTTAGGTACCATCTTAGCTGTCTTTTTTTCAAGATCAGACAACCGGATCATGGCAGGGGCAGTATTTAGACGCTTCGCCACTGCTTTCGTATGCGTTTCGATGGCTGCGAGATGAGCCTTCCCGATTACTCCAATAATATCTTTCATCTTTGCTACATAATCACTTACTTTCTTCTTATCTTCTGCAAGTTCCAGAACTGACTCGAGGGTCGCTTTTTCGTTGGCAACGGCACATTCAATATGAAGCCGCGCCATTGTATAGGCTTCGTTAAAAGATTCAGCATCTGCCCGATTTAATATCTCCAGCCCAACAACCAATTGATGTCCGAGACGACGAGTTCCATTGCTGGCAATTTCCCCGGCAATTTTAATCGCCATATCGTCATCTGCATTTGCAATAGTATAAGCTGCAGCAGCGCCAATAACTACGACTCGTTTCATCTGTGTTGGATCGGCTTTATCGACTCTATCGCCAGATGTATGGTACCACAGGTCAGGCCAGACGATCATCATGATACCAGGAACCTTAACGCTCCAATCATTGAAAACTTCATGATCTGAGGCTCCGTAATGGGTTTCGATGCTATAATAAAACGGTTCGTCTGCGCCAGTTGGAGCAACGATTCGGTGAGGAATTTTATATTGATTACCTCGATTTTGAACCCGTTCCCGATTGCCCTCACCAACGAATCGATAGTAATTTTCCATCACATCATTGATGTAATGGGGATTCCCATAAGTCGTTCGCATCAGACACATGTGCGCCTTATTTTTAGTCAGCCATTCTCCGACCATATCCATGTTGATATTGCAGAGCGTCTTTTCCATAATATCTTTATTGGCTTTTACCCATGGACCTGTACCAGAGAATTCAGGCCCCCAAAGAAAACGGATCGTTCTTTTCGGTCTTGGGAGTCGACCTTCTTCGATAAGTGTATGTAACACTCGAGCTACTTCCAGAATACCTGCACTTCCTGACTTATTGTCGTTAGCTCCCTGTTTGGTGTAACCTTCAAATAGATGAGCAGAAAAGATGATCTCTCCTGCACTGAGATCGGTGCCTGGAATGTGGCAAACAATGTCCTGGAGTTCGTACGGTTCCCTGTTAGTTTTGACCTGTGCATGAACGGTAATTTTTTCTCCTCTGAGCAATCGTTCTTTTAAATAAAATCCTTCTCGAAACGGCAAATAAAACGCAAACTTTGTCTCTACAGTGTCACGCCATCCACCAATTCTGCTCCAAGGAATTTGTATTGAATCGAAATAGGGTCGGGAATTGCTGATGGCAACGACGCCCAGAGCACCTTTTTCCAGGCAGGCAATGTTGTGCGCATTTCTCAAATTGCCTTCAGTCACGACGATTTTACCGCTGACGTCAGCCCGTTCGATCGCTTCCTCCGAACCATTACCGATCCACACCAATTCAGCAGTTACATCTGTGGAATTACTACCTCTAACGAGCATTGTCGTCATATCTTTGTATGAAGCGAGTTTTTGGCGAAAAGGCTCAACTTCCCATAATTCGCCTTTGACGGCATCCCAAACTTCACCACCCGGGAAACGAATGATCTCGGCACCAGGTAAATCATATTTTTTTAATTGATTATAAATATATTGGGCTTCATAGAATGTCCCTTTGTATTCATCAGAAAGGCGATCTTTGTTGTAGCCGCCTGTCTCCATAATGGTATTCCAGGCGGTCTCGCCTGATGCTTCGCCGATGATCTCGTCCATTTGATCTTTTGGTAGAAATGTCCAGTAAAGCCAGGGGGTCATTTGAGCTGTTGCTGGTCCACTAAAGATTAAAAATAAAGCAATTAAGGAAATTAGAAAGCGAGGCAACATATTCTACCTCCTTGAGAGTAAAAAAATTCTGGAAACATAAAATTAAAAGCTTTTAAATTATATCCCTAACAGATTGATGAATCCAACGGGAAAAAAATTTATTATCCGCTAGGTTCATCTATCGGTTGGGAAAAAGTTAATTTATAACCATAAAGAACTAACATAATCAACAAAGCAAAATAAATAGTGGCGATCAGCCAGAATCTAATATCATTCCGTGATCGTTTATCATATAAATCGGACTCACCAGGTTTCGGCAACGGAATCGGATCCCAGGGCAGACCATATTTCATTGCCAGCCCTTTGATATAGAGCAGATGGATAATAGGTATATTTCGAGCCGCCATTTCAAAAATTACTCCTCGTTCTGCCTTTGGAGGAAGAGTTACTTTTTTATCCAATCCAGGTTTTAATTTTAAAACAAGCTCACTTATGCCGATATTGGCATAGCTGCCGCCAATATTGATAAAAGCAGAAATCCTATTCTCTGATGAATCACCCTGATAGATCTTCATTCGCTTTGATATATTCATTTGAAGATCGGACTCATGAATAAAGGGAATGCCACTTAATTGAATTTGTTGAATCAATCGATTTTTAAGATTGGGTCCGAAGTCGCGTCCTATGTCTCTGTCTCCACCGAGAGAAATGGCAACAGGTCGAACTGAGAAGATTTTTTCTTTGAATAAAACTTCGTAAATATTCAGCAAATTAAAACCTGGATTAGTTGCTCCATAAGAGGATGCGCCCAGGGAAATGATAATAATTGGATGAATGTCCATTGCTTTAGCTGCGGCAAGGGAAGCAATCATCAATGTAGGAAAAGAGGCGGAACAGCCGATGGCAATTGTATCCCCAGCAGTGACACCTATCCGTTCGAGCAGATGAACAATAAGTGCAGCAAAGTTGGGATTAGTTGTCGTTCGTTTCGCTTTGAGATTTCCGAGCGTGGTTGCTAATTCTGAAATTTCTGAGCCGATCAGACCCGTGTGATTTGGATCTAATGTCATATCTATCTGAATGCCTGAACGATCACAATAGTCTCCAATTGTTGAAATGGCTTTGTCCATAATTCGAGCAGCATGAATCATAGGGTCAGAATAGGGCAGCGGGCTTTCAGAAGAAAATATTTGTAACGATAGATAGGCTGCCAAACTCAAGATACTGGCAACAATGATAATCCATTTTAATTTTTGATCCTGGGACTGAGATAGATAGTTTCTTTTTTGAAGAAAGATTTTCATCGAAAAATTTTAAAATCCGGCCTTCTTCTTAATATAAACAGGATTTCAGCAAAGTTATTGTATCGTGTACTTTTCGAAATTGGTAACATAATTAGTACTACTTAGTTAGATTAAAAATATCAGTAATATTTACGTTATTTAAGCCACTTAACATCCCCCTAAATCCCCCTTCAAAGGGGGACTTTCGAGAATTCCCCCCTTTGAAGGGGGGATGTTTAAATTGAATCTGACTAAGTAGAGTTAGGTTACAAGATTAAAATGGATTAATTATTTTGCCACTAAATTAATTATAATAAATATCTTCTTTTTTCGCTTTTTTCGGATCGTGCAAGTAATGCCCGACTCCCTTTTCAACAACTTCAGCATAGCGAGGAACATTACTGACTATGATTTCTCTCTCGGAATGCTGCATTGAAAATTGATTCATGATTTCCAATACTACCGAACAATGCTGTCCTACCCGTTTTTCCATAGGCCAACCTGATTCATCGTAAGGGACAAACAGTTTCTTCTGTTTTGCCAGGCTTAACAGAAATGGATCTTTTCCATTCAATAGCAAATCTATCGTCTTAGGCCCGGTCGGCTGATCCAGAAAAGGCAAAGGTGCTTCCAATAAAAATGGCATCGTATCCGAATAATCCCCGATTTCTCGGTGGGAAAGCCCACGGAATCCTTGAGGCGAAGGTTCAACATGGTTTTCAAATCCTTCCATTGCCATAACGGTCAAAGAAGTCATGGTCGCAATCCGCATTGATTTTTCTGGAGCCACAATGCAGTTCGTCACAGGAAACATGGTCTCCGCGCCGTGAATATCGATAGCGATATCTACCTTTTCCTTTTTCATAAGCTCTATTGTTGCATAGGTCAACTTTTCCATCAAGGGCCCATCAGGTCTGCCAGGCCAGGTTCGGTTGCTATTTCGGACATCGAGATATGAGAGGAGTTGTCTATCAGGATAATGCACATAAACATCAGGATCAGGCCATTGGTCTAATGGGGCAGCAGTACGATCTCCGTATCTAAATTTTTTGTTTCCCCAATCTGTTGGGATTTCAAAGAACAATGGATAGCCATCGCCAAATTTAGTATTGCGGCTGCCACTGTTGTTAAATTGGGGAATAATAATCAGCGTGCCTTTTTCGACTACGGCATTTTCAATGAAAATAAGAGTGGTCAATATTCCAGCCGGCTCATTAGAATGCGTATTTCCCATCATCAGCCCCTTGCCGCCTGGTTCTTTACCTTCTAAGAAAAAGACATAAGTATCAGCCATCGTCCCTTTTAAGCTTTCGCAATAATCACTTAAGTTGATAACTTTTGTGACTCCAGGCCCTGTCACAATCGGAAGTTGAAAATGTCGATGTTGATAAAATTGCACGCTTGTGAGGATCATGATGGCTAAAATAATGAAAATTAATATCGATTTTATTGTCCAGTTGCCAGACATAATTTTCTCCACTTTTTCTTTGTTGAATTTAAAATTTGTAAATTTTGGAGTACTTTGTCTATGACAAAGCATGAAGTGACGCAGTGACTTCACTCCAAATTCAATTTTATCGAATCCGAAAAATTCTCAAAATTAGAGGGATTAAAACAATTAAATAAAGAAGCATTTTTTCTCTATCCTGTTTTTCACGGATGAAATTCCAGATAAGCATGGCGGCGATGAAAATACTGATGAGGTAATAGATGATCATGATAATTGACATTGAATAACTCCTTATAAGTTTGGTCATTTTAGACTTTAGTGCACCTATAATTTCTTACCTATCGATGTGAATATTGCCAGCAACTCACTGCACTCCTGATGTTCATCTTTTGTTTCTTTTTCTGATAGCCACTTCGTCTCTTTGATAACTTCCAACCAGTATTGGGTTTCGCTGGCTTCGCTTTCACAGATTTTGATTCTACTTCTGAAATCTGCTTTGCTTCTTGCTCGATTTGCCTCTCGATAGTTCGCTCCTATCGAAGTCCCTGACTTTGTAATTTGTGTCTTTACAACCTGTCCTTCAGGCATGTTAGGTAACTTTGAGGATAAATAGCTTATCTTCACAGCAAACTTAAGCGTCCTCTTTTCAAGCTGTTTAGCAAATTCCTTATTCTCCATGACCTTTCCTCCTTTTTGCGACTTTTAACTTTAGCTCACTTTAGTTCACTTTTAACTTTAGTCACTTTTTTATATACTCCACTGCACCAGAAAGCCCAGCTTCGCACTGAAAATAATCATAAGAATCCCTACAATCGTTATGACAATCCAGGGCAGCCAGGTGGTTTTCAAGAATGACCAGTATGATTCCTTGTATTCGGACATCATGACACTCAGCCTTCCGATAAGAGCTGTTGGTGGCAGTCCATCGCCAAGTGGCCACAGCAAACTCAGTCCTGCGATAACAACGGTTGCGTGAAGACCGATCGAGTTAAGGAACCAGACTAAAGGAACGCCAATAATTGCGGCAGCTCCATAAGTTAAGACACCTTCCGATATTGGAATAATAAAGATCAGTAAAATGTACAATAACACCAGCGGTGTGCTGAGGACAGCATAAGAGATGAGTCCTCGAATACCCGTTACCGTCATAATCTGCTGCAAAGAGCCGACGATTGCCATGGTCGCCAGCAGTGGTAGCAACAGCTTAACTGTATCCCTCGATAATACAAGAATATTGATCTTTTTAGGACTAACCAGAAGCGCTACAATTGCTGCAGTTGTAAATTCCAGTGGCAATCCTAGGATGGGAACGGAAAAAGGCCAGATACGATAGGCAAGGACCAGACCAAAGAAAACCAGAAAAGGTAGTAATACTCTCCACCAACTCATTTTCTCAGGCACTTTGGACATTTCCTTCAAAATGTCTTCCAGTTTCATCTTTTTTTCACTTTTCCAGCCAAGCACAAGGATGGAAAACGTTCCGAGGAAGAGGACAGGAATGCCTAAAGGAAGTTCAAAGCCCACATACGGGATGGCTGTTCCTGCGGAGACAATCATCGCCCATATATTAACAGGCGGAGCAATGGCGCTCAAGCCCCCGATGATAAAAAGAATAGCGGCTACTTTTCTTTTTGGAATGCCCAGGTAACCTAATGCGAGTGCACACGGAGCGCCCACGGTAAGAATCGATACGCTTCCTGCTCCAGTCAGCGCGCCTGGAATTAGAATAACAATCATTAATAACAATAAAGCAAATATGCGTTTATTATAGAAAACTTTAATGATTCCTCTGACGACATAGTTTACCCCGCCCGATTCAGTTATGATTAAGATGAAAATGGTAGCCGTGACAAAGACGAGCATAACATCCAGATAAGTAAAAGTGCCTTCGACAAGATGCCTGACGAGCTGGGGAATCGGCGGGGTTTTCACAAAGGTACCAGCCACTCCGCCTGCCAGTGCAGCCGCCAGCATACATAGCTCAACAGATAATTTCCGCCAGTTCGCCAGGGCGTAGGCAACGATCATGATCAACAAAATTATTGCAATTTGTAGGTACATTGTTAGCTCTTAGTTTATTATTATTTAAACGAATTGGGAATTTAATTTGGCAAAATCATTTAACAACAAAATGATTAAAAGATAAAAAATTTGAGTTAATTATTTTGCTTGATTTTCCTGGAAAACTTTTTTCATCAATTCCACAATATTTAAAGCATACTTCACTTCAGTGAATGGAATTCCCTTTTCGTTAGCAATTTTTGTAAAGCGTCCATCTTTATTGCTGTCTTTCACAGCGATAATATAATCAGCAAACGGAGCGACTGCGTCGATCATTTTTTCATTATCGCTTCCAGGAGCACCTCGTTTGGATTCTCCACCTGAATGAACAGCGATGATAAATATTTTGTTCTTCTTGCAATAATCGATGAGTTCCTTCAGACGTTTAACTTCGCGATCAACCGTCAGCCCTGAGGCTCCCATTCCTTTTAAACTGGCGCCAATGGCAAAAATAATGGTTTTATACGGCGTTCCCTTTTTAAATTTCTCTAAATCCGTTTTGATCTCCACATGAAATCCCTCTTTCGACTTTTGATCGCCGAGACCGACACCGTTCTTTATCATCTCAGCAGTTGGGACATCACAAAAATCAAACTTTACCTTTGCTTGTTCCATGATTATATTTAGCGTAGTGACATCCGCACTTTGCCCTGCTGAAGTGGTGAGGACGGGAAGTTGCGCTTTCGGAATATCAGTCTGTGATAAGCCCAATGAAAAATAGTGGAAGAAAATTCCAAATATGAAAATTGACATCACAAAAAATTTACTTATTCGTTTCATTTTAAAATTCCTCCATCAAAGTTGATTTAATGTTGTTATAAATTAAGTTACATCATCAATAACGATGATAGAACACGGGTGACATAGATGGCGCGGATTTGCACGGATTGAGATCCGTAGACCTCAAAGGTTTCAAAAACCTTTGAGGTCTGGAGCATAGCAATTTAAAATCCGTGTTTTTAATCAGCGTCATGGTGTGCTAAGGGGGTGAGAAAAAATAAAATGCATTTCTAAATTATTCTTCCTTCCCCTCAGGTCTCGGTTTCAAATCATTATACTTTACCAACTCCCTCAGCCACCATTCAGGAAATTCAAGGGCTTCTCTTTTTCGTTCTTTGACATTATAAATCCAGAGTTTATTGTATTTGACGAGCAATTGATCGCCTAATTCCCACCAGGCATTGATCACTAAATTGGCGTTGTTATTACAATATTCGGTTAAATATTGTCGAGCCAGGTCAGGAGATTGATTATATAATTCCAATGCTTTCTTATCAATCTCAGGCGTCCGTTCGACTACAGGTTTCTCCCATTTTTCCTGGGCTTTTCGGACATCCTGGATGGCATAAGAATAAACCACCTGCGTATGAAAATCAACGTAATCAAACGCCCATCGAGCTGATTTTCGGTCAAATACCCAGTGATCGCCGATTTCAAACGATCTCGGAATCTTAGTTACACCCTGATAAAAGGGCATAGAACAGTGTGTATCCTGGGGGCCAAAGCCGAGCCAAATTATACCGCCAATCGGATTCGGCAACCAGTCTCTGCACTGCGTAATTACCACGTATTCAGCTCTGTTAACACCGATGCATCTTGGCGTATCATATTCTTTATCATCCAGCTTGAAACCATAAGGAAGGTAGTTTGGGTTCTGGAAGGGCCCGCCTTGAATGCCTCTTGCCGTATAAAATTGCGTTCCATCAAATTTATCCCTTAACATAACCATGACATCATAAACCGAGAGCTTTTTCTCTGGTTTGAGGGAAAATGGAAAATCCATATTTGGTTTATCAGGGCTGAATTTTTTGGACGGAGCAACGAGATCGAAAAATCGCCACATTCTGCCCCTTGCACCATTGGAACTCATCGCACTATGCTCACTCGGCGAATACGCTCGCTTCCAGTTGAATGGCTTGCCGCTATTCGGATCATAGAACCCATTTTCAACGGCATACGAAATCACATTTTCCGATGCCATGAAAAAATCTTTGCTTTTCAGGTCAATTTCGCCGATTCTGGATTCATTAGGACAAACACTGACATGATCATCAGGAACTCTCTGCGCACACCAGACAGCGCCTGGCATTCCGCTTTCAGGTACCCACAGTGGACCAACAGGAAAAACCTCAAAAATCCAGGCTTCATTAGGATCGGTTACAGATAACATCTCACCGTTATCGGTATGACCATAGCCGTATTTCACCGCCATATCGCCCATAATCTGTATTGCCTCTCTGGCAGTCTTTGCTCGCTCCATGGCGATCATGGTAAGTGCAGTGATGTCAAATTTGGGGGCAGGGGTATTATTGTCCATCTCCTTGCGATTTCCGATGGTCGATTCCCCAATGGCAACCTGGTTGTCATTCATATAACCAAATGCTCCATGAAGATAACCGTAGGTATGACTGACTTGGGGGATTTCAAGCCCATTAAAATTGCTTTCAATAGCATCCCATCTTAATCCTTTATCTGGTGGCATGGTTACAAATTGATCGAACCAATAAATTTTTCGCATATCACCCTCCTCATGATCTTTCGGGGGGACATAGCGCCACGTCCAATCACAGAAGCCACAGTCACAGGTATGGGTCGAAATAACCGAGCCATCGGTCGATGCCTTTTTTCCAACGATAACGACTGTGCATCCATCCCTTGCAAATTCTTTTGAGGGAGAATTGCAGGTATTGCATCCTTGAGCATAAGATGCTCGAATGTTCAGTAAACCAAATACACTGATAAGAATAACAATGGTTAATAAGGTTCGTTTAATGTACATAAATTCCTCCTAGTTAATTTTTTAAAAGATTTTGTTATAATGATATTACTATAATATTAAATTTTAACATTTAAATCAACTTTTAATTTAAATTAACAATTATTTTTCATGATATTTTTATTTCTAAAACTTAAATATCGTGAAACGTGAGATAAAATAGTTTTAAAGCTAAACGTCTCACGTTTGACATCTGACGTTTCACTTTTATGCATAACAAGAAAAATATCAGTTACAAGATAAAATAAAGCACCCGTCCTAAGAAATGAACACTAATAGTAACCGTAACAAGCGAAGCCGTGGTTATCAGAACACCCTGTCTTTCAAAGTGATTCGCAATAAGTCCAGGAATTACCCAACCGATTGTCCTGAACTCAAGTGAAGCTGGAAAAATAAACGGTAAAAATTGAAGCCATAGAAATGTCCATATCGCTCCGATAAGAATCATAAAAACAAATCTTTTTCTTCCAAATAGAATGAGATACTGTGATACCAATTTAAAACACAGGACAGTCAGCAAAGCCGCAATCAATGTCCCAGCAATTCGTGCAGGGTGATCTATAAACAGCACCAAATAACTGGGGACAATGATTCCGCCAGGGTAATAACCTGTAATACCTATGAAGATCAGGGAAATTAATAAGCCTAAAAATGAGATCTCATATCCCATAGCCATCACCTATACTCTTCCAATATTCGACCAGTTTTTTTCCATTCCCACCGATATTGCCAAAGCCGAAGATTATGGATTGATCTTCAATTTCAGCCAAAATATTTCCCATGATCTTTTCTGGTAGCTTATCCTTTATAACTATTACTGATTTTAATTTTCGTTTAACGACGTTCGTATGAGCGCCCATAATATACAATCTATTAAAGTGGTTAGAGGCGCCATTTCTTAAAGCTTGAATCCACTGAATCGTCCGATCACTTCGATCAGAGCGGAGGTTCAAGAGTCCGATAAAAGGATTTGATGCGAAAGGCAGCCTATCTTTTATAATGGAAATAATCTGCAGGGTTGATTGCGGATCATTGGCAGCAAATGCATTCACGACATAACAAGTCTTTCCCGACTCTTCCGATTGATATTGCCAAATTTTTAGTTCTCCGATATCCTGTTTTGCTTTGTGAATACCTTTCGCGATGACCTTATTATCAATATTGAGGTGCTTTCCCACTGAAAAAACAAGATCGGTATTTTCATAAAAATCGGTTTGTTTGATTTTTAATCCGTATTCTTGAAGAGTGGCTGAAACGTCCTTCTGAACAGAAATCAATTCCCCATTTTTATTTTTAGTTGTATTTACGAAAACTGGTTTATTTTCTTTCTCAGGAATAAAAACTTTCGTTTTTTCAGAAATATCCAGGCAAAAAACGGAAGCGATCTCATCCTCTGTTTCTCCCATCACATCGATGTGATCACGACGGACATTGGTGATAATAACGATATTCGGTTTCAGAATCTGCTGCGACTCTACAAAATGATTCTCAGGATGAATACTCATTATTTCGGTGATGATGCAGTCTACATTGAGAGAAGTAGCTTTGTTTAGTAATTTTCTTTGTTCAATAATGGATGGCGCACCTCGTCTGCGGACTTCTTTCTCCTCTCCATCAGGCAAAATTATTTTCGCTTCTGAACCTGTTGTTTTTGCCAGAACTTTTCTTCCATTTTCACGCAACACGGAAGCCAACATGCGAACAACGGTGGATTTCCCCCGAGTGCCTGTAACGCTAATTCGTAGTGGGATGGAATTTATGCAGTGGTTTAATTTAATTCGTTCGTAGATAAGATAACATAAAAAAATGATTACAGAAGAAAGTAAAAGGACCAAGTTATTTCCTTATATTAATTACAGATCAAAAAATAACACGGAAATATATTCTAAAAAACAAATCAGTGCAGGTTTTTGATCTGTGTGGGATAAATTTAATCACTTAGGAGCAAATTTCTAAAACTATCAATTATATCATTTTTTTGTCCTGAAGTCAACCGAATACTGATTCGCCATATCGATGATAGCCAAAAAGATCAGTTGAGCCAAGTCTTCCAGAATTTCAGGTGTAATCGTGTTAATATCATCTTTGGCAATGTGATAATAAGATTTCGTCCCATAAGTCGAAAACGATAGAGTGGGAATTTCCTTCCACATAAACCGTGCCGCATCCAATCGTGGACGGGCGATATTGGCGAAATATGGTGTTTTGATAATCCGGTGAATGTATTTATCATTTGCTATTTGAAAGAATTCCCATAAAGCAGGAAAATTTTCCGCTGCCCGTGCAGTTAATTTATCACCACAACCGACACCATCTATATTAATAAAACAAACAGTTTTTTCCAATGGAAACTTAGGATTCTCTAAATAATGCTTTGAACCAATAACTGCCTGTTCCTCTGCCCCAAAGCAAATAAAGATCACAGATCGTTTTAGTTCGTTAGGATATCGTGCCAGCGCTTCTGCTACTCCCAAAATAACCGCCACAGCCGAAGCATTGTCATTCGCCCCAGGCATAATTTCGTAACACTTGCCGAGATGATCCAGGTGCCCGCCAATGATGATGACTTCATTTTTTAATTCTGGATCGCTTCCTTCTAAAATACCAATCACATTACTTCCAATTCCTTCAGGATAATGCTCGGTAATATTCTTAATTGTTACAATCTTTTTCGTATTGAAAGATTGGGGTTTAAGTTGTTCCTTGATCAGTTTTAAAACATCTTTATGTGCCCGACCTGTGCCAGCAAATATATCCGCAACCACTGAATCGCCAACATGACTATAAATAAAATTTTCATCATAAGCATTGTTGGGATTTGCGATCGGTCCATAGTTGTAAAGCATTCCCCTTGCACCATGTTCAACGGCATTTTTTAATTTGTACTGATGAAACGAGTAAGGTCGCCATTTTTTAAACAGTTCCGGGTCTTTATCGGGCGAAACAGGCACTTCCCTTTCCATTAGCACGATTTTACCTTTGACATCGACACCTTTATAGTCATCGTAATTTAATTCAGGTGCAGTCACACCATAGCCGATATAAATCACTTCCGCAGTGACTTTTCCAGAGCCAGATGTTGATCCAGGAATGAATTCATCCTCGTAGCGGTAGTACTTTTTTATTGTCGAATTTTTTTGAGGGATATGAAGATAAACTTCACAACCTGGAAAGACAAGGGTATAGGGTATAGGGAAATACTGGAAGTAAGTACTATCATCACCACCAGGTTTGATTCCCCATTCCTCAAAATATGATGCGACCCATTCAGCAGCCATGTTATAGCCTTCTGTGCCAGTCAACCGACCTTCGTAATAATCAGACGACAATTCAGCCACGTATTCATACAGAGTGTGGCTGGAAATCGAATGGAGAACTTCAAGCAGTTTTTCTTCGGATTGTTGGTTTTGGGCAAATAAGTTTACAGCTATTAACAAATAGCTAAAAATCAGATAATAAGAAAAGAACTTTCGATATTTCATTTTCGCTTTCCTTCTAATTTTAAATGAAACTAAAGTATTAAATCACTCGACCAGGAAATACGCTAAAGATTAAAAATGTAAAGACATTCGAATGCAGTTATAAATTGAAGCTATATTGAATAATTCCTCAGCGGTTTGATATCGGATCAAACCATAATCCTCCTTTCGGTCTCCTGTGAATGAAAAATTTGTCCGAATAATATATCCAAATGGAGCGATTATAGGATCATTTACATCGAATTTTTTGAAATCAAAATTTCCAGTTTCATAATAAGCAGCGCCACCTTTAGCATCAATAACACCGAAGTTGGCTTCAACACCTAGCGGTTTCGGCAAATTCCTTAGCAACTCCTCGAAATCCTCGATCGTAGCGCATGTTTGCAAGGCTTGTTTCATCACCAAGCCTTCCCGATCTTTTAGGGAGGTAGTATCTTTTAAATTCAAATTATAAGAGGCAGAGTTCATAATGGCAAATCCCATACTGTTACAACCTGCCCAGATCTCTTTTCCTAGACTATCCGGCGAATTAATCAAACCGATATGTTCATATTTACCATCATTAAAAAACATTAATTTATTTTGCAACACATCCGTATCTCGATGTTTCAGCAGTAACGGTCGACCATCTACTGTAAATTTCCCACTAATGATTGCAGTGGTACAGGCATATAAGGATGAAACGTATATAAAACATGTGAAGATAATGATCATTATTTTTCTCATGTGTAAATCTCCTTTAGAGCTTAATTAATTCTGCCTTCCCATAATATATAGAATTAAACAAAAACCGAAACGTCCCATGCGACTGTGCCCGATACTGCGCAGGAAATCCTATGAGGATGATTTTCCCTTTTCCATACGGCACATCAACAATGGCGCTTTTATTGGAGAGATATTTTTCACCATTGATCCAGCCACTCAATAGCAGATCACGTTCAGGATAACTGACAACAGTTTTGCCTTGCTTCACTTCAAAGACAGGACTTCGTCTGAAAAAGATAGCACCGTCTTTTTCAAATCCGTAGGCAATGGGATGATCGGTTTCAATTTTAACTTTGAGGATAGAACCAGGCACAAAGAATTCTCTACGGTTCACTTCTCTGACAGGGTTCCCAATTTTTAAATCAAACCGTTTTATGGGAAAATCGACTGCTGAGTTTAAAGTGATAATCGTGCCACCTTTCTCAACAAATTTCTTGATATTTTCGACGCCGTCATCACCGATTCCACCAGCAAACTCAGGGGGCATAACCTTCTCAGAATTGCCCTGAACAATTGTCCTATCTCTCATATCGGCAAATAGTATAACATCGAAATTTTCGTGAAGTTTCCCTTCTCTGATATCTTTATTAAAAACATTCTGATAATGAAACTCGAACTGTTCCAATACCCATCTTGTCCAGCCCTCGTCCATTGAGGCGGTCCAGCTTTTGTAGAGAGCGATTCGAACGGGCTTCAACTCATAGACTTCAATCTCTGGCTTGGCTTTTAAGGCTTCCAAATGAACATGAAGGTCTTTTGAGATGGATTCCAGATCATCCATTAACCCTTTTCTATTAGTCACAATCATCGTCCCCTGAGGATATTGTTTCCCATTGCTTTCAAATGCCTCGGCTGACCAATAGACTTTATAATTCTTGTTTATCAAGCGGTTTAATACGACAATATCCTCGTTTGATCCGTGTTCCCAGGCATAGCCATAAGCATCATTAATGGCGTCTAAATTCCCCAGAGGTTTTTCAATTTTATCCAATTTGGTGGGATTAACGTCAAATTTTTCATCCACCTGAACGACATCGACTCCCATCAGCAGCGGCAGGGTATGGGCTACCACATCATACGGAGTTTTAAGCGGTCCACTCGGTGTTTCCCTGATTTCAGGATAGACCTGGTTTTCAAGCAGGGCTTTGGCATAACCACCATACGGCTGAGCCATGTAAATGATGTAAGTTCCTTCGGGATAAATTTGTCCATCTGCCTCAAAAGGTACATTAGCTTGATGAACTTCAACGCCACCCATTTTTAGTGTATTCATCATTTTGATTGCGGTGGATAGGTCTCTCTGCTCCGAGGGGATGATAAATGCGAATGGCGGATCGGTTCGGTTAACTGCCTTTTTGTGGATGCGATAAAAATTCCTCAGCCAGTTCTCTCGAAGCCTGGCAGAATTAGTCAGAGCTGCCTTGGCAGCGGAATAATCATATTCGACAATATCCTTCAGCGTCCATTCTCCACCTTTCCAGGGCAAGGGCATTTTAACTGATGGTTCTTTTACACTATTCGATAAGTCGTCAAATTTAATATTGATCGGTGTTGCAATCCGAACACTGGCACATTCGGTCAAAATTCGGATTCCGCCGTGATAATGGTGGTAGGCTCTCGCTGGCGTCCAGGCATCGAATCGGTGGCTGTGCATGACGCCTGACTTGCCCTCTGCAGTGAGTTCACTGGCGATAAACGTGCCCATCATTGCCACCTGTTGGCGGATAATCGGATCAACGTTGGGTTCATACGGATCAACATAAGGCGGGACAAATAGCCTGGCACCACTACTCCCCATCTGGTGCATATCCACTACAACCTGGGGATGCCAAGCATTGTGAATCTTAATCGTCAACTGCGATTCGATCTGCGTAAACATGTACCAGTCACGGTTATTGTCGTGTCCCACATACTTGTGATAGAGCCAGGGCATGCGGCTTCCTTCGTATTTGGTGCCAACATGTTTTCGGTACCAATCCACCACCATCTGGATGCCATCGGGATTGTGCATGGGGATGAGCAGTAAAATGACGTTATCCAAAATTTGTTGAGTTAATGGATCATCTTTAGAGGCAAGATCATAAGCCAACTGCATGGACATCTGTGAAGCGCCGATCTCAGTAGCATGGATCGAACAATTAATCATAACAATTGCCTTTCCTTCAGCGATCATTTTTTCGGCTTCTTCATCGCTAATTTTTCGAGGGTCTGCCAGCAATTGTTGGTATTGTCGGTATTTCTCCAGATTTTTATGATTTTCAACAGAGGTAATATAGGCAACAATGAAGGGATTGCCTTCTGTGGTTGCGCCAACTTCTTCAACGAGAATCCGATCACTGGCATTATCAAGTTGTTTGAAATAATCGATGATTTGATGCATGTCAGCGAGCTTTTTTGCTGTTCCAATCCTAAATCCAAGGAAATCTTCGGGAGACTGAATTTGGGCTGTGGCGATTTGAATCAGGATGAAGATGGATATAACGGTGCACCATATTCTTGTTTTTTTCATTAATAGCTCCTTCGTCATTCATTCATAGTCATTAATGAACACAGATAACATTAATGACGCGGATTTTATTTTCTTTAATTTTTAATCTAACCTCAAGACTTTAACACCTTCAGTAAATTCTAATTAATATCTGTCCGAAAAATGATTGTTTTTTTATAGAGGACTATATATTGCGGTCAGGGACTGCAATTATCCAATATATGGATAGTAGCTGTCACTGACAGCAAATTTTCAGACGGACACTAATTAGCGAAATTAGCCGTTCAAATTTTACTTCTTCAACTTCAAAACTCTCCCAGGCAACTCACCTGTATATTTACCATTATAGATAACCACCTTCCCATTGACCAGAAGATATTCCACTCCTTCACTATAACAATGTGGATTAGAAATCGATGTATCGGTTTTCAACTTTTTCAAATCGATAATAGCAATATCTGCTATACATCCTTCTTTTATCCAGCCTCGATCATCCCAGTTCATGATTCTGGCAGCCAGGGATGTCTGAGACCTGATTACATGGGCGAGAGAAACAGTCTTTCTTTCCAACGCATATTTTTTGATCTTATGAAGAAAGGTGGAATACGAACGGATGTGAGGTAGCCCAATCCCGTAAAATGGTGCAGCGCCATCGCTGCCTGTGACAATCCAATCCTTCTTCATGGCATATTCAATGTCTTCCTCAGACATTTTCATAGGGACCGCTAAAGTCCCCATCAGTGCCAGTTCAATAGCCGTGCCTGCGACAGATTTTCCTTTTATCTCTGCCACCTCCTTCAAAGACTTCCCTTCAAGTTCTTTCTCGACACAAATTGCGATGATGATATTTTCGGGAGGGACAGAATTATTGACATATTCACTGACCTCGGAAAGGATTTTCTCTGCTTCGATGGGATCGTTCAATCTCTCTAAAAACAAAAATCTCTCTTTTGGATTCGATGGTCCCCATAAATCGCGCAAATTAATAATTTCGGTAGCGACGAGACTCACCAATTCTTTTCGTGGCAATGTTTCAAGATATTTTTGGTGAAGCTCGGAGATCAGTGATTTTGGACTGACTTTGTTATATAGTGCTATCAATTGTGAATCTCGAAGAAAATCAAAAACACTTTCCATGTCCTCTGTTTTCAACAATTCATCCGCTGCAATTCCAATCCAGGTTTTTCTGGGAATTAGACTGATGTATGGAGAAAGGTTTGAAAATCGATATGGGTACTGATCAGCCGTTACTTTCAGCCCTCGAGCCTGGGCAGCTTCGATCAATTGGCAGGCATCTTTAATCTTGCCCCAATTGTTATAATTGATGGCTTTAAAATGAGAGATATGGACTGGAACTTCCGTCTTTTCGCCGATCTCAATCGCTTCATTGACTGCATCAAGCAATTGATCCGATTCGCCACGAATGTGGGAGTGATAGATTCCGCCGTAAGGGACAATAACCTTGACAAGTTCGATCATCTCATCGGTTTTCGCATATCTCCCTGGTAAATAAATTAATCCCGTGGAAAGTCCATGCGCTCCCTGCTCCATGGCTTCTCTGATCAGCGTCTTCATCAGCTCCAATTCATCTGCGGTTGGCTCTCGATTTTCCATTCCCATGACCAGCCTTCGCACGCTGCCGTGACCAACCAGCAATGCCGCATTAAGCCCGATTCCCTCCTCAGTCCATCGCTTCATCTGATCTTCGGCCTTCTCAAAAATCTGCCAGCCACTTGATCCGCATTGCCCAGCAACGATAGTTGTCACCCCCTGCTTTAAATAATTCAGACATGCCCTATTCTCAGGATAGAACATCCCTCGATCAGCATGGGTGTGCATGTCGATAAATCCTGGCGTTACGATCAAACCTTTGGCTCGCATAACCCATTCTGCTGTGCCTTTAATTGATTTGGCGACTTTAACGATCTTATCGTTCTTAATGGCAATGTCTGCTTTGAAGGCGGACTTCAATGAGCCATCGTAAACTTTGCCACCTTTGATGAGAATATTATAATCGTATGAAGTTTTTACCTGAGAGAACGAAATTGAAATCAGCAATAGTATTCCTATGATTGGGAAAAAACTTCTGAAAATCGATTTGGTTTTCATACAACCTCCTAATTAAGCTTTGTTTAGAAACTTAGCTGAAAACGTGAAAAGTGAGACGGCAGAATTGAAACGAGAAAATGGTTTTACTACCAGTACATCTCACATTTCATGTCTAACGTTTCACTTTTTTCATGATTCCATCAATCCAAAATTCCATTCCAATGCCTATTTTACGATTTATCTTTATTTATTTTTTAAGAATATAGAAAAAATTTAACACTTAAGTAATATAAACGCAATTACCTAATCGCCCAATCACCCAATTAATTAATACTCTAGGTAGAATTTCTCCATTACAGGACGCCATTTCTCCATAAATTCTTTATTCAAATCAAGCGGTGGCGTAGCATCCTCGGGTAAAAACGGTTTATAAGGATATTTCTTAGAATATTCCTCGAATTCGTCCCACAGTTGCTTGAGCTCTTCTGGTTTAGTCAGGAGATCAATGGCGGATGCTGCCATAGCTTTTGCTCCTGCATTCAAGCCCTTCCAGGCGGTGGAACCATAATTACAGGCAACGGTAGACCAGTGATGACCTATTGCACCTGGAACTCTACCAGGGAACCTGATTGTTGCTGTTGGTGCTATCAACGTAACATCTCCCACATCAGAGGAACCGCCTCCGACGAATGGTTTATCAGGAGCGTTGAGTGTGTCCACTTCCGTTGGCATACCTTTTTCCTCTTCGCCGAGTTCTTTTTGAAGTGCTTTGGCAAAGTTTTGTTCTTTTTCATCCCACTCTGGCATACCGACCAGTTCAATATTCTTTTGAAACAGTTCCGCAGCGGCTTTATTAAAATGACGCTGATGGATTGCGGTGAGGCACCTTATCTCAACTAACTCGGTTCCTGTCGCAAGGGCTGCTGCTTTGGCACAGTTAACAACTCTTTCGTACATATCTTCTATTCTCTCATCTGTATTCCTGATAAAATACCAGACGCTGGCTTTATCAGGAACAACATTTGGTGCCTCTCCACCTTTTATAATCACATAGTGCAGACGATATGTGTAGTGAAGATGTTCTCGCAAGTAGTTTGTGGCGATATTCATCAGTTCCACCGCATCAAGAGCACTGCGACCACTCCATGGAGATCCCGCGCTGTGAGCCGTTTTTCCTTTGAAAGTAAAAATAGTGGAAAAAAGTGCATTCCCACTTCTGCCATAAGCGGTTCCAAAGTGACTGCTACTGTGATTATCGATTACAGCATCCACGCCATCGAATAATCCTGCTCTAATCATGTAGGGTCGGCTAATCAGTGTTTCTTCTGCTGGTGAGCCAAAGACTTTTATAGTACCTTCGAATTTGTATTTATCCATTGCTTTTTTTACTGCAATAGCGGCAGCTACGGTTGCGGTACTCATCGTGTTATGGCCACAACCGTGCCCTGGAGCGTATTCTATCAGAGGATCCTGTTTAGGTATCCTTCCTTTCTGTGATATCATGGGAAGGGCGTCAAACTCACCAAGAATTCCGATTACGGGATTACTGGAACCATAGGATGCAATAAAACAGGTTGGCATTCCTGCCAATCCACGTTCTACCTTGAAGCCCTCTTTTTCTAATGTCTCGGATAATAGCTTCGATGACTTATATTCTTGTAGACCAAGCTCTGCATAAGACCAGATAGCATCTGATATTTTTCCGAACTTTTCAACGATTTCTGGTTGACTTAGCCAGTCCATAACGTATTTTTTTTCTTTGGAGATTTCTTTACCTGTTAGACCTGTTGAAATTAAAAAAGAACTTATGATGATACAAATTTTTAAATAGAATATTCTTTTCGCCATGTTATTCACCTTTTTATATTCGACACTCGAACTTATAATTTGTTTTTTCTCCACTGATAAAATAAATTCCAAATGACAATTTCCAAATTCCAATGCTGAGATCCAAAATAAATTGAATATTCGATATTCATTGTTCATCATTCAACATTTGGTCATTGGAATTTATATAACATCCTTTTATCAGAAATCATTAATTATGAAAATCACTTATACGCCGCGTTCATCATATCCTTAACCGAATTAATCGGTCTGGGGGGATTGAGGTATGTTGTCAAGAACTTATAAATTTTCAATCTAATTTCTTTTGCGATTTTGGGATCCATTCTATCAAATGAATGACCACCTGCGATATTTTTAAAAATTTCGTATTCAAATTTTTTGCCTTCTGCTTTCAAGGAGTTGATCAGATGTTCCACTTCCAGCACATTGACATCGGCATCATTGGTATTAGTGTGAATCAGCAGCGGAGTTTGTAGTTTATGGGCGTGCCAGGCAGGAGATCTCCTTCGGTATTCTTCCACGTCTTCATAAGCTGTTTTCCCGATATGGTAATCTGCTGAATAGAGATCACGATAGCTTTGAGTTTTGTAGCCCATCCTGGCGATTAAGTCACTCACGGGAACACCTGCGAAAGCGACTTTATAATCATTGGGATGATTAAAAATATTGAACAAAACGATTAAACCGCCATGACTCCAACCGATGATACCAACTCGATTTTTATCCACAATATCATAATTTTCAATCATATAATTTCGGCTGGCATAAACGTCTTCGACTTCTAACCCACCATAATCAATTTTTTCATAATGGGCTTTGCCATACCCTGTACTGCCTCGATATTCAGCAGCAACAACCACATATTGTTGCGCAATCAATTCTTTGATGATGTGGGTATAATAAGTTGATAAATTGCTATGGACGCCACCGTGGGGGAATACAATGAGCGGATATTTTTTCGCTGAATCGATATCTTTCGGAATAAACACATAACACCAGAATTTAACAGGATTTCCAGCTCCCTGGGCGGTTGGATTTTTCTCCTTTCGCAATGGCGGTCCTGCAATATAAACTTTATCGATGAAAGCGACATCTCCCACTCGCTGGTACCAGATGATGTCGTCGATCTTTTTCTGAATCACATCTAGTCTATGATTTAAATTTTCATTAAAGTTTTTGAGTGACTCTAATTCTTTTTTTAGTTCACTGGGTGATTCCTGGGCATAGCAAAAATTAGTGATCCCTAAGTAAGTAACAAAACCATAAAATATAAATATGCTTAAGATTAACTTTTTCATCACATTCTCCTTCTTTTTTTAAGTCTTAAGTGGACTTAGAAATAAATTAATCTTTTGGCGGAGCCGATTTTCTGATTAACCATTCAATAGTTGATTCAAGGAATTTATTTTGGAGTGGGGTTAGAACCGTTGTCATCGGGTATTATTCCGTATTTAATCCACCTCGAATATAAGATATAAAAAAATTATTCAAAAGTCAATCACCAAGTAAACGATCAAGTAGCACCTTAATCTTAGGTGTATAAACCAGGTTTCTGTTAGAAACCTGGTTTATTTTTCACCTGTAACTGAGGCATTACCCGATCAATGACATTGGATGGTAAATAGTGTATAAAGAAAAATACAGTTCTTAATTTCTCCCTTTTCACAATTCACTTTTTACTAAATCTTTTTCGTCTCACATCTGCCGTTTCACGTTTCACGTCCGGTAATCATTCAATCTCTGGAAACCGTTCTGGCGCCTTTCGATGTTTTGTCGCCTGTTCATAGGCATAAGCAAATTTAATCAACTCAGGCTCTCCAAACGGTCTTCCCAGAAATTGTAAACCAGCGGGTCTGTTGTTTCGGCATCAATTAGAGCCCGTAAAACACCAATGTGAGCGCCTTTTAGACCATTTTTATCAAGAAAGTGGGTGTAATTGTCAGGAATTTTATTGATACAGTTCTCTGTAATCGGATCCGCAGGATCGAATCCAGCAATGATTTCAAATATTCGCACCGCATCTTCAACTTTGCGTGCCATGGGTCCACCAATGTCGTTGCGCAAATAAAGCGGTATGATTCCATCCCGACTGGTAACGCCAATAGTCGACCGAATTCCAACCAGCGCCGTGTGCGAAGAAGGACCTCGAATCGAATTGCCTGTATCCGTTCCCAGACCGACCGCTCCAAAATTGGCTGCCACAGCGGCTGCCGTGCCACCACTTGACCCTGCTGGCACACGGTTAAGATCATAAGGATTCAGCGTCGTTCCTGCAATGGAACTGACTGTTTGATAGGGGCTGAATGCCCATTCCGCCATGTTGGACTTTGCCAGAACAATGGCACCTGCTTCTCGAAGCTTTCGCACTTGATAAGCATCATCATGAGGAATAAAACCTTTCAATGCAACCGATCCTGCAGTGGTTTGTAAATCCTTTGTTTCATAATTATCTTTGATAATAATGGGAATTCCGTGCAAAGGACGAAGTTTTCTTGTTCGCTTAAATTCTTCATCAAGCTCATCGGCTCTTGCCAGCGCATTGGAATTAATAACAACGATGGCATTAAGCTTTGTTGATTGATCATACGCCTCGATGCGTTTGAGATAGGCTTCCACCAATTCCCGACAGGTGATTTCACCAGAATGAATTGCCTGGTGGATGCCAGAAATTGTCGTTTCGATGAGTTCAAATTTTTTTTGATTTTTCTTTGATCGGTTACAATCTGTTATTACTAAAAGAGCCGAAAAAATGAGGGTAAAGAATACTGTAAGAAACAAGTTTTTTATCATCTTAAATCACCGACTTAAAAGTTCAGAAATTTACTCATAAACAATTTCCAACGGGTTGAAACAACCCAACAGATAATAAAGCATTTTTAAAATATCCCTCCTTTGTGTTGTTTCTATCAGTTGGCGATAAATTTTATACTATCCATTTACAAGTCCCGATTTTGAATTGGATTACATTCTATTTGGTTATTTATCATTTGTAAGAATTAGCTTCAATCTCCCGTGCCTTCTCTTGCAAAATCTCAATCGCCTGCTCAATCGTGTCCAAATGCGTTCGGAATCCTAAAACTGCCAAACGGAGTGTAAATTTTCCATCAATCATCGTTGAAGAAAGAAATATACGACCATCCTGCTGGATGGCACGGATCAACTGCTGGTTAAATTTATTAACATCGCCTTGCTTGGGGAGGTATCGATACGTAACGATTGATAAGTCTGGATAGGGGCCTAATTCAAAACCATCAATGTGTTGCATCTTTTCATAGAAGTATCGGGCAAGCAGTAACTTTTCCTCTAAAGCAGCACGAAACGGTGCTACGCCGATAAGTTTTAATGGCAGCCATAAGCGCAAACCTCTGAAGTGACGGCTTAATTCAGGAGAGAGTTCAGCGGGTGAAATTTCATCGGACGATACCAGTTTTTCTGTATCTTGTAGATAACTGGCTTCATAATAATGGGCCTGCCGTAATTTCTTGCCATCTTTAACGAGCACAGCGCCTGTTCCAAAAGGCAAGAATAATCCTTTGTGTGGATCAATGATCATTGAATCTGATCGCTCAATTCCTTTCAAAATCTTTTTACCCATATCGCAAAGGGCAAAAGCAGCGCCATAAGCTCCATCAACGTGCAGCCAGAGTTGATGTGTTTGGGCAATATCCGCAATCGACTCCAGCGGATCAACCGCACCAGTATCGACAGTCCCTGCAGCAGCAACGATCAACCAGGAATTGAGCCCTGCTTTTTTGTCGTTTAAGATCGTTTGTTCAAGCGCATCAGCTTTCATGCGATAGTGTCCATCAAGAGGGATATAGCGTTTGACACATTCCTTCAATCCAGCAATTCGCAGCGCCTTTTCGACCGAATGATGGGCATGTTCAGTGAGATAAGCAACTGATCTCTCAAAATCTTTCGCTTTTAAATTATAAGCTTCTCTTGCCGTGACAATGCCGACTAAATTGGCAATACTTCCCCCAGAGGTTAAATCGCCTGCTGCACTCTTTGGGTAACCGATAAAATTTGCTATCCATGCCAACAACATCCGTTCCATACGAACAGCACCAGGTGAGGCAAAAAAGACACCCGCATAGCGATTGGTAACAGCTGCCAGATAATCTGCTAATGCTGAATGGTAGAGCCCACTGCCTGGGATAAATGATAAATAGGCACCAGAACCTACGTTAACCCCGGGGAAATCAACATGGTATTTTAGCAAATTTAAAGCCGTATCAATATCGATTGGTTCCTCTGAAATTGGTGAATCGTAAAGCCTAATTCCTTCATTCGTAGTATCTCGATAAGCTGGTACTTTGGTGATGTTTTCAAGGAATGCATTGGCGTACTGAACGACTTTCTCCAGAAGCAAAGCTCGTTCCTCAGTATCTGGTTCTAAAGCACTAGAGAGTTTTTCGAGCTGTTTGATTCTATCGATCATTTCGCATTTAAATGGGCGTTTAAAATTTCTATTACTCTTTCATATAAATCTTCTTTGAAGCCAACTTCATTAAATATTATTTTTCCATCTTTTCCAATAACATATAAAGTCGGGATTCCATTAATGCCATATTCTTTTGCGATGCCATCCCCTTTTAAAAGCAGATGATAAGTATAGCCACTTTCATGCATAATTTTAATAGGATCACCTTGATCCCAGATGTTGATTCCGAACACCCTAACTCCCTTATCTTTGAATTGTTCATGTATTTTCTGAATTTCAGGCATCTTTTTGACACATGGTAAACACCAGGTCGCCCAGAAATCAATGACTACAATCTTACCTTTAAAATCTCTTAATGAATATTGATTCTCAAGTGGATCCGACAATATCCAATCAGGCGCAATATCACCAACAGAAATAGAAGGCTTTCTCTTACCAAAACCCTTATATTCTTTAACCTGAAATCCTTCTGGAGCAAAAAGGTTGAATTCATCCTCGTTAATGGTGATATTTGGCCGTAATTGTGAAAGCCTTAAAATTTCTTCATGTTTCTGATCAGGATTTCGGTCGTAAAGCTTTCGAACCTGGCGAGGTAAATAATCCTCGACACCGAAAAACCACCAAATTTGTCCTGGGTCGGAATGTTCTGGAAATAAGAAATGAATGATATGGCACAGAATTCCATCGATTACAGCTAAACCTCCATATTTTATCTCTGATGCAGAAAGTTCATGTTTGAATGATTCATCATTTTTGAACTCATCAAGAACCAGATCGATAGCACCAACTAAGAGATATTTTCCTTTTTCATCTGGATCATTGACAAAAACTATCTTTTTTGTTCTATCAAGTTTTTTAATCTTTTCACCATCATAAATAACTTCGAATGGAGTTAAGCGATTTGTGACAATCGATTCACCCAAGATAATTAATTTGGCGCCAATTGGATCACCATTAAGAATGCGTGTAAGCTTAACTTTTCCATTAAGTGGGGCTAAAATTGCATAATGTTCTCCATATTTAATCATACCGATATTATATTGTTCTGCATGATAAGAAATTGTTTTCAAATTTTGAACTGCAGCTTCTGCTTTTGTAAGAATCTCTTTTGGGTCTGGCAAGTCCGTTTGAGATAAAGCGCTTAGGGAGAAAGTAAACAAAATCAAGCAAAAAATTAAAGGGCATGATTTCATAGCATTTACTCCTCAAACTTTTCTTAATTTAGTAACGGCAACAACGTTAGAGTCTGGAATATTGAATAGATGAGCGGTCTATTAGTTTTTAATGTTTATTATAACATCCTTCCAATGTCGCTATTCTTCATCCATCGTTCCATTACTCCATTTCATTCATTCTTTTCGATAAACCGGATAAATATCCTTCGGAATATTCTTATAAGGCAGTGTCGTCAAATCTGCAGGGCCCCAGCCAGGTGCATCGACTTCGAAAATTGCGCCAGCGATACCTGTTTCATGATAGCCTCTTCGGAAATGAACTCTGGATTTGAGAACTACTATATCCAGACTTTTAAAATCAATGCCAACAGGTCTGAAAATTGTTGTATCCGTCACCTGCATTAGTTGTGGCGTGAGGATGACATGATTGTTCTCACCGAAACCAAGCACCGCCAAGGTATCCCTGCCAAATCCAGCCAGAAATTCGACCTTACCATCTAATCTAACAGGATTTCCTGCAAATTTGTCCGAATAGCCTCCTAAATCGAGTGTGACTTGATCTCCAACTTTAGCCTCTTTTTGTATTTTTTTTATAGCTCTTTCATCTCGAAGTGTGGCGATACAGAAATTCGTTGCGCTTTGATTAATCAGTTCTTCAAGAATATGAGTGGAGCCGCCTGTCCTGTCACTGTGATCGGCAATCACAACTGGCGTTTTTCCTTCTTTCAATCCCTTAATAGCCAAAGCTACTCCTTCTTTAGTTTTGGGAAGCTTTTTGCCTGCAAACTCTTTCCTCATCCGCCAGATATAATCGGACATATCATCGGCAATTTTATCTGCTAATTCCTGATCGTCATTGGTCACGACCATCACTGTGGCACCGACATCTGGAACATCAGCATAAGCAAACCCGAAAGCAACCGAAACATACACACCTGGAACTCGACATTCCCATCGACGAGCTCGTTCCATGATGTCCATAGCAGGGGATACACCTGTGCCCTGGTAAACACTTGGAGTAATCACACCAGGCTTTCTGGTCGCCATAGTTGGTTTGTATTGTCCACGGATGGAATTGATCATTACTCGTGCAGCCCGTTCACCCTGAAGGGTTGTATCGTAATGAGGGTATCTTTTAACGATAAAGACCGCATCAGCCGCATCAGATAGCTCATGATCTTCATTGGCATGGAGATCAAGGGTGACAAAAACAGGGATGTCGCCAACAACTTTTCGCACCCTTCGAACCAGTTCAGCCTCTGGTTTGGGAATATCAATCACAGCCATAGCACCGTGAAGCGCCAGAAAGACTCCATCAAAGGGACCTAAATTCTTCAGATCTTCCAGAATGAGATTGATATAATTGTCAAAAACTTCTCGCGTATTCCAGCTTCCTGAAGATCCGCCTCGGGCTCCTCTCGGAGAAGTGATTCCGACAAGCTCAACTTCGCCAAATTCTTCACACATTGTTTTAAAACCGCCAATGTAGCCCCTGTTTGATCTTAAAATGTCCCGGGTAGGTAATCCATAATACTCCCAATCTTCAATCGTGGTCGGATCTGGACAAAAAGTGCAGGTTTCGTGGGAGAAAGTGGCAACGGCGATTCTGATTTCCTTCTCGCTTTTTGATTGGGCCGTGCAATCATAGATGAGAACCAATAGCAGCACTGCCAGAATCCAGAGTATACTAATCTTCTGTGTAAAGGTTTTTAAATTGTTATTCATTTGAACCATCTCCTTTCTCAATAAAATTAGTTTTCTTTCTTTTACGCTTCTTAGAAGATTTCAATCTAAATTTGAAAGTTTTACTAAATCCATTTATTTCAGCTAATTTTTTACTTCGCTCGATTTGATAAGCCCGAATATCTTCTGTTAAAAGTCTATTTAGCGCAAAATTCTCAATTTGAGATGCGAGCTGTACTTTGCTGATCGATATATCCTATGCTCTGCCTTTTGAAAATCTGTTTCTTTGGCATGATAAATATCCACAAATTTCTGGGGATTGCGATCGATCACAGGAAACCAGGTGCTCTGAATTTGCACCATGATCCTATGTCCCGCAAGAAAAGTGTGGCATTTATCCCGAAGATTGAACTCGATTTTCGTGACTTTATCAGGAACAAAGGGCTCGGGCTTCTCAAAGCTGTTCCGATACTTGCCTCGAAAGACTTCTCCTGCCAAAAGCATCTGAAAATCGCCCATTCGCACTTGGCAGGGATTCGGCTCATTATCAGGAGAATCACCAGGATAAACATCGATCAATTTGACCACCCAATCGGCATCGGTGCCCGTCGTCGAAACATATAAACTGGCGATAATTGGCCCCGCGATGGCAACATCTTCGGTCAAGAAATCGGTTTGATAAACCAGCACATCGGGACGTCTGGCGGCAAATCTTTGGTCTTCAACCATCCAGAGATGTCCTTGCGATGTTCGTATCTCTTGTGAAAATGGTACTGGTTTATTCGGATCACCAACGTAGGAATCAAACGTTTCTTCTGAATGACCAGAAGACGGATTGAATGAAAGTTTACAATTTGGATGAAAATACATGTTCTTTTCTGTCGTTTCTTTGGGTGGCCAGTGATCGTACGATTTCCATTGATTCGATCCCGTTTCAAACACCAATGCTTCGGGGAGATTGAATTCACCTTTATCTTTCAGATAATATAGAAAAAATGGAAGTTCAACATTTATTCTGAAATACTCTCCTGTTTTTGAACCAAACCGAATATTTCCCAACTCATCACCAGCCATCCGAGCCCAGCCACCATGAAGCCAGGGACCGACTACCAGCGTGCTCTTGTTGTCTGGTGTGTTCTTTTCAATCGTATAATAAATGCTCATCGGTCCATAGAAATCTTCGGCATCGAACCAACCTGCGACGTTCAAAATGGGATGGGTAATATTTTCCAGATATTGGAGCACATCTTGTTTCTGCCAGTACTCATCGTAATTCCCGTGTTCCATGTATTCATTCCAGGTGGGTACAATTTTATGGAAATACAATTTATCGACGTTGGAGACAGGTCCCAATTCCAAAAAAAAGTTGTAACCATCTGGTGTCCCAAAATCGAAACCTTCGCTTCGTTTTTCCGAAGGTCCCGATCTTTTTCGAGCATTCCAGGATAGCCAGCCAAAGGTATACATCAACCGAAATGCGCCATTATGATGAAAATCATCCCCGATCCACATATCAGCGGGAGAAGCCTGCGGAGAAGATGCTTTCAGTGCTGGATGGGCATCGATCATTCCCATCACAGTTTGCCAGCCAGGGTAGGAGATTCCCCACTGTCCAACACGTCCATTATGGTTTGGAATATTTTTTAACAGCCATTCGATGGTATCGTACGTGTCACTGCTTTCATCAGTATCTTTCGGACTGCGTTTTACCGTCTTCTGAGGCTTCATCACGATAAATTCGCCTTCAGATTTGAATTTTCCCCGAACATCCTGATAGACGAAGATGAAGCCTTCTTCGGCGTAAAGCTCATTTGGTCCTAAAGTAGAGCGGAAATCATCGGCACCATAGTATCGAACGGAATATGGCGTACGAAAAAGCAGAATGGGATATTGCTGACTTTGATCTTTTGGCGTGTAGACCTGTGTGTAAAGATTCACTCCATCCCGCATAGGGATCATATATTCGGCTTTGTCATAGTTGGCTTTGTTATCGAATTTTTCTTGTGCGCAGAGAAGATTCGGTACTATTAACAGAATGATTCCAATAAGAATTATTTTTTCTAATATCAGTAGCTTAGGTCTTTTCATGCATTACCTCATTGGATGTTTTCAAAAATTTTATCAATATACTTTAATAAATCCCCACACTAATTAGTGAATGAACGAAAACTCCACAAATTGTCATTCTGAGGCGTTTTTTGCCAAAGAATCTATTACCACTAAGTCTAAAGAAAAACAATGGTTTGGTGGTCACAGATTCTTCGCCGCTTTGCTCCTCAGAATGACAAAAAATGATTTTTCGTTCAGACACTAATTAAAGAAACACACGGATAAGTCAAAATAATTTAGGACAAAATAATTAACTTAAGGCAAAATAATTAAAATGATAATTAGTGTCTGATAGAAAACTACAAAATTTCCGTTAAACGTGTCATTTCGAGTGTAGCGAGAAATCTGATTACTATTGAAATGTTGAGTTTACAGATTCCTTCTTTCGGTCGGAATGACACTGGTATTAATTTTCGTCTAAGCACTAATTATTTTGCCATTGTAAAAAGCTTTTCGAAATCGAATTCTTTCCACTCCATAAAAGGTGCGTCCCATAAGTCAGTCTTGAGATCATCAACTGCTACCAGGATACGTTTTTCATTTGCTAAAAAGATGACTGAATATTCAGTAGTGCCATGGGATACTGTTTGCAGGAGTTGTTTTGCCTCAGCAATGCCTAACGATTTTCCCGCTCGTGACCAGGCCTCCAACATGTTCATACCTACCTCATATCGCCAGAGAGAAGAAAAAGAGATCGGTTTGCCAAAAGAACGATCTGGTTGATCAGGATCGAAGCCATACACTTTATGATGGTTCGATGCCATGATATTGGTCGTGTCAGTTGGTCTGACCTCAGTCGGGATTCGCATGGAACCGCCAAATCGATCCCCTTCATAAACAAAAGCAGGTGCCTCCTGATCATGATAAGGGAAAGCCCAAAGAATGATCGAGCCAGGCGTTGTAATTCCGCCACCTTCGCACTTAAATTCTTGCATGAGTTTGAGAATACTTTCAGGAGCGGCACGGCTTCCTTCTTTTTCCAGGACATATCTTTGTACCCAGGAGCAAGGGACAATGCTCTTGACTACAGTTCCAGGACCTGTACCACCTGCATTCTCCATACTGTACAACCCATCCTCATTAATGCCAGAGATTGTACCGACAAATCCAGGCCACATCGCTGAAAACCAGCGCTTGCGTTCAGGTTCTGAGGGCTCTATAGCGAAAAGAAGAAAATGACTGACTGTGACTTTACGGACATCACACTCGCCATCCATGTTGCGAGCAGCGATCAAACCGCCTTTAAGCTCACTATCCTCAGTTTGCTCACCCCAGAATGCAAATTGGGTACAGGATGATGGCTTTGACACGGGAAAAGCAGCCCGCCTTTCAATGTAAGCATTTATCGCTACTAAATCGGTACGATTGAAATCTCGTCTCAGCGATTCTATTTTCAAATCAATTCCTGATGCTTTCATTCCTCTAATAACCGCATCGCATTCGCGAATAAATTCAGGCGGACAGTTCAAATGACTTTCCAGAAAAGGGACAAAAATCTCCTGATAACGGCTAGGCGAACGCCAGCTATCTTCAAGGATATAGAATTCAAAAAATTCAATAACCTGCTTTCCAACGAGGTACCCATGAGCAAAACCTCGCTCTTCTGCCGTTCCCCAAAGCTGCAATACTGGAAGCCCTTTAATCCAGCGAAAAGCTCCATGCTCTATGTATTTCTCTTCTTTTGGAAAACATGTGGGACATCGTAGTTTACAATCGACACTATTCGCATCTGTTTTCGTGAGGTCAATAGGATCGTAAGTTCCACCAAAATGAGATGAATACCATCCCAATGGTTCTGGTGGGTCAAAACTCAGTTCTTCATCTCCATTGGTATCAATAAAAGAGATAAGGGAATAATTGCCAGGTGGCAAGTCATTAAAAACATATTTACCTGGTTTTTCAAGCTTGAGGATTCTGAAAGGATTAACTGCACCATAGATATCCCTTTTACTTAGCCGATTGACATTTCCCGATGAAGACTCATACAGCTTAAATAGCCTGATTATAACGGTTCCTAGCTGTTTTCCGTCATAGATAATATTTCCAAAGATCGATCTGGTCTGTTCGAATTTTTCGGTACAAACCACTCCAAAAGACAATAGTACCAAAAATAATATGATTCGATTTCTCATTTTTCTGCCTATATTTAATACGATAAATGGACTGCACTTTCAAAGTGGAGTCCATTTATCTATTTCTGATACATCACCTTTCCGCCCACAATAGTATAAAGCACCTCTGTGCTCAAAATCTCATTATCAGGAATGGTCATGATATCTTTTGAAAGCACAGTAATGTCCGCCAATTTCCCTAGCGTCAACGACCCTTTAATATGTTCCTCAAACGCTGCATAGGCACAATTCAGTGTATATGAGCACAGTGCCTCCTCCCGACTCATTTTTTGTTCTGGATAAAACGCATTTCCATTTTTCATTTTACGAGTCACTGTCGCATAAAAACAGGCGATGGGATCAACATCCTCTACTGGGGCATCTGTTCCGTTGGCAATAATTGCACTTGTTTTCATTAACTTCTGCCAGACATACGCCCCTTCCTCCGCTCGTTTTTCGCCCAATCGTTTGACCACCCAGGGTCCATCGGAAGTGCAGTGAATGCCTTGCATAGCAGCTATGACTCCCAATTGACCAAATCGGGGGATATCAGCAGGATTGAGATGCTGGGCATGTTCGATTCGCCAGCGCAGGTCTTTCTTTTCGGGATGCACTTTAAAAGCTTTTTCATAAATATTCAACGTTTCCCGATTAGCCCGATCGCCAATAGCATGGGTACAAAGTTGAAAGTTATTTTCAATCGCAATTCTTGCCGCTGCTTTCATTTTATCGATTGATTCAGTATTCAATCCCACACTGGTCGGCAGACTATTATATGGCTCCAACAACCATGCGCCGTGAGCGCCCAGCGCCCCATCAATGACCCGTTTAATCGCCCTCACCGTTAACCTTTTATCTCCGTAATTGATAATTCGATAATCCTTCAAATTTTCTTCCAATCGCTTGTTGCTTTCTCCAATCATCACATAAAGACGAACGACCATTTTCCCTTCATCCACCATTCGTTTGAAGAAATTAATCGTCTCAAACGATGCTCCCGCATCGTGAAAACTGGTAATCCCATTTGACAAACACTCTTGCACTGCCAACTCAAACGCTTTCTCTTGATCTGCTTTTTTCTGTGCCTCTGTTCGACCGTGCAAATAGTCCCGCATGACGCTTCTCACCAATCCCTGGGCTGTCTCACGAAAAGCACCGATGGGATTCCCATCCATATCCCGAACGATCTCACCGCCATCTGGATCAGGTGTATTTCTCGTAATTCCCGCCATCTCCATTGCTTTAGCATTGGCATACCCTGCATGACCACTGGCGTGTGTTAAAAAAACAGGATTATTGGGTGAAACCTTACTCAATTCAAAATGATATGGCAGTCCATAAACATTCGGTTGGGGCACTTCATCCCATTTCTCCTGATGCCAACCCCTGCCGAGAATCCATTCCCCAAGTTCTGCCTTCTTCACAGCTTCAGCGACCATCGCCACAATTTCATCCCAATTTTTCACATGCATCAAATCCAGCCGCATCTTCGCCTGTCCCAGGCTCATAAAATGCCCATGCCCATCAATGAACCCGGGAATGGCTAATTTCCCATCCAGATCAATCACTTTTGTCGATGATGAAATATAAGATTTAACTTCTTCATCACTGCCAACAGCGACAATCACATCTTCTTTCGCTGCCAGAGCTTGTGCTTCAGGCTGGGCTTCGTCCATGGTAACGATCTTACCATTCATCAACACCAGATCGGCTGATTTCTGCTGGCGTTGAACTGTCACCTTTTGGCTAAAACCAAGGACCACAATAATTAATAGTAAAATAGATATAATTTTAAAAACTTTTCTAGAAATGAACATTTTTTCTCTCCTGCTATTTTCAAAAATATACTCTAGTTATTAAACATCCACCAAATCCCCGTATTACTTCATCCCCTTATACCTCCATACCTTATTACCCTATTACCTAATAACCCGAAGCCGCCTGCATCTCCTTCGCCACCCTCTCAACCTCGGAAAGCACCCTCATCGTATTCCCACCCCAAATCTTCCGAATCTGTTCTTCATTATAACCTCGCTTGACCAATTCTAAAGTAATATTCCCCATCTCACTTACATCATAACAGTCTTTAACGCCACCACCGCCATCAAAATCTGTACCGATACCCACGTGATTAATTCCTGCAACCTTGACGATATGGTCAATATGATCCACAACATCTGAAACCGTAGCAAGTTTACGAGGATATTTTTCATTTATCGCATGCCATTCTTCCCGAGCTTTATCCTGTTCTGCTTCTGAAAGTTGATCAAAATGTTTGTACTTTACTTCTAACGCTTTAAAAGCCGCCTCCCGCTCAGGATTTGGTTTCGCTTTCTTTAGAAAGTCGCTTAAAATACACATTTGGATGACGCCACCGTTTTCCGCAAGCTTTTTCAACATGTCATCATCCAGATTTCGTGGATGATCACAAATCGCCCTGGCGCAGGAGTGCGAAGCAATAATTGGCGCTTTCGAAACTTCCAGTACATCATAAAATGTCGCATCCGAAGCATGGGAAAGATCTACCATCATACCTACACGATTCATTTCAGCTACGACGTTTTTACCGAATTCACTCAAACCATGATGTTCCGTGCTGTCTGTAGAAGAATCGCAGATATCATTATTTCGTGTATGACACAGCGTAATATATCGAGCGCCAAGATCATAATATAGCTTGATTAGAGAGAGATCATTTCCCACAGGGTAACCATTTTCAATACCGATGAAGATTGCTCGCTTCCCAGTCTTTTCAATTCGATAGGCATCATCGGAAGTAACTGCCAATTCTGCCAGATCAGCATGTTTCTCGAGATTTTCATGAATCGCATCAAATACCCGAAGCGCTTTTTCTTTGGCTCTTTCATTTCCTTCAGGCGTTCTTACACCTTGACCGACAAATACAGCAAAAAATATCGCATCAAGTCCTCCATCTTTCATACGGGGAAAATCCACCTTGCCGCCTCGTCTTCCAGGATCATGAGATTCACCGAGGTTATAATCAGACCGTACTACTCTCATCGGCGTGTCGACATGAGTGTCGACGGTTAGTACTTTATCATGAATCTCTGCAGCTTTCTTGGCAAGTTCATCCTGGTTCAATTGTAAAGAAGATCCAGAAAAAAGAAAAATAGCAAACAATAACAATATCAGTTTAGAATTTTTCATCTTATCACCTTTGTTTTTCAATGATGTTATTTATATTTTTGATTCGAATGTAACTATAATTTTTCATATTAAATCTTGGATAAAGGTTTAAGACAGGGTGAAATGATCGTAGATATTGTTTATTATTATGAAAAGACAAATTTAAAGAGAGGATTAATGAATATGTGGAGATCACCATTCTCAAGAACTGAACTTCTAATTTCAAATTTACTTTACATTGAAATTATTTTTTCTTACAAGCCAAATATACAAAAAAAAATTATTAACGTCCAGTAAAAAATTGAAATACAGTTATTTTATTTTAAAAAAATATGTGAGAATTTCGTCTATTGAGGAATTATCTCTTTTAATAACTAAAATTTCCCACAGATTTTTAAATCCCACTGATAAAAATAAAATATAAGGGGAGTGAGAAAAAATAATTTGATATTGTAAAGTTTATTTTTTTATTGTTATTATTAAATTTGATAAAGAACAGAATTGCATTTTATTTATTCTCATCCCCTAAATACCTTTGGGTTTTTAATATCAGCAGGAAACTTTTTTTGAATGAATATTTATAGTATGTTAGGCTATCCGTCCGAGACGGATTTTAGTTTTCGCCTTGTCTGAAAGTCTGGCTTAGGCTTTGTTCTCAACAAGATCTTTAATCATGCTATAGAGAGATTCGCCTAGACGCATTTTTAGTCAAGTTTTGGGTGTTAAGATAATATTTCGATTCAATTCAATTGTGGAGCGTAGTGGATGTAGCGTGGGGCAATTGGCGACATGCTCTACGCCCTATGCACGCTCTCATGCATCACATTTTTCCCTTGACATTTAATATTAAAAAATTTATATTAAAAATGTTTTTGATATGAAAAAAGGAGTGATAAGGATGACCAAGGAAGAGTTAGAAACAGCCATCAAAGAAATCTGGGCAATGTTTCGAGAAACTGATAGGCGGTTTAAAGAAACAGACAAACAGCTTAAAGAACTGGGAAAACAAATTGGCGGTCTGGGGAATAAGTTCGGTGGTTTTACTGAAGGGATGGCGTTTCCTTCAATGCAACGTATTTTGACAGAACAGTTCAAAATGGAACATGTCAATCCACGCACGCTTGTCCGTAAAAATGGTGAGACCTATGAATTAGATGTCCTCGCCTATTCTGACAGCGAAATCAATGAGGTATATGTTGTTGAGGTAAAGAGCCGATTGAAAGAGGAGCATCTAGAAGAAATGCTCAGAAACTTAGAAAAATTTCCCCATTTCTACCCTGAACATAAAAACAAAGCTCTTTACGGGATCATTGCCGCTATCGATGTCTCTGAACAGATGAAAAAGAAAGTATTAAATGCTGGTCTTTATCTGGCACTGATTCGGGATGATACTTTTATCCTGGATGTCCCAGAAGGTTTTAAGGCAAAACGATTCAATTGATCATCAACATTGACATCTGGAAATTTTATCAACCGTACCAATAGGAATCCATAATTTTAAATGATTATTAGTTTCTTTATCCTCTAGCTATCGTGGATATAAAAAATTCACACGAAATTAATATATTTTTACAATTTTTATTATAGAATTTCCTAATTGATTAGACGTTCTTTTATTTCACTATACTTGAGATCCAATATATAGACGTTACCTTTTGAATCTGAATCTATATCAACTGGTTCATAAAGTAAATAATTCTCATCCCCTTCATATACTCCAATAGCAAAATCTTTCTTTAGATCAAAATCTTTAGCTTGGTATTCCCATAAGCCCTCCGTTATGTTATGAATGATTTTAACTCCATCAACAACTTGAATTCTACCTTTCCTTTTGGGAGATTCGTTTTGTGAAGAGCAACAAAACACAAGAATTGCTAGAATGATTAAAAATATATACTCTTATTGTTTATTGTTTTGTTCATTTTAACATCTTCTCGTTTTTGGCACAAACTCAACCAAAATCACCACGATATTAAATATGAGAAGCACAGTTTAATAATAAGTCGAAGGGGCAGTTTTGATAATTAAAATTAATAAAGGATTTTCAGGAAAACGGCAATCGAGAAACCATAATCAGGCACCAGTTGGCATTAAGCAGTCAGCAATCATCAGAAAAAGGTATTAACAACAAGAACTTTTAAATGTAACCGCTTCAATCATCCAGCAACTTGAGATTCAGGAATGAGCTAGGTAACAGTAAAATGATACTAATTTTGATCAATTTGAATTTTATAAATTTCACTTAACAATGCTAAAATATTATTAATTTGTTAAGTAAAAAATTAGTTAAAAAAAAGCTTTTTTATAGATTAAAATAAGTCATTTATAATTAGTAGTTCAAAAGTTGCATGCTTGTATAAGTAAAAAAGTTATAATAAATACTAGCGAAGCATCGCCTCAAGCTAATGTGTAGTGAATGAGAATCCAGATAAAGAAGAACGTAGCGCGTGGAGCGTTGAGTCCAGGGAGTAGAACCTGAGTGAGTTATGAGCTACGTCCTACGGTTGATTATTCTTTCATTTATCAAAACTTGACGCAAAACTAAAAATTTTCGATTGATAAAATGCTTAATCAAACCACCCAATATCCTCATATCATTTGGATAGCTGGGATTTTCTAGTAAAAATTCATCACATCTCTTTCAGTCGCTTCCTAGCTGGCTCATAATTCGGATCGACTTTCAATGCTTTTTCAAAATAAGTCTTGCCTCTGCGGAGATAAATTTCGGCAATGCTGTTGTAATACATGGGTTCTTTGGGATAAAGCTCAATAGCAATATTTAGCAGTTGTTCTGCCTTATCCAGTTGACCATGATACGTCAGCTCGGTTGCATATTGATTCAATCTACCAGCACTAATAGACCCATCTTCAGGGTTAATTTCCATTGCTTTTTTGTAGAGCTTCATTGCTTCATCTTTTTTACCGATACAAATGTATGAATTTGCCAAAAAGACATTTGATAAAGGTAGTTGAGGATAGAGCTCAATGGTTGATTTAGCAATTTTCGATGCTCTTTCTGGATTGCCGTTAAGATAAAAATAACTGGTCGCATTCGCCAGATCACGACTAAAATTGGGATAAACTTTGGCGACTGAGAACATCTTTTTGAGCTGCCTGCCAATTTGATCAAAATCTGAGAAAGGAGTGATTGCCAGTCGACGTGTGTAGTCATTACAGGCGTTCTCCCAATCCTTATTCCAATCTGTAATCGTCTTTTGGATTTGTTCGGAGAAATTAAATTCGTTGAGGAGATTCGAGATTTTTAAATAATCATTAAAAAAACTGACCGCTCCCATCCCATGATATTTTTCAATCCCCTGTTGACCAAATTTCTCTTGTAATTTAGCCGCCATGTATGAGCCGATTTTTACGAATGCCTGTTTTGCAACTGGATGACGCCCATCCTGCATTTTTAGGACAAACTTTTTATAATTTGATGAAAGGGAGTCTCGATTTACGGCTTTGTTAAAATAATCATAAGCCTCGCTTAATTCTTTTTGATCGGTGGTTAAAGGCTTACCATATCTATCGAAATATGCCATGCCAAAATTGAAAATATTATTAAATGCATTGAAAATCGCATCTTCTATTTTATTACCAGTATAGACTCCCAGGTCCCAGGGCTCGTCCATAATCAATTGAAATAAACGATGTGTATAAATGTGCAAAATGGCTCCTTCGAGATTATAAGCTAAAGCGATGTAAAAATTTTCTTTTGGGAATTGCACCAAAATCGTTCTGGTTTCGGGTTGTCCGCCTGTATGATAAACATGGAAACGACCATACACCGCTCTGACAGCCCACCCCATGCCATAATCGATGAATTGCCCATCTTTGGTCGCCATTGATGTAAACATCAAATCAAGACTCTCTTTGGACAGGACTTTTCCTTCGTTTAGACCTTTGGCATATTTCAACAGATCAACTACAGTAGACCGAGTTCCACCTGCTGCAAACCGACTGCTGATATCGACAAACTCTGAATTCTTGACTTCTCCATCAATTAACTGGTAACCTTTGACCCGATTGGGGATGATCTGATACGGATCATCCATATAGGTATCGCTCATTCCCAGCGGATTCCAGAGGTTTTCTTTGAGGAAATCACCGTATGATTGTTTGGCTGCACCTTCAATGACTGCGCCGAGCAGGTTGTAACCGTAACTGGAATAATTGTATTTCGTTCCTGGCTCAGCAACTAGGTCGAAATCATCAAAGATATCCAGCGATTCCTTGGTGTCTTTATGCTCTTTGATATGTCCTTCCACATCGTAATTTTTGTAATGGCTGATTCCACCCAGGTGTCCCAACAATTGTCGCACGGTGACAGGCCAGTTCTTCTTCGGAAAATAGGGAACGTAAGTCTGAATTTCTGCATCCAGATCAATCTTCCCCTTTTCAACTAATTGAAGAATCGCCACTGCGGTCATTGATTTGGTATTTGATGCCAATCGATAAGCCGACTTTTCAGTGGCAGGGATTTTATTTTCCAGATCGGCATAGCCAAAACCCTTTGCCCAGGTAAAATCGTCTTTGATAAAGCCGATGGATAGTCCAGGGATCTTGTCGATTTGCATTTGTTGTTTAACAAATTCTTCGAATATTTTTATTTCATTAGCATATTCATTGGTTGGCTGGGCTGGTAGAATTTGAATTGAGAAGATTGTGATAAGCAAGAAAGATAAAATGGATAACTTTTTAAGAAAAATTTTCATGGCATTTTCCTTAATTTGATTTTGAAGTTTCGATAAGTTTCGATAAAAACAAGCTTTATATTCATCTCCCACAGATTGAATAAATCCCACAAATGTTTTTTTAAGCAATCTTTCATCTGTGGGTTTCTTTGATCTATGGGAAAAATTTTTAATTAGAATAATTTTTCAATTCAATATCTCATTGAATAAATCAAGATAATCCTGCAGGATTCTGGTAACCAGGAACTTATCTCTTACCGTTTCTCGACCTTTTTTACCGATCTCCTTTCCCATATCGGGATTTGTCAATATTTCAACAATCTTTTGGGCAAAGCCATTGGTGTCATTCGGATCAATCAGAAAACCATTCTCGCCATCTGAAATTTGAAGCGGAATACCCCCAACATTGGAAGCGACAACAGGTATTTCCTTCCATAATGCTTCTGTGACTGTGAGTCCAAAGCCTTCCCGAAGTGACTTCTGGATGATGACTGCCGAGCTTCGCTGTAAGGCATTAACTAAAATATTGTTTTCAGAAGTGATCAAAATAACGTCTCCGCTGGCAATCAAGTTGTTTGCTTTTTGCTTAACTTTCTCATAAATTTGAATACCTTCAGGATCGTCGGAAGCCATGCTGCCACAAAGTACTAATCGGCAAGCCACTTCTTTCTTCACAAGCTTAAAAACTTCAATCACACCAACAGGGTCTTTCCATTTATCAAATCTCGAAATCTGTGTTAACAATGGTTTGTTGAGTGGAACATTGAATTTTTTAAGATACTTTATAATATCTCTATCACTCAGCTCCATATTTTTAGGTGTCAACGGATCGATTCCTGGGCGAATAATCTTAAGTTCCATTGGCAGATCGGCTTTATAATTTTCATTCGAGATAATTTCGCTGTCATATTTTAAAACAAAACCTTTGAGGAACTCCCAGAGTTTTTCATTGGGATGAGAAAGATCGATATGGCAGCGCCAGACCCAGGGTTGTCGTTTCTTATAAAATTTAATCATCGGCAGCGGTTGTGGATCGTGAATGATGACACAATCGTGATTCAAATGCGTGTAAGTCGAAAAATCCTCGTTGGTTTGTAAATAAATCTTTTTCTTAATTTCTGAGAGATTGATTGGGTCTCCCTGAAGTGCGTTATGAAACTTTTTGGTAATAGCAAAAAAATCGGGCGAACCTCGAATAATTCTCCAGCCTGCATCTAAACCAACATCATTCATTAGCGGGACAAGGCTATTCAAAATTTCTACCACGCCGCCACCATAAAATGTGGAATTGATATGAATGATTCGCTTGCCATAAAGGGGACGGGCTTTTTTGTAAAGGTCACTAATAATTTTATCTCCAGTAATCTCTCGATAATCATTTAAAACTCTCATTACTACCTCTCCTCCAAAAGTTCACTTAAAAAATGACGGACTTCTGTTACTGATTTTATGTTAAATTTTGCTGCCGTTGATGCGAAACCCACTTTGATGGAATGTCCTGTTGCTGGAATAACGTTGAACAGATCCTCATCGGTCCAATCATCGCCAATGGCTAATATAAAATCCCATTTATCGCTGGCGATCCATTGCTGCGCTGCTTTGCCTTTATTGATTCCCAAATTCTTTACTTCGATCACTTTGCTCCCTTCCAAAACCTGAAGGTCTAAATTGGCCGTTAAATATAATAGCATGTCTAGCAATTGCCTGGTTCGCAACTCACCCAGGCCAGGATCTGTTTTTCGATAGTGCCATGCTAAAGAAAATTCTTTTTGTTCGATTAAAGCGCCGGGCGTTCGATCCACATACAATTCGAGTATTGGGTAGATATCTTTTTTCCAATTCTGGTCAAGAATTTCTATTGTTCTCCAGGGCTTGCCTTTGAATCGAAGCCAGGCGCCATGTTCTGCCACCAGGCTGATATTCAATTCGCCAAACCAGCCATCCAATGTCGCTTTATCTCGTCCACTGATAATGACGACTTCATTTTTAGATGAACTGGCAAAGGCTTGTATTTTAGTCAACAATTCACTGTCTGGAATTGCTTTATCAGGAACCTTGTTGAAGCCGACAAGGGTGCCATCATAATCTAAAAAAATCAAACGCTTTTCAGCCTGGCGATAATCAGCTATTAGGTTTCTCCTGGTTTGAGCGTTCATTTTTTTTGCTACGATTTTGTGCTGGTCTTGTTTAATTTCCAGCAACGACCCAATAAAATCCTCTGCCCACCGCTTGACATTATAACGTTCCAGCTTTTTTTGCATCTCACGATTACGTCGAATTTGCTCATCTTCTGACATCGTGATTGCCTGTTCCAATGCCTGCTTGATATTGTCAATGTCGTTTGGATTAATTGATATTGCGTCTCCCAATTCGTCAGAAGCTCCAGCCATTTCGCTGAGAATCAAAACACCCCTGCCATCCGTTTTGCTGGCGATGTATTCTTTGGCAATTAAATTCATTCCATCTCTGAAAGGTGTCACCAGGGCAATATCAGCCAAATTGTAAAGGGCAGATAGGGCTGGAAATTGCAAGCCGCGATAAAGGTACCAGATCGGTGTCCAGCCAATCGTTCCATACTCACCATTAATGCGTCCGACCAACTCATCAACTTCCACTTTGAGCTTTCTGTAATGTTCGACTTTTGAACGGGAAGGGACTGCCACCAGAATAAGGATAACTTTTTTTCGGTATTGGGGATTCTCCTTTAATAAAAAATTATAAGCCTTTAAACGCTGGGGTATTGCCTTGGAATAATCCAGGCGATCAATGGATAAAATAAGTTTCTGATCCCGCACCTGTTTCTGGACTTTTTTTATTTCATTAATGACCGACTTTTCCTGAGCGCCATTGGCAAACTTTTGATAATCGATTCCCATGGGAAACGAATCAATTTTAATCGTTCGATCTTCAAACAAAAGTTTCCCCAGGGTACTGTCTAATCCGAACAAACGGGTTAAAGCACTGAGAAAATGACGAACATAATCGTAGGTATGAAATCCGATAAGGTCGGCGCCAAGCAGACCGTTTAAAATCTCATTGCGCCAGGGCAAAGTCCGAAACATTTCAAACGAGGGAAACGGAATGTGCAGAAAAAATCCAATAGTCGTCTCAGGCAATTTTTCTCTAATTAGACCTGGGAGTAACATCAATTGATAATCATGAATCCAGATAATGTCATCCGATCGGGCAACCTTTAACACTTCATCACAAAAAATTTCATTCACATGGCGATAGGCTTCCCATAAATGATTGTCATAAATCGCATGTTGAGTGAAATAATGAAACAGCGGCCAGATGGTCTTATTGCTGAAACCTTCATAATATTTCTCAATTTGATATCTGCTGAGAAATACGGGAAACATATTATCATTCTTTAACTTAGTGGTGATCACCTGTTTTTCATCTGCGTTTCTGGCAATAATTCCAGGCCAGCCAATCCATAAGCTTTCATAAGTCTGGTAGAATGAAGACAGACCCGTTGCTAATCCGCCAGTGCTCGGAACAAAATCTAAGACTCCCTTTTTTTTGGTAACACTTATCGGCAGTCTATTTGAAACAATTAACATGCGACGCATCATTATTTACACCAGATCTTTTAATGTTGAATAGCATTGCTTTTTAATGATAACAAAAATTTTTTAAAATTGCAACCCTTTAATCATTGAAGATTCAATTAATTAATAACCATAAAAATAGAAATCCCACAGAAATCAGCATTTCATCTCTGTGGGGTTTCCAATGCTGTGGGAGAGTCTTTCTAAAATTTTAATTTTATAGCTATTTTTGCACCCGCTGAATTTTTCTATTTAAATCTTTCAACAGCGTGCTATCGTTTCTTGCTGCTTTCAACTTTTTATGATTCACAATTGAAGAATCCTGTTTAAACAGAAAAGCATTGGCGTCAATAAAAGACCGCATCAATTCCCGATCGACCAGAGTATGATATTCATACACCCGATTTCTTCGATTTTTGGAGCTCATTTCAATCAAAACACCAAAAGCGTTGAATTCGTTTCGAGGAGAGACGATCTTGCGGCTCACAAATCCTTTTCTCGTCATCCCTTCCAGCAGTTGATTTAAATCCATCATGGTAATATTCATCACTGTATCAAGGCAGGAATAAATGGTTGTATCCTGCACATCTTCTTTTGCCCATAAAATCTCTAAAATGCCCAGCTCAGCCCGAGAGGGAATGATGTAATTTCGGAAAGGAAGCGGTTTCAAAATCTCTTTTGGTGGATTTATCGGCGTTACTGGAACAAGCATTGGTGGCGCCTCTCGCTGTAAGGGATAATCATAACGATCTGGTGGTTTGTTTAATGCATCGTAATTTGTCAGCTCTTCGGGATGAGCGGCTTTATATTGACGGCTAATATCAAGATGAATACTTTTTTTATCCTCTTTCATTCTAGGGAATGGCTGCATGGTTGGCATCAGTAACGGTGTTTTTTTCTTTAATACAATGGAGGCTTTTGTTGTGTCAATTAATGTTGTATCCTGTCGAGTTTTAGTAGAATCTATTGACTGACCAAATATGGCAGTAACAAAGAAAGAAATAAAAACAAGCAGGAATAAAAACTTTGTCATTTTAAACCTCAATGAGATTCATGGACAAACAATTGTGTGCTAATTTGAGTAGTTAGCTTTCAGCCCTCAGCATCTTTAGAGGCTTAAAGCTAAAAGCTGAATGCTAATAGCTTATCTGAGCTATCAAGAAAAACTAATATATTTATGCATCTTTTAGGCTAAAGTTTCATCTAAAATTAAAACAAAGAACATAGCTCGTATTTATAAGTATAACTAAGAAATATGTGAAAGGATAGAATATGGAAATAGAAGTTGTTTTTCCAGGCGGAAAGAAAGTGGATGCGAATTATAATGGATTTACAATTAAAACCGATCAACCAATCAGAGGTGGAGGAGATGGTTCCGCTCCTGCGCCGTTTGACCTTTTCCTGGCATCTATCGGTACCTGCGCAGGTATCTATGTACTTGGCTTCTGTCAACAACGAGGCATTCCAACTGATGGGATGAAAATTGTTCAACGAATGGAAATTGATCCGATAAGAAGGGGAATTGGAGCGATTATGCTTGAAATTCAAATACCGCCACAATTTCCTGAACAGTATAAGGACGCGGTCATTCGATCGGCTGAATTGTGTGCTGTAAAAAAACATATTCAGGATCCACCGAAGTTTAATATTTATACGAAGATTGTTAATGGTAATCAAGGGTGAATGGCGAGTTGTGAGGGGTGAATTGTTTTATCCCATTCCCAGGTTTACCCAATTAACCACTCATAACCACTCACCAGCCATGGAGGAAAATTGAAACTAAAAGCAGTCCTATTCGATCTTGATAACACGCTGATACTATTTGAAGAACTTGTGTTTTTTGAAAATTATACAAAGAAGTTGTACCTGGCTTTTAAAGATATGATGACCCCACAAGAGTTTTCTCAGCGATTAATCCACTCAACTCAAATGATGATTAAAAATAATGGCGAAATAAACAATGCTGAATATTTCATTAAAGATTTTGCGAATGGCACAGAAGCTGACGAGAAGGAGTTATGGCAACGATTTGCACATTTTTATGAAAATGAATTCGAACAATTTCAGCCACTAATGAAGCCATTAGATGGAGCAAGAGATGTAGTTTTATTCGTGAAACAAAAAGGATTAAAAGTTGTGATCGCCTCCAATCCAATGTTTCCAACTAACGTTCAATTAGCACGATTAAGGTGGGCCAATCTTGACGATATTCCTTTTGACTTAATTACAAGTGCTGAAAATACTACATTCGTTAAACCCCGTCTGGAATATTATCGTCAGATTTGTGAAAAAATTAAATTGCAACCTGAAAATTGTCTCATGGTCGGTAATGATGGATTTAATGATATGATTGCTTCCAAAATCGGTATAAAAACCTACCTGACAACCGACAGCAATCAGCTATCCATCGAATTAAGTCGAGAATTGGCAAAAAATGCAAATTTAGAGATGCCTAATCCAGATTATAAAGGTCCTTTGAAAGAATTGATACAGGTAATAAATCGTTTAATTTCCGATAAAAGAGTGGGTAATTAGAACTGGATTATTAGGGGATTGTATATAATAAGAATTAGAATATAGTAATTCAATTTTTCTTTCAGATTCATATTTCTCCAAAAATATGATAACGAATTTTATCATCCAATTTGGCTATCTCGGTTTGTTTCTTCTGGGGCTTTCTATTGCAATTTATCAGCCTATTGCTCCTGATTTTTTTATTATCGGATTGGGCAGCATTGGATTGAATGCCTACTGGGCTGCAACGGTTGCTTTTGTGGGTACAGTTATTGGTGCCGTTTTAGGATATGGTATAGGAAGGTGGTTGGAAAAAGCAATCTTGACCAAATTGATTCGAAAATGGCAAAATCAATTTGAAAAAGGTAAGGTTCTATTTCGTAAATATGGAGTTTGGGCAGTTTTAATCGCTGCTATTAGCCCTTTACCTTTATCTCAAATAAGCTGGTTGGCTGGGATGAGTCGGATGTCGCTCGTTAAATTTTCATTGACTATATGTGCAGGATTAATCCCCCGATATTTTGGTGAAGCAATTTTTGCTTATCAGTTGAGATGTTGGCTGCAATAACAAAGTTATAACTTCTTTTTTTCCGAAAATCACTTAAACTTACAATAAAAGACAACAATTAACTTTTCTCTTGACTATCTTCCATTTAATTATTAAGTTTAAAGTGGTAAAATCTGTTAGAATGTTAAAATGAACAAGTAGTCTAAGTCTGGAGCTACTGAATTTGTAAGCTCATATCATCACTCCATTAATCCGCCACTCCATCATTCCAAAGATTAATTCCCCACATACTTCGAATACAAACTCCGTGCAATTCCCGTATCTGTCGTACCTTTCACAATTGCTCTCCCGTCGGGAAAAATGGATAATTCGTACCCTTCCATCTCAAATCGAATTAGAAATTCATTAACTTTTACTACGCCTAATGCAGAAAGATTTATCGCCAGTTTCGGTAGATCAAGCTGGGTTTCCTTGAATGGTAAAATTTGAACCGCATTACGTCCACATAAAGCGGTATAGGCGTTTCCCTGTTTTCCTTTTAAAAATTCGAATTTTTTCTGATCACAGACCGGGCAATTTTTCTGAATTTTTTCTTTAGGCATATCGATAGTCTGATAACTATTTTGCCACACATCGATGCTGATCAAGCTTTTATTGATTTCATCTTTGTTTCCAGTTAAAATTTTTATCGCTTCGGCACATTGAATCGAGGCGATTATACAGACAATAGAGCCTAATACCCCAACCGTTTCACAGGTAGGTACCGAGCCTGGCTGAGGAATATTATCCATGACACAACGTAGGCAGGCGGTCTTACCAGGTATGATATTCATGGTCAATCCGTAGGACTCAATCGCTGCTCCATAAATCCACGTCCGTTTGTGTTTTACACAGGCTTCATTCAGTAGAAATCGGGTCTCAAAATTATCAGCAGCATCGATTACCAGATCAACATTAGCGATGAGCTTTTCGATATTAAAACGATTAACATCTGCTATTACTGATTCGACTTGAATCGCCGAGTTGATCCTTTTGATTCGTCGCTCGGCTGCGATCGGCTTTGGTAGGCCTTCTTTCACATCGTGTTCTTCGTATAAAATTTGCCGTTGCAGATTATTCAGTTCTAAAAAATCCCGATCCACCAATTTCAAATAACCAATTCCTGCTCTGGCAAGTATTGATGACGAAGCTGAACCAAGTCCCCCGCATCCTAAAATCATCACACGGCTTTTGGCTAATTTTTCCTGTCCTTCTTTGCCTATGACATGAAATGCAGTTTGTCGGGCGTAACGTTCTTTTTCTTCCAGACCAAAATTAGATTTCATGAGTTGTTCCTTCAGAAATATAACCTGTCTAATCCTTTCAAAGGTTCGAAACCTTTGAAAGGGTTTCTTTGTTAATCCCTCTGATAAACGATCCTTCCATCCATAATACTATAAAGGACTTCTGTGTCCAATATCTCTTTCGGTGGAATTTTTAAAAGATTTTTTGACAGCACAACAATGTCTGCCAATTTTCCCACTTCAATCGATCCTTTTTTATGTTCAGCAAATTCTCATGGTTCCAGTTTCCGCGTAGGATCCAGGTTTTAGAAGGAATTTTTTCCGCATAATTTTTAATTCTATGCACAAACTCTTGTTCATTCTTAACGTCTCTTAAATCGACACTTTGAAGGGCTAAAGCACCGTCAGCCAAATGGACATGGGCATCATTAAATCCCGGGAGGGCAAAATTCCCTTGCAAATTAATGACATAGGTTTTTGTATTGATAATAGTTTCGATTTGAGCAGTGGTGCCGACAGCTATGATTTTATTATCTAAAATAGCAACTGCTTCTGCCCAGGGCTGTTTTGGATTAACAGTCCAGATTTTTCCATTTATCAAAGTAAGCAGAGGTACATTACATATAGCGTCTCAAGACAATTACTTTTCAATTCAGTAACAAATAAAACAATTAAAGAGAAATGAAAAAAGGGACGGATTTGACATCGTAACCGTCCCAAATTTTGTGTTGTTTAAAAAATCATCGAGTTATGCTTGTTTGTCTTTAACAATTTGCGAAATATTATCTGCAATACGGAATAACACCATTACGACTTCAAGATAGACACGAACAATAATCGTGTAAATAATGAAAATCACCGGGGAAAGAATGATGGTAATAATACCAGCTAAGAAACCACCATGAAAACCCCAAATGATAAAAAGCAATGCACCTATGGCTGATGCTAATATGCCGATACCATATAGAATTTTGATAATTTGAGTCGTAATAAATTCTGAAAACGAAAAATCAAACAGGGTCGTAAAAAATCCTTTTGGCTCTTCCATTTTTCTTCTCCTTGAGTTTAATAATTATTTTTATATCTTTTTCCTTGCTAAAATAATAATTGTCCAGGGTATGTCATATATATAAGAAAATTAATTTTCTTTGAAAAACACGAAACGTCTGGCCCTACTGGACAATTGGATTATCAATATTAATTAATTTTTAGAAACTAAGATAATATACAGATGTTCCACTGATTAAGGCGGATAATGTAAAAATAACCAAAATTGTAATTGCAATGACAATTATTCCTATGACATTAAAATTAAGTACTTCATTGTGGGGACAGTTAACCAATTTGGGAAGTCCAATCCAGAACAAGTAAAATCCATAAATTCCCAGAACTGAAAATCCATAGATTGGAGGAATTAAGAAAAAGATGCACGCCAGGAATATAGGTGTGAACGCATAAGTAGATAATTTTAGCATTGCCAGATAATTCCGTTCAGCTTTAAAATTTGGAGCGATAAAATCAAGTATTTTCGCCGTTTTCCAAACACCAGCCACAGAAAAGCCGAAGAACAAAACAGCCCACAGCAAAGCTCTAAAAAAATTTTCCCCATTAAAAAGGGATCCAAAAAAACCTGCTACTGCCGGGATGGCAGCAATAAAAATCAGATATCCCTGCAAAATTTCTTTTTCGGTCGTCGCTTCAGCTTTAATTTCATCCCAGGTTGTGCCGGGATTGAATAAAATTGCTTTTACGCGATTGATTATTTTTTGCATTTGAGCCTCCAACGGAAACAATGATAAGGAACTTTATTAGTTTATTTCGTTTTTAAGCATACAAACTTTTTATATTTTTTACCGCTGTTACATGGACATGGATCGTTTCTGCCAATCCGTTCATTCCGTATGAGCGTTACTGGCGTAAATATCGCTGACGATAGTTCCTGTAAAGGTTACGAATGTTTTTATATCGATTACTATATATCTCGTGAATATCATAAGCTTCAAAAAGCGCAGACATCAGTTGTTGAGGATTTATAGAAGTTCCTCACTGTTCTTCTAAATCCCATTCATTTTTCTTGAAATTGTATAAAATATAAAAAATAATAAAGAATTTTCAAAGAACTTTTTGGACTTAGCTGTTAATTTGGATTAAAATTTGCGTTAATGGACAGACTCAAAATTTAGTTATCTTTGTCTCTCTTATTCTTAATTTCCTCAGCTTTTCTGTTTATTCGATTCCATGTCCCCCTGTCATGCCCATCGCTTTTTTAACCATCATTAAGGTTTCTTTAGCTTCTTGTCGCATTCGCATGGTGCCGTCATAAATGATTTCATCGACGAATCCTTTTTGATTTTCATATTTTGCGCGAGTTTCCCGAATTGGACCAAGAAAATGATTTAAAGCGATTGCTAATCTTTCTTTTACTTCAACATCACCAACTTATCCCTTTCGATATATCTTCTTTTAATTCCAGGACTTCATTCTTATTTGAATTAAAGGCATCATGAAATGTGAACACAGGATGAGCCTCTACCTTACAAGGGAGGTTTGCTCGAATCCGATTGGGATCTGTATACATACTAAAAACTTTTTATCGCACTGTTTTAGGATCATCCGCAAAAAATATGGCATTATTTAATGATTGCGATATCTTTGCTTTGTTGTCAGTTCCGACTAAAATCCAATATAAAGAATTATACCACCTCGTGAATATGTCCAAGTTTTACGATAGCGTCGCTCGATTATCTTTTCTAATGAATAAGTCCTTTCACCCTGAAATGTATAAATTTAAATTCAAAATGTCAACAAAATAGTTAATGGTCTTAGTCTTACAATCTATTATAAATTCAGATTTCTTCCTAATAAATCAATCCAAAAAGTAAAATTGATCGATATTGGAAAATTTAAATCAAACGTTTGGAGCAAAACAATTTATTATTGTTTTACCCGGAAACGCCGACACAAAACTGTATCCGATTTAACAAAAAGTGTTAGAGCAATGGAACACTTCGGCTGACATTATGATTATATCCGATCAAGTTTTTAGAGAGAAAGACTTTAATGGCAAGGTCGTATGGATATTGGGGATGATAAATGAATTAATTTCTAAATTTTTTGTTTCTCTTCCTGATGAAGTTAAAATTACGGACAATGGTTGGCGTGTTAATAATCAGGAATTCCCTGCTGAGGGACATTCAGTTGTATTAACAACAAGATATCCCACAAATTTCCAATTAAGTGGATTGATTTAACCATTGTTAGAAATCGAGTTTGTTCCAGTATATAAGAGTCCGAGACGATTTTTATTGTTTTCTAGGAGTTGGACATATTTTTTCGTCTTCTTTTTTCTCTTTATCCTCTTTTTTCTGTTCAAAAAAGACATCTTTTACTTCATTTACTGAAAATCCGATATTCGCTTTTCTCAAGACTTCAATTATTGTTTCAAAAATTCTCTTGTTGCGGTTCATGTTGTTATCCCCAGATGAAAGTTCGTGATGTATTTATATCTATTAAATGAGAAGAATGTTAGAGTTAGGTGGTAGTGGATATTAATGACGTCGTTGATTTAATTTATTTTTGAAAATTTTAATAACATAAATGTTAAACTTGCAGACTCAGAATTTCCCAAAAAAGAATTTTTCAACAATGTGATTAATTTATGAATCCAACAACCTATCACTCCAAAGTTCTCCTATCTTTGCCTCTGCATTTGCTTCGTTAAAAGAGAAAAACGTATGTAACAAATTTAAACGAAGCTTTATTAGCCTTCCGCCAATCGCTTCAGTTTTTCAATCTGTGAATCATTTCCCAAGACAAAAAGAATATCTTCATCTTCCAGCAAGGTATTCCCAGGAGGATTTACCACTATTTTCTTTCCTTTTTTGTTAATACCAATCACCATAGCTCCATCAGTTTCAGCCTTGATATTCGATTCTCTTAATGGCTTATTTTCTAAAGAACTTCCTTTTGAAAGTGTTACCTCCTCAATCTTTAACTCTAGTTCCTCACTTTGGATCATGACCTCTAAAAAGTCAACAATACCAGGATTCAAAAGAAGCCTTACCATTCGACGACCAGCAATAGAATATGGCGAGACGACCTTGTCGGCACCAGCTCGAATTAATTTTCTACAACTTAACTGGTCAATCGCTCGGGCAACAATGCGTAAATTGGGATTCATTCCTTTCGCAGTGAGCACAACATAGACATTATCAGCATCATTAGACAAGGCAGCGATTAATCCCCTAGCCTTGTGGACATCTGCTCTTTCCAGGACTTCGTCTTCAGTGGCATCACCATGTAAAACTAAGTGGCCATGTTTTCTTAACTCTTCTACTTTATCGCTATCATTTTCTATTACCACAAAATTTTTTTTCGCTTTGACCAATTCATCAACCGTTTCCATCCCGGTATTACCATAGCCACATACAATAATATGGTCTTTCAATTGACTTATCTGCTTTTCCATCTTTCTTCCTTTAAAAATATTTTGAATATGGCCTTCAATAATAAATGCTGAAAGATTGGCAATTGTATAACTTCCGATACCGATTCCAAATACAATCAAAGAAATCGTAAAGATACGACCAAAATGGCTTAATTCTCGAACTTCATGGAAACCGACAGTTCCAATGGTAATAATTGTCATATACAGCGAATCCAATAAATTCCATTTTTGGATTAAAATGTAGCCAATTGTCCCTACTATCACGACACAGCATAATAAAATAACGGCAAGGATGATTCGTTGCATAATTTTTTTATACCTTAGTTTATAAATTTTTATAAAAATTTATGTTCTCACGATAAAATTTTTCACCAAAATTTTTCGTCTAATTCATAAATGTTTTGACATTTATTATATTTTTTATTATTTTTGTTTCCAGTGATTTAGAATGATGAAATGATTTCTATTAAATAACGCTTTTGATTTTCACCAAATACATTCTGGTAACCATCATAATAATTTATTATAACAAATCATTGGAGAAACAATGCGTACTTCACAACTTCTTTTTCTATTTGTAGTTATCATGACAATGTTATTTATAAACTGTAGAAAGAGTCCTGAGCAAAATTTGGAACAATTCACTAAAGAGTTTTTTGCAAAATATGTTCCAGAATTTCCTAATGCACAACTTATGACTAAAAAAGATATACCTGATCATCAACAGGAGTTTTATGACGAAGCGCAAGGAAAGCTTCAGTTATTATTTGATTTAAATAAAAACGATATTCCAGAGTATATTATATGTGGTTTATCAAAAAGCATGTTACAGCATGGAGAAAAGGGGCCTTACTTTTTGACAATTTTCGAACAAACCGAATCTGGGATAAAGCGACTCTATCTACATAAACTATTAGTTCCACCTGTCACCTTAGATATTTCGAAAGATAAAGAACGAAATGGAATAATCATATCATTTGCCTTTTACAGCGATTATGCGGCTGAAATTTATTTTGAAAATAATGAGTATCATCTTGAAAGACTGTTTTAATCTTATCTATTGTTATTTGAATCTCCCTCTTGCATTTATTTATTCTGAATATTCACCGCAGAGTTTGCTGAGACAATAAAGAGATATTTAAAATAAGGTGACTCTAAAATCATTCAATTCAGGAAGAGCTTCCATATTACCCACCTGCCAGGAACACGTAGAAACAGTATACACAATTTGTAACATAAATATAGCCAATTGCACCCATAGTTAATCGCATTTAGGGGTAAAAATAAATAACCTGTATTTTCATATTATTTTAAGGTTAATAAAAATAATGGTAGAATAATTTTAAGAATTCCAATTAGTTTTTTCTCAATCCTTTAACATTTTTTCATGTAATTTATTGTGCTCCAAATTGACTTTCAAAGCAACCAAAAGCTCAATGTAAATAAAACACTCAGTTATTGAAGCGTCATTTGCTCCTGAATAATAGAAACGACTTCCCGTAGCTTGTTCACTTCAGCATCATGATAGGGGAAGCTATTATTATTGAGTTGTTGTTGATTAGCATTATACCAGATTGTCCATAACCCAACTTGCTTGGCAGCAATAATATCATTTTCATAATCATCACCAATCATAATTCCATTTTCAGGTTCTATTCCGATTTGCTTCAAAATGTTCAGGTAAAAGCGAGGGGCGGGCTTACGTTCGTTTAATTCGTGAGGGGTAAAAATTCTATGAAAATGGGGAGCTAAATTTACTCGCTCTAACGCTTGAAGAACAAGATCGCGATTTGAATCTTGAGCATTACTAACGAGTATGATTTGATATTTTTCTTTCAGAAGGGGGAGAATTTCAGGAATGCCTTCAACTGCAGACACTTCAGGCCAGCAAGCCATAGGACCACTTTGTTCGGGGAATACTTTCATAACCGTATTTCCCCAATCGAAGAGTATGGCTTTGATTTCGTATCTGATATTTTGAATAAATTCTGAAATATTCACCATATAGTTACTTGAATATTTGAAATTTTAATTTTAGAACTTTCTAATAGGTTTAAAAAGTTTACAAACAACATTTATTTTCTAATTGAATTGTAAATGATATATCACCACCTTAGTAGTATCGATCCCCACGTAAATCCAGAACCAAACGCTACCAAAACAATATAATCGCCTTCATTTATTATTCCCTCCATTAGGGCTTCATGAAGTGCAATGGGAATCGAAGCAGCAGTAGTGTTGCCATATTTATGGATATTACTGAAAACACGATCCATTGTGTAACCAAATCTTTGAGCTACCGCTTCTGTAATTCGCTGATTTGCTTGATGAGGGATTACTAATTTCACTTCATCAGGAGAGACGTTGTTTGCTTTAAGACATTCTTCTATTGCCTCGCAGAATCGAACTACGGCATGTTTAAATACCTGTCTGCCGTTCATGTAAGGATAAATTGAGCCGTCTTCAAACATCTCATCAGTATAGCGGGGAATATGGAGACATCCTGGATTTTCAATATAAAGCTCTTTAGCGAAGCGACCATCCGCATGAAGGTGGGAAGAAAGAATGCCACAATCTGAATCATCGCTGGACTCAACAATGGCAACTCCTGCACCATCACCAAATAAGACAGCAAGATCTCGACCACGAGTTGACATATCAAGTCCCGTGGAATGAACTTCTGCACCAGCAACCATGATACATTTATACATCCCGGTTTTAATATATTGATCGGCAACTGATAAACCATAAATAAATCCAGTGCATTGATTTCTGATATCCAAAGCCGGGATACCTTGTAATCCCAATTTTTCCTGGAGTAGTACTCCTGAACCTGGAAATTGATATTCAGGGCTCAAAGTGGCAAATATTATTAGATCAATATCCTTTGGTTCTACTTGTGCATTTTCTAAAGCCTTCTTCGCGGCTTCATAAGCCAGCCCAGCAGCCCCAATCTCACTTTCCACAAATCTTCGTTCAACAATACCCGCTCGCTCTCGAATCCATGCATCACTGGTGTCCATCAACTTTTCGAGATCGAAATTTGTTACAACTTTTTCGGGGATGTACATTCCTGTACCAGTAATCTTTGCTCTATTCATGCTTCCCTCCTGAGAGTTAATGATTCCGCACATATTTTTTACAATATAGTAACTTGTAGGACTAAAGTCAAGATGAAATTTATTTTGCTTGATTAAGTTATAAATAATGGCTATTATTGACGATTAATTCTGCGTAATATCTATTACAGGTCTTTTATTTTTCTAAATGTGCAACTTTTGTAAGTATTAGTCGTTAAACGTAATAATTTCAAATTGGGAGGAAAAGTGAACAGGAATATTTTCTTTCTCTTCGATAAACTCTAAGATTCTCCCCGCATGTTTTTAAGTTATTGTGTGTTTAATAAAAATAAACGGTACCACGAGTTACCTGACTCGAAAAAAATTTTTATACAGGATTAATAAGCAGATCAGGAGTGATAGGATATCTTGTTAATTAGCAAATCGAATTATAAAATAAGATATTCGATCCCGTTGTTCCGATTGATCTAGTTAATCCTTTCAAATAAATTCATACAAGAATTGTCACTGTCAAATATCAGGCACTCATTTTCCAGAAGATTCAAATTTTCGACCATCATTAACATAGATTTACAATTTTTATAAATATCGATTGAGGATTTAAATTATGAAAATTACGATTGAGGACCTTAGCAAAGTATACAAAAATGGGAATAGGGCATTAAGAGATGTTCACCTGGAAATTGAAAGTGGAGTGTTTGGTTTATTAGGACCGAATGGAGCAGGCAAAACCACTTTAATGCGAATTTTAGTAACCCTGATGAAACCTTCGACAGGAAATGTAAAAGTAGATCATTTTGATTTACAAAAAGATCGCAGAGCGATCCGTGCCATGTTGGGGTATCTGCCACAGGATTTCAGATTCTTCACAAAATTGAGGACCTGGGAATTTCTCGATTATGTTGCCAGCCTCGCTGGTTTGCGTGAAGGTAGAGCAAGGCGGAAAGCTGTTGATGAGATGCTGGAACGTGTTGGTTTATATGAGGCAAGAGATCGGATGGCAAACAAATTATCGGGAGGTATGAAACGTCGCTTAGGTATTGCACAGGCTTTAATTGGAGCTCCCAAAATTGTAGTTGTTGATGAGCCAACGACAGGGCTTGATCCAGAAGAACGAATCCGTTTCCGAAATTTACTGGCTGAGATGAGCCAAAGGGATATCGTTATCATTCTCTCAACTCACATCGTTGGTGATATTTCCAGTACCTGTAATAATATGGCATTATTGAATGATGGCGCGGTTGTGTTCAATGATGCACCAGATAAACTTATTGATAAAGCCAAAGGACATGTCTGGCTTATTGAAGCAATCGATAGTGAATTAGACACAATAAAAGATAAGTATCCTGTTATTTCTACAGTTCCTGCGGAAAAAGGATGGGAAGTACAGGTCGTTGCAGATAAACTTGAAGATTTTCCCGGCAAACAAATCGATCCTAATTTGGAACATGCTTATGTGTATTTTATGGAGTATGAATTGGGACAATCCTGGAATGGGGAGTTAAATTAGTGAGTGGTTAATGGTGAGTGGTTGTTAGATATATAGATAATTAAGTAATAGGAGAATTATGTAAAATGTTTGCGAAGAACTCAGATTATCTACTTTTTAATAAATAAACAACTCAAAGAAAGTTAATGGACTCATATACCCTTATACCCATTCACTCATTTACATATTAATCCATTTACCTAATAACCCAATCAACACTTACAAAATAAAAAAAGCAGAAAGGTATAGAACATGATATCTTTACATAACATTTGGACAGTTGCCCGTTACGAAACCAAAACCTTATTAAGAAGCTGGTTTTTTAGAATATTCGCTGGTGGTGCGGTTATAATTTTAATATTACTCAATATTCCCTTCTTTTCAGGAATTGCTAATACACCGTGGTTGTTCCGCGGGATATCTTCGTCTATTCCATATATGAATATTCTGCTATTGAATGTGGTACAGGCTATCATTGGCGTATTTCTGGCATCTGACTTTTTAAAGCGAGATAAGAAATTAGACACCACAGAAGTTGTATACATGAGGTCGATGACGAATGGCGACTATGTCCTCGGTAAATTTTTAGGAATATTAATGGTTTTTATAGGTCTCAATATAATCGTCCTGTTAATCGCTGCTATTTTTAATGTATTCTTCAGTGACGTATCTTTTGTCTTATCTGCATATTTATTCTATCCGCTATTTATCAGTATTCCAACTCTAGTTTTTATTTTCGGATTATCGTTTTTATTTATGGTCACCATCCGAAATCAGGCGGTTACCTTTATCATTCTTTTAGGTTATATTGCATTAACTCTATTTTTTTTGAGTCAAAAATTTCACTATCTTTTCGATTACATGGCTTTTAACGTTCCACTTATGTATTCGGATTTTATTGGATTTGGAAATATGAACACCATTTTAATTCATCGAGGTATTTATTTGCTCCTCGGTCTCGGATTCATTTTCGGTACCATCCTGATGATCAAAAGACTACCACAATCTAGAGCCATGACAAGAATTTCTGGTGTTCTTTCAGTAATATTTATTTTGGGTGCACTTTTACTGGGTAGTATGTATTTATCTCGACTTTCTAATGCGAAAGATATTCGGCAAAAAATGGTTGAGCTAAATAAGGCAATGATTAAACTTCCCAGAGTCACACCGATTAGTTGGAAGCTTGATTTTACTCACTCAGGAAATCAAATCGATGTTAGGGCAAAGTTAACATTTAAAAACAATTCGTCTGAAGCCCTGGGTAAATATGTTTTTAGCATGAATCCTGGACTAAAAATAAAACAAGTCATTGCAAATCGGGAAAACCTGAAGTTTGAACGTGAGTTCCACTTATTAACAATTTTTCCATTAAATCCGCTGTCGCCTCAAGCAATAGATTCTTTAACAATTAATTACAGCGGCAAGATTAATGAACAAGCCTGTTATTTAGATATCGATGAGAAAACGAGGGGGCAGATTTATCGAGTTTGGATGTATAACGTTGCAAAGAGATTTAGCTTTATTGAGCCTGATTATGTGCTTCTTACTCCAGAAGTCATGTGGTATCCAATTCCTGGAATCCCTTATGGCGCTGCTTATCCTGAACTATCTGAGAAGAGTTTTATTAGATTTCAACTCAAGGTGAAAATCAATAAAAAATTGAACATCTTTGCACAAGGAAAAAAAGAAGAGCTCAATCCAGGAGAGTTTCTTTTTACACCAGAACAGCCTCTGCCCAACCTTACATTGGCAATCGGTAACTATGAGACGCGTTCCATAACAGTCGATAACGTCAATTATAGCCTATTTAATTTACAAGGACATGACTACTATGCTTCCTATTTTGATGAAATCGGTGACACGTTAGCAGCGCTCATCCGAGAAGCAAAGCAGGATTTCGAGAACAGACTTGAGTTAACTTATCTGTATCCAAGATTATCATTAGTAGAGGTACCTATCCAGTTTTATAGTTATCAACGAATATGGACTACATCCCAGGAAACTGTTCAACCAGAAATGGTTTTAATTCCTGAAAAAGCGTTACTTATAGATGCAGGTGATTTTAAGAGAATGCAAAGATGGCAGGATAGAAGGAGAGAGAGGAGTAATCAAACACTTACACCGCAAGAAATTCAAAGTGAGCTATTTAATAGATTTGTACGATCTACGCTGTTGGGCGGTTTCTCCGGAAGATTTAGAATGGGAGACCTGATCAAAGCTCCGATCAATTACAATATTTTTCCAAACTTTTATTCTTTTGTGAACCATTTCCACTCTGAAAAATGGCCTATTTTTAATACTGCATTAGAATCGTTTCTCAATGATAAAGCAGGAGATCAAACACCTTCATTTAGGAGATTCTTTATTGGATTGACAGATGAAGAAAAGGCGAATTTGGCTTTGATGAAGCAGAATCTTGCTGAAATCATGGCTGATCCTGATAAAAAAGATATTCTCAACACCGTACTCAAGCTTAAAGGATCATATCTTTTCAAACTTATTCAGGGTAAATTGGAGCCAGAAACATTTCAGAAATTCTTGACCGATATCCTGAATAAAAACCATTTTAAAAATGTTGACGTTAATCAATTTATATCAATGTTAAAACAACAATATAAATTCGATCTTGAGCCATTTTTTGATACATGGTATCATGATCGGCAATTGCCAGGATTTCTCTTGTCTGATATACGAGCCTATAAAGTATTGGATAAAGATAGAACTCGCTTTCAGGTTAAATTCAAAGTTTCCAATCCAGATTCAGTAACTGGACTTATTTCCTTGACTTTCCGGACAGGAAGAGGAGACAGGGGATTTTTCGGTGGAGGACCTCAAGAAACTCCAGATGAAAAATTTATCAGTCTCGCTGCTGGTCAAACAAAAGAGATTGGGATTGTCCTCGATGATCAACCGAGAATGATGATGGTAAATACTTTAATTTCTAAAAATCTACCTGCCGTGATTGACAGTCGCTTTGATGAATTAGAATTGAATGAGAAAGCTACACCTTTTGAAGGAGAACGCGTACTGGATGAACCAATAAAGCTGGCTGCACCTGGAGAAAGTGTAGTTGACAATGAGGACCCTGGATTTGAAATACTTTATCAACCGACGACAAGCTTTTTGAAAAAATTACTACAGGCAAAAAAACAAAAGGAAGAAAAATATATCGGTCTTAATTATTGGCATGCCCCAAACAGGTGGCGCGCCACAACCTCTGATGATTTTTATGGCGAATACATCCACTCTGCTTACTATATTAAATCAGGTGACGGCGATAAAAGAGTCGCCTGGAATACAGAGATAAAGGAGAAAGGTAATTATGATATATATTATCATAGTACAAATGTACGTGCGCCTTGGTTTCACGGAAGAGGAAGAGATAGAAGACGAGATCAGTTTGTTGAACAATTCCATTTTTTCATTCATCATGATGATGGAGTTGCTGAAGAAATATTAGATGTTTCCAAATCTGAAGGTGGGTGGAACTTTTTAGGTACATACTACATCACCGCTGGACCAGCGAAGGTTGAATTGACAGATGCGTCGAAAGGGAGAATTGTTTTTGCGGATGCGGTAAAGTGGGTGAAGCATTAGTTTTCAGTTGGTAGCTGTCCGTTGTTAGTCGTTAGTTGAAAATTGACTGTCTGTGAACGATAGACAACGGACAAAGACTTTTGGAATTGAGGCGGTAGCCTTTCATTTCTTAACAATACAGAGCCAATGTCAGTAAATTAAGAAGAAAGTGTCATTCCTGGGAAAGCAGGAATATCATTCCCTTCACCTCAAGATTCCTGATAAAAGCACTCAGGAATAACACCACCCCTTGACTTGATTTCTATATTTATTAAATATTGTCTTAACTTAATGATATTGAACAAAAAGTAATACATAACGATTCTGCACTAAATTTTAAAATAGGAATTTGAATCATGAAATTTAGAGATTATTCTTTAAAAAATCTAATTGTGTCACTAATACTAATGTTGTTGATGACCAGTACAAAATTATCATTTACACAGGAACCATTAACATTGGAGAGATCATTAGAAATTGCAATGGCAAACAGTCCTGAAATCAAACGGTATCAATTGAATTTAGAGCGGAGTCAGCAGTTACTTAATGCTCGAAAGGCATCGCTAAAATCGCAATTCAGTCTAACGTTAAATCCTATAAATTATTTGCATAGAAGACAATTTTACAATTTCCTTTCGAAATATTATACAAGTGAAACTAAGCAATCATCGGGGACTTTTTCAATTCGTCAGCCCATTAAATGGACCGATGGGGCATTATCATTAATTAATGAATTTGGTTATGTGGACTCTTACAGTGAATTTCAAAACACTAAAAGCAAAACCTATAGTAATGATCTTTACCTGAGACTTACTCAACCAATCTTCACTTATAATAGAACAAAATTAGAATTACGAGAACTTGAATTAGATTTGGAAAATGCAGCGATCAATTTTGCGATTCAAAAACTTTTTTTGGAGTATCAGGTCACTCAAAATTTTTTCAATGTATATCAGCAAAAAGCAAGTTTAGACATTGCTAAGGATGAATATCAAAATCGAGAAGAGAGTTATGGTATCATTAAAAATAAGGTCGAAGCTGGACTGGATCCTCAAGAAGAATTATATCAGGCAGAGTTAGATTTAACCCAAAGCAAGTCGAATGTTCAAAATGCACAAGTAACACTGGAAAATTATCTGGATAACTTTCAGAAACTAATTGGATTATCTTTATATGATGATATAACTGTTACTGCTGACATCTCACATCAACCAGTAGAAATTGATCTACAAAAAGCTTTGGATAATGGCTTAAAATATCGGATGGAAATACGCCGACGACAGATCGATGTGGAAAATGCGAAATACAACGTAATACGAACTGCAGCATCAAATGAATTCATGGGGGATATTACTCTCTCATATGGGATAACTGGAACAGATGCAAAATACGACCAGATGTTTGACTCTCCAACGAAGAATGAAGGATTTTCATTAGAATTGAATATTCCTTTATTCGATTGGGGAGAGAAAAAATCTCGAATCAAAGCTTCTGAGGTAATGGTGCAAAGCAGTGAACTTTCGCTGGCAGAACAGAAAAAAGATATTATGATTGAAATCCGACGAGCATACCGAAATTTGAAAAACCTTGTCAACCAGATAGAAATCGCCAATCAGTCTGTTCGGAGTGCCCAATTAACCTATGACATCAATTTAGAACGTTATAAAAATGGTGACCTGACTAGTATGGATTTAAACCTCTTTCAAAATCAACTTTCTGAGACAAAATTAAATAAAATAAGTACATTGATTAATTATAAAATAGAACTGCTTAATATGAAAATACTCTCATTATGGGATTTCCAGAAAGATCAACGTGTAATTCCAGAAGGGATTGATTTTTAATATATTAGGCATTGCGGCTTTTACAGATTAAATAAAAGCTCACGGCTTAACTCCATAAAATTCAGTGGAATTAGGGCGTCTACCTTTTATTAACTAATTTTTAACAAGTTAGCTAATCTTTACTAGGTTTTAGTTTAAAATTTAATTAAAGATGATAAATTTTTGATTTATTTCGAGAGTTTAATTTCTGAAACAACAAAAGACTTACTTAATCAAGTAAAGGAGTAGACTGTGAGATCAAGAATTATCTTGTTAATTAGTTTTTTATTCTTAATAAGCTGTGGTAATCCAGATACTGGTTCAGATATAGAAATTTCGGTACCTGTGTCCGTTGAAGAGATTAAAGTAAAACCAATTGAAGAGTATCTCACGACAACGGGTACGGTAAATGCTATTAAAGATGTGATGCTGAAATCTGAAACTTCTGGATTTTATCGTTTGGCGACGAATACGAAAACAAAACGTTCATTTGCGCTTGGCGATTTTGTGCAAAAGGACCAAGTGATTATATATCTTGATAATCCAGAGTTGGAGAATAATACTAAAATTGAGTCTCAAAAGCTTAATCTGGAAATCTCAAAACAGGAATTTGAAAAGCAACAATCACTTTATGAAAAAGGTGGAGTTACGTTTCGTGAATTAAAAAATTCAGAAAAAATGTACATGGATGCCAAATATACTTATGACAATGCTTTGATTCAATTATCAAAATTAAAGGTTACCGCTCCTTTTGACGGAGTCGTTGTTGATTTACCCTATTATACTCCAGGTATTAAAGTTGAAGCCAATTTTATAATGGCTGAAATTATGGATTACAGAAAACTCTATATGGAAGTGAATCTACCTGGCAAAGAATTAGATCGAATAGAAGTTAATCAACCTGTGCGAGTGATGAATTATACCTTGCCCGATGATACATTAGAGGGTAAAATTACCCAGGTTTCGCCAGCGCTTAATCCTGAAACACGATCATTTAAAGCTTCTCTGGATATTGATAATCCCGAATGGTTGCTCAGACCTGGAATGTTTGTTAAGGCAGATATTGTTGTCGATAGCAAAGATAGCGTAATCGTAATTCCAAAGGACATTATTCTTTCGAAGCGCCGTGGAAAAACCGTATACATCGTTGAAAGAGGCGCTGCCCAGGAACGTGCAATTTCCACAGGACTGGAAAATCCAGAATTTGTGGAAGTCACTGAAGGTTTAAAGAAAAATGAACGTCTGGTTGTAAAAGGATTTGAGACACTTCGTCATCGATCCAAAGTTAAGATAATCAGGTGAGTGGTGATTGGTTGATTCGGGTAAATAAATAGGTAATTTATTTAATTGGGTAATTAAGTATTCGACCAGAATGTACAATCAGAATAAAGAAAATTGTTATAAATTATCCGTTGTATAAGCAGCATATTAACGCATACATGCTTTACACATTTACCTAATGACCCAACTACCTAGTTACCAAATTACTTTTTAAACATAGACCAAAGATATTTCTATCAACAAATAAATAACAAAGTAGACGAAAATGAAGAAAGTTACACAATTCTCAGTCAATTATCCAATAACGATTTTAATGTTAGTTTTAGCCGTTATCTTACTTGGCTATATATCATTTAGCAAACTCGGAATCGATCTGTTCCCCGATTTGAATAATCCTCGAATATTTGTGGAGTTGAAGATCGGAGAACGACCTCCAGAGGAGATCGAAAAACAGTTTGTCGAAAGTATCGAATCACTGGCGATTCGGCAGAAAAAGGTCATTCAGGTATCTTCAATAACCAGGGTCGGTTCTGCACAAATTACTGTGGAATACAGCTGGAAGGCGGATATGGATGAGGCTTTTCTTGATCTACAGAAAACGCTGACCAGCTTCAGCCAGAATTCGGAAATCGATGAATTGACGATTACCCAACACGATCCCAATGCAGCACCAGTCATGTTACTCGGTCTCTCGCATCCACAAATCGAGGATATGGATGAGCTTCGACGGATCGCCGAAAACTATCTGCGCAATGAGCTAATTCGTCTTGAAGGCATCGCTGAAGTCGAGTTATTAGGTCAGGAAGAGAAAGAGGTGATTATTGAAACCAACGACTATTTGATGGAAGCCTACAGTCTAACTCCTTCCACCATCGTAGCTCGTATTCGGAATTATAATCGAAATGCTTCTGGAGGTTCCATTGTAGAGATGGGGCGGAAGTACATCATTAAGGGAGTTGGCGAATTTAAATCAATCGAAGAAATTGGCAATGTCATCGTTTCGTATACTCAGCCCGAAACCGTCGGAGGCACAGTCCAATCAGGTCAATCGACTGAACGAGTTTCTGTTTACCTAAAAGATGTTGCAAAACTATTATTTAAAAACAAAGACCCAGAAAATATCGTCAGAATCGATCAGAAGCGATGTATGGGTTTGGCGATTTATAAAGAGACGAAATTCAACACTGTGAAAGCAGTCAACGATCTACTTGATGCATTGAAAGAACTTCGCAAAGCGCTTCCAGGATACGAACTAACAATCATTCAAAATCAGGGTGAATTCATCACGACAGCGATAGATGAAGTCAAACAGACTGCACTTATCGGAATTCTTTTAGCCGTCATCGTACTCTACATTTTCCTCCGCCGAATTGGAGTCACCGCTATTATTAGTGTCGCCATTCCAATTTCAGTAGTAGCGACTTTCAACCTGATGTACTTTAAGGGTCTATCATTAAATATTATGACGTTAGGAGGCTTAGCCTTGGGGGCCGGAATGTTGGTTGACAATGCTATTGTAGTCATGGAGAATATCTTCCGCAACCTTGAGTCTGGTCTTTCGTTAAAACAAGCCTCAGTTCAAGGTACGGCTCAAGTAGGAGGTGCCATAACAGCTTCGACGATTACAACAATAATCGTTTTCCTGCCAATCGTCTATCTTCATGGATCGGCTGGAGAGCTATTTAAGGATCAAGCATGGACAGTTGCTTTCTCGCTTCTATCGTCTCTGCTAGTTGCTATATTAGTAATTCCGATGTTGAGCACCCGTTTTCTGAAAGCATCACCAGATAAGCCTCAACATAGATCGATAAAATTTACTCATTATGGTTCATTTCTCTCTAATATCCTGGAGAAACGATGGCTTGTTATCGGATTCGGTGTTATTTTGGTGGTTATCGCATTTTTACTCATTCCAATTGTTGGTAGCGAATTCGTTCCTAAGACTGATTTAAATGAATTTTCTATAGAACTCAAACTTCCTGAAGGCACTGAATTACGAAGAACTGAACAGGCGGTAGTTAATATTGAACAAATCTCCAGAGAAATTCTTGGTAATGACTTGAATACAATCTATAGTAAGATTGGGCCTTCAATCGAATTAACTGGAGATGAAGGTTCTATCTTTGAGGACGAGAACACGGCGACGATAAAGGTTATTCTTAAACAAGATCATCAAATTTCTTCTCAAGAATTTATTTCAAAATTAAGCGGTGTACTGGATGATATCCCAGAATTGGAAACTCAATTCGTCCAGGAACAAACTGCCTTACAAACCACATTAGGCACAGAAGCCGCGCCGATTGTCGTAGAAGTTAAAGGCGAAGATCTCGAGATACTTCACAATTTAACCGAACAGGTAAAACAAAAGCTTTTACCAATGAATGACCTATTCAATTTTGAAACCAGCTTCGATGAAGGACGCCCTGAAGTCGATATCGTGCTTGACCGAGTCAAGGCTGGGATTTATAATGTCAGTATTGATAATATTAGCTCTCAACTTCAAGACCATTTACTGGGAAGAAATGCTGGTCAATGGGAAAGTGAAGGGGAATTGCAGGATATAACGATTCGATTGCCGTATATCGGGATCAGTCAACTGGAAGATATTACGGTTAACAGCGGTAATCAAAAGATCCGATTGGATGAGTTAGCGAATATCCGCATATCTAATGCTCCCAAGGAGATTAACCGCAGGAATCAGGCACGAATCGGGAAAGTGACCGCCCACTTAAAATCTGATAAACCATTCGATCACGTCGTTCGAGAAATTGAAAAAAGAGTTGATGACATCGATTTCCCACCTGATTATCAATATCAGATTACAGGTGAAGAGCAAAAACGAAAAGATGCGTTTCAAAATTTGAAGTTTGCATTAATTTTATCAATTATATTAGTCTACATGGTACTGGCTTCGCAGTTTGAATCTTTGATGCATCCATTTACAATTCTGCTGACGATTCCATTAGCAGGGGTTGGCACCATATTGATCTTTTTCATCCTGGGAAAATCACTCAACATCATGGCATATATTGGAATCATCATGCTGGTTGGAATTGCTGTGAACGACTCGATTATACTTGTTGATGCTATTACTCAGTTGAAGCGGGAAGGAATCCCTCGTCGAGAAGCAATCATAGAGGCGGGTCAACGCAGAATCCGTCCTATTATCATGACCAGTATGACTACGATTTTAGCACTGTTGCCCTTGACATTTGGATTCGGTGAAGGTGCTGCTCTGCGTTCACCAATGGCATTGGCTGTGATTGGTGGTCTGGTTACTTCAACCTTATTGACACTTGTGGTGATTCCTTGTGTGTATTCGGTGTTGGATCAACTTAGAAAGTAGAATTTAAGAGATTTCTGATTTTATATTTTTGTTAAGGGAGTGAGATAAAATAAAATACGCAGTATAGTTTTATTAATCTCTATTTTTTCAAGATCGACAAAATACAAATGGGACAGTTATTTAATATCAATCCCTAAATACCAGGACTCTAAAATAGGAGGAAGAGAAGCAAAAGTGAAATGTGAGAAGTTCGTCTCACGTCTGCCATCTCACGTTTCACCCTTGTACATTGATCAGAAAAATATATCCGCTGAGTTATTTTAATACATCGGGAAAAAATAGAAAAAACAGGTTAACACAAATCTATGAACATCGTCCAATTCGTCATAAATCGGAAAACCTTCGTCAGCATGCTCTTCATCGGCTTGGTTTTACTGGGATTTGTTTCTTATAAACAATTACCCATTGAACTTTTCCCCGATGCAGAACTGCCGTTTTTAATTGTACAAGTAAATGGCGTTCGAGAAATGGATCCCGAATACATGGAAAAGCAGGCGATCATCCCCCTCGAAGGGGCAGTCAGCACGCTGGAAGGCATCGACAAAATTGAGTCACTTGCCGACAGACGCAGTGGCAGGCTGATGATCTATTACAATCAAAATGTGAAGATAAAATATGCCTATTTAAAATTGCAGGAAAAGGTTAATGCGATAAAGCCAACCTTAGGCGATGAGTTTTTCGTCAATGTTTTTAAAATCGATACCGAAATGTTAGCCAACATGTTTATGGGACTACAGGTTAGAGAAACCGTTAAGGATACACTCTTTGGTTTAGGTGGTATTAATCGTATTCGTCACATTGTGGATCAAAAAGTTATCAGGGAATTAGAAAACATTGATGGTATTGCCAATGTCGAGGTGTTCGGTGGACAGGAAAAATCGGTTGAAATTATCCTCAATGAGGACGCCTGTCGGGCACATGGAATTACTGCCTTTCAAATCAGATCATTGATCGCTCAGAACAGCCAGAATAAAACTTTTGTTGGTCAGGTCTACGAACGAGACAAGCATTACTTTGTCAATTTAGTCGCTGAATATACAGATGTTCATGATCTTGAAAACATTGTTGTCAGGCGTAATGGCCCTGTTCTTTTAAAGGATGTTGGGGAAGTCAATGTCGGTGTCAAAGAAGAGACCTCGATCAGTCGGGTTAATGGAGGAGAAGCGATTACAATCCAATTAGTTCGAGACACCCAGGTCAATTTGATCGAACTTTCTCATACTACCCGTGCTGTCATTGATCGTTTGAACAAGGATTTGGCTTCGCAAGGCATTGAAATCGTTATTCAAAGCGATGTCGCTGAGAGTATGGAAAAAAATATTAACCTGATTATTCAACTGGCTCTGATTGGTGGATGTCTGGCTGTGGTCATCCTCTGGATCTTTCTGCGGAACATGCGCCTGGTCTTTGTGATTGCACTGGCTATTCCAATTTCGATTTTTACTGCGTTCAATCTTTTCTATGCGTTTGATATATCAATCAATAGCCTGACACTGGTCGGAATGGCTCTTGCTATTGGAATGCTCCTAGACAATAGCGTGGTGGTTTTAGAAAACATCTACCGCCTGGTTTCAGGAAGAAAAGACATCGAAAGCTCAGTCATACAGGGTACAAAAGAGGTGTGGCGTTCAATCACGGCAGCAACAATGACGACAATAGCAGTTTTTCTTCCCTTCATATTTGCATCTGATTTTATTGTCCAACTCATTGGTCGCCATATTGGAGTTTCCATCATTTCTACCCTGATTGTCTCTCTCATTGTTGCGCTCTTGCTCATACCAATGGTAACACACTTTTTCCTATCGAGAAGTCGGAGCCAGGATACAAGTACATTAAATTTTAACGTGGTCTCACAAAAGAATCGGTTACTTCAAATTTACAGAGTATTATTAAAATCGACGATAAGGTTTCCAGCAAGAACCATTATCGTAGCATTTGTACTTTTTATGGCAAGCGTTTTAATTTGTCTTGCCTTGAGTGTAAATGTGTCCCGTGAAGTCGAATCAACAGATTTTAATCTCTATGTGATAATGCCCAGAGGGGCTACTCTGGAATCGACCGATTTGGCGGTTGCCGATCTCGAAGAACGACTCAAAAACATCGATGAAAAGCAGGATGTTGTCAGTAATATCAACGAAGAAGAAGCGATCATTACCATTAAATTAAAAGACGATTATGAAAAAATAAAGGGCAGATCGATCGCCCAGGTGAAAAGTGAAATTCAGGATCGAATCGATGACTATAGAGCGGCTGAGGTAAGTTTTGAACAACCGATTGCAAGCCGACGTTTCCGTGGTGGGATGGGAGCCAACCCTGGCGCGGGTATGGAACGAATGTTAGGCATTGGTGCACAGACTGAAAAGGTCGTTATTAAAGGTCGGGATTTTAATATAATGCGCAATATAGCTGGTGACATCCGAGACTATCTCGAAGAACTATCCCCCATGCGTTCCGTGAGACTGAACATTGCAGATGATCGTCCCGAAATCCACCTGCTATTTGATACAGAGCTTTTAAGCCATTACGATATATCTGTAAATACAATTAGTTCCGAATTAGCAGGCTTTCAGAATGAATATACCTCAGGCTTAAAATATAAACAGGGAACGGATGAATACGATATCGTTATTAGAAATGAGAATCTTGAAGATAAAACTATTGACGATTTAAGAGAACTTCGTATTCCCTCGCAGATTGGAGCTACTCATGAATTACAACAATTAAGTCGAATTGTCTATTCTTCGGGAATGTCTGGCATCAATCGAGTTAATCAGGAAAAGCACATCGAGGTTACTTATCAGTTTCTACCTGAAGTAAACGATTCAAAATCGCTATTAGAAGCGTCTCGTGCTGAAGTCGATGAACTGATTGCTAATTTGAACATTCCACCAGGAATTGCTATTGAGGTTATTCACGATGAAACTGAACTTGAAGAATACAAATTTCTCATCATTGCAGCACTTATTTTAATTTACATGATCTTGGCGTCCGTGTTCGAATCGCTTTCAACACCGTTCGTCATGATGTTCACCATTCCCCTGGCAGCTATCGGTTCGTTCTGGGCGTTGATTATCACCCATCATTCGCTGCTCAATGCCAACACATTGACAGGATTTCTGATTTTGTTAGGAGTTGTAGTTAACAATGGCATTATTCTAATCGATTATACTCGGATTTTAAGGCGGCGAGGTTATGATCGATCTCGAGCCTTGATCATGGCAGGACAGGCTCGTGTCCGACCGATTCTGATTACGACGATTACTACCATTTTCGCCATGTTCCCGCTGGCAATGGGCAAGGCAGAATATGTGACTCGAATTGGCGCCCCCTTTGCCATCACCGTAATTGGTGGATTAGCGTTGAGCACTCTATTTACTTTAGTGTTTATTCCAACGGCCTATTCTGGATTAGAATCGGCATTGAATTGGATCAGAAAATTAAACTGGAAGATCAAACTTATTCAGCTTTTGCTTTTGGTCGGTGGAATTTTATTAATTTATTTTTATGTTGAAAGCTTGTTGTGGCGATTAGCCGATCTCTTCGTTTTAGTGATGCTCATCCCCGCTGCAACTTATTTTGTCATGACTAGTTTACGCCAAGCAAAGGCAGAATACATCAAATCCGACGAGCGGTTAAGGATCAAAATCCAACATATCGTCAAAATTTATGAAGAAGATATGCGCTTCGTTCGGGAATGGAAAAAGGGCAAGAAAGTACGTGAAAAAGCTGGATTGTTAAAAAATTATACATCATGGCGTGACTTCGATGAATTCATCTGGCAGTTACCATTACTTGGTTTTCTGTTCTACTTCGTCTATTTTTATATCGATAGTGGTTTCTGGTTTTTTGTCATGTCTCTTGCTGTTTATTTTTATGTCTTCCTTTTATGGAAACCGATCCTTATTTATCTTGACAATCGTCTCGAACAGAAAAATAATTTTTTACTCAGAAAAATCCAAAAATGGTTTCATCCCGTCTTCTTCTGGGCTTTTCCCCTGCTCAATTTAGTTGTTTTCTATTTCAAATGGAAGGATATCGCCATTTTAATTTTCATTGCAATTCTTACTTATCTGGCGCTGTCAATCTACACCACATCGAATCGGTTGCATCGAGATAAAGTCAACATTATGCGGTTAACAGGTAAATTTGCTGGCTTGCGAAAATATTTTTACCGATTCGTACAGATGATTCCGATTATTGGTAAAAAGAAGAATCCATTCATGGCGTTGGATAGTGTTTCCTTGGAAATTGGAAGCGGTATGTTTGGTCTATTGGGTCCCAACGGGGCAGGTAAAACAACCCTGATGCGAATTATTTGTGGTATTCTGGAACAAAGTCGAGGCACAATCCGAATCAACGATATCGATCTAAAAGAGAAACGAGAAGAATTGCAGGGATTAATTGGATATCTCCCGCAGGAGTTCGGAACATACGAAAATATGACGGCTTATGAATTCCTCAGCTACCAGGCGATCTTAAAAAATATTTATGATAAGGAAGATCGAGAAAAAAGAGTCAACTATGCTATCTCGGCAGTTCACCTTGATAAAAATAAAGATCACAAAATTGGCTCTTTCTCTGGAGGCATGAAACAACGTATTGGCATTGCCCAGACATTATTACATCTCCCTCGAATTCTGGTGGTTGACGAGCCAACAGCCGGACTCGATCCTAGAGAACGGATCCGTTTTAGAAATTTATTAGTTGAATTAAGTCGAGAGCGTATCGTAATTTTTTCAACCCATATTATAGAGGACATTTCCAGTTCCTGTAATAAAGTTGCAGTTTTGAATCGAGGAAAGCTCTGTTATCTCGGTGATCCTCAAGATATGACACAAATCGCCGAAGGGTCCGTCTGGCAATTTAAAGTTGACGCCAAAAAATTTGATGAGATCAGCAAAGACCTCTGGATCGTGCATCACATGCGGGACGGCGATCAAATTCGTGCTCGATGCCTATCAAATATTCAACCGTTTCCCGAAGCCCAGGAGGTTCGACCAACACTGGAGGATGCGTATTTGTGGCTTCTGAGAAGATCGGAATATTAGTTGGTGAGTTGTGATTGGTTAATGGTGAGTGGTTTTTAGGTAATTAGGTAAATAGGTAAATGAGTGAAGGGATTAATAGGAAAAGCAGTTAACGGATGCAAGGATTATATGGGTATATCGCCTTATTTTATTATGCTATCTTTTGTTGCCAATAACTCATATACCCATGAATCCATTTTCCCATTTAGCTATTCACCCCATTACTATTCACAACTCATCACTAACTTCTATTCATAAGTAATAAGAATTAATGAAATAACCAAAAGACAATATGGCAGCCAAAAGAATCTTAATGGTAGTGGGGGACTATGCCGAAGATTATGAAGTGATGGTTCCGTTTCAAATGTTATTAATGGTTGGACATCAAGTTGATGCGGTCTGTCCAGATAAAACGCCAGGAGATACCATTCGTACAGCAATTCATGATTTTGAAGGCGATCAAACTTATAGCGAGAAACCAGGACATAATTTTAAGATCAATGCCAATTTCGATAAAGTGAAACCTGAAAGTTACGACGCTCTTGTGATTCCTGGCGGTCGTGCACCCGAATATCTGCGGCTAAATGAGAAGGTTATTAAAATTGTCAAACATTTTGCTGAAAACAACAAGCCGATTGCTGCCGTTTGCCATGGGCCTCAAATTCTTGCCGCAGCGAAAGTACTATCAGGCAAAAACGTACTCCCATATCCAGCAGTCGGACCCGATTGTGTTAATGCAGGAGCAACTTTGGGAGAGATTAATGAGACTTTTTCGAATGCCGTGGTGGATGGAAATTTAGTTACTGCCCCAGCTTGGCCAGCCCATCCAGCATGGATCGGTGAATTTTTGAAGCTTTTAGGAACAAAAGTCGAACCGTAATACTTTAGTGGCAATGGATTATCGGATTAATGGATTTCTACTTTAAATTTACCCTCCCAAAGGTTTAGAACCTTTGGGAGGATTTTGATAAAAACTAATTATTTTGCCCTAAATTATTTTGCTCAAAAAATTTTTGATATATTCATTTCAAGCATGAAAGAATTGGCTATGAATTATAACCTTCAATTAAAAAATATCATTAACCTCATTGTAAGCATATTCCGCTATAATCTAAAAATCATTTTCGCTAATAAATTCATTTACTTCTTGTTGGCAGCTTTTGGCATTTTTTTATTTATCACAATTATTAACTTATTGAATTCCGATTCAAATCCGACAGAAGGTACCATCTATTATTTGCTCTTAGTTCCAGGAATTTTAATCATTTTTTATCCGACAACTTTTGGAATTCAAAACGATGTCGATACCCGTATGATCGAAATCTTGTTCGGCATTCCCAATTATCGCTATAAAGTATGGTTGGTTCGCATGGCGCTGATTTATATTGTAGTTTTTGGTATTTTATTGATATTCAGTCTGCTTAGTTCTGCTGCCCTTGTTGCGGTGGCGGTTTTCAATATGGTCTTTCAACTGATGTTTCCTATTTTTTTTCTGGGAACCTTGGCATTTATGGTTTCAACGCTAGTTCGAAATGGCAACGGAACAGCCGTTGTTATGATCATCATCGGCATGGTATTCTGGATTGCCAGCGAACCGCTTGCCACCAGCCGATGGAACCTCTTTCTCAATCCCTTCTCAGCCCCCTCAAATGTCAATGAAGCCGTCTGGATGGAAACGACGCTGAATAATCGAATCTATCTCCTCGTCGGGACGATTATAACCATTCTTTTCGGACTGTTGAATCTTCAGAAGCGGGAGAAGTTTATTTGAGAGAAGGAGTTTCGAATTTTATGAGTCAAAAATTACCTTTACAAAAGTTTTTGTCCACTCCACAACCAAACCAGTACATTTTACCTCAACCGAAACTGATTCATTAATTTAGTACAAATACAGCGCCAGCACCTCATTCTGCTTCGTCGTGGTACCATCACAAATATCGTAAATTAATGACCAATAAACACTGATTTTCATTTCAATAAGGAATATACATTCTCAATTTTAGACCAATGGTACCCATTAACTATATTTCTTTTGACATCTTAATTATAAAATATTTAAACAATTAGTATTTGGGTGTAAACTAATAATTTCGGAAACTAAATAATTTTCTTGGAATTACAAATAACTTATTGTATATTTGCATCTTTAGCTTATTAACCAATTGATATCATTTAAACTAAAGAGGCTTAAAGATGCAAATGGAATTAATAAATACTGTCGAAAATTATAAGGAAAAACTGATTGAATTATATCCAGATTTAATTTCATACATACTTGCAGGCGATTTAAAACATTTTGAACAAGAATTATTTCAAAGCTGTGTTGATTTGGATAACCAAATTGCCCTAATTATTATTTCAGCAGTAGCCCAATCAGAGGAACTTGAGCAAAAGGCACGAATAATTGGGCAAAAAAAGGGTCTCAAAGAACTCCGAAAATCAGAAGTAAAACTTCAACTTAAGACAGGCTATATTATCACCATTTTTTCCTGGTATGCCTCCCGCGCTAAATCGAAACGGAATGGTAAAAAACGAGGACCAAATGGTAGTGGCTGTCATTTACTATTAGAGTTTTGGGGCTGTATTCTCAAAGCCACGGCTGGTTATTATTCTTATATTAGTATATTGAGTATTCTCTGTCCTTCATTTGATATTGTTTTACAAATTCTAAAAGATCAACACATCCGTGCAGAATATAACCGTATCAAACAAATTGCATATCAAGTTGGCGAGAAGTGTTTTTCCAACAAGGTTCGAATTGGTTTAAAACCTGGTGAAGATGTTTCTGGCAAACGGGTCATTATAAGTGTCGATGGCGGACGTACTCGTTTGCGTGAGGAGAACCCCGATAAAAAGCCATCAACATCTTATAAGGGGAAACGAGCCAAGTTTGATACACCATGGCGGGAACCGAAATTATTTGTCATTCATATTTTAGATAAAGATGGCTCAATAAGTAAAACCGAATTGCCGATTTACGATGCCGTAATCAACGATGCCAATCATTGTTTTGATCTTGTTGCTGATTATCTAAAAAAATTGAAAATTGAAAAAGCCTCTGAAATATTATTTATTGCTGATGGCGCCGATTGGATCTGGAATCGAGCCAAATCAACCCTGTTAAACCTTGGTGTTTTAGAAGATATACTTTGAACGGTCATAAATTAAACATTTTTTAAACCATTTCTCTCCAACAGAAATAAACATCCACAGAACTGTTTTTATTAATCTT
>JABAOC010000630.1_pt2 | contig 78346 bp, 73 predicted proteins | sample 7062161 | NCBI WGS metagenome assembly JABAOC01 (sample SAMN14538625, study PRJNA623070) | marine sediment metagenome | biome: marine biome [ENVO:00000428]; feature: marine pelagic biome [ENVO:01000023]; material: deep marine sediment [ENVO:00002113] | place: India: Gulf of Khambhat ... | reverse complement strand
AAATTGTAATCTGACAAAAAGAACCTTTTCATCTTTTGCAATATTTAAAATATTATCTTTATCCAATTGTAATGATTTATCATTTGTTTTAATCTCGATTTCCATCTTTATACTCCTACCCCTTATTTTATTGTTGTTGAAACTGAATATACCGTATAAAATGATATTATTAAAAGTTAATCTAACATTTTAAAATCAGGTATGTTTAATATTACTATCAGTAAAGTATTAAAAGAAATGAATGATACAGCATCAAAATTTGGAGGCTTATTATGGAAAAAAATGTTGAAGCATTCATAGAAAAAATCATAGAAAATAATCCTGGTGAAAATGAATTTCATCAAGCAGTTAGAGAAGTTGCTGAAAGTATAATGTCCTATATTAACAAAAATCCTCAGTATATGAAAGCAAAAATTCTTGAAAGAATAGCTGAACCAGAAAGAGTCGTAATGTTTCGTGTTCCCTGGGTTGATGATGGAGGTGAAATTCAAATTAATCGAGGATATCGAGTTCAGATGAATAGTGCAATTGGACCCTATAAAGGAGGTTTACGATTTCATCCAAGTGTCAATTTAAGCATTTTAAAATTCCTTGCATTTGAACAAGTTTTTAAAAATAGTTTAACAACATTACCAATTGGTGGTGGAAAGGGGGGTTCAAATTTTGATCCAAAGGGAAAATCCGATGGAGAAGTAATGCGATTTTGTCAAAGTTTTATGACAGAACTATATCGACATATCGGACCAGATACAGATGTTCCAGCAGGTGATATTGGTGTTGGTGGCCGAGAAATCGGATATTTGTTTGGGCAATATAAAAAATTGAGAAATGAATTTAGCGGAATATTAACTGGTAAGGCACTTAATTGGGGAGGAAGTTTAATTCGACCGGAAGCCACCGGTTACGGATGTGTTTATTTCGCACAGGAAATGTTGAAATTTAATAAAAAGAGTATCAAAGGCAAAATATGTACTGTTTCTGGTTCAGGTAATGTTGCACAATATACTGTTGAGAAACTAAACCATCTTGGTGCAAAAGCTATTACATTATCTGATTCATCTGGTATGATACATGATCCTGATGGAATTGATAGTAAAAAATTAGCATGGGTAATGGAGCTAAAAAATGTACGACGTGGACGAATAAAAGAATATGCAGACCAATTTGGTGTTACCTATGAAGCGAGAAAACGTCCCTGGGAGATAAAATGTGATATAGCTTTTCCCTCAGCTACCCAAAATGAAATCAATAAAAATGAAGCTAAAACTCTTGTTGATAACGGTTGTATAGCTGTAGCAGAGGGTGCGAATATGCCTACTGAACCAGAAGGTATTGAGATATTTCAGCAGGCTAAGATTCTCTATGGCCTAGGAAAAGCAGCAAATGCTGGTGGAGTTGCAACTAGTGCTCTTGAAATGACCCAAAATAGTCAGCGACTGGCTTGGTGTCGTGAAGAAGTTGATGATAAACTTCATTGGATAATGCAAAACATTCATGAAAATTGTGTGAAATTTGGTAAAGAGAAAGATTATATTAATTATGTAAAGGGCGCAAATATTGCTGGATTCGTTAAGGTTGCTGATTCAATGCTTGATCAAGGTATCATCTAGAAAATTATTTTTAACGTCCAAAACTACTTATATACATATCTATTCAATAATAAACCATCAATGAAAACTGAAGACACTTGTTTAGATATTTCAGCAATTCAACAAAAAATTAAAAATCAAGATGATAATGTACTACAAACATTTCACAAATTAATGCCATTTAAAGTACGAGAGATTCTTTTAGTTTCAAGTTTTTATGATGCCTTTATTGTTGAAGAAGAAGGACTTATATCAGAGATGGTAATCGAGGAATACCGCCATCTTCTCCTAAGTTCCCCGCCTAGAATAACACATGTCACATTAGGTAGTGAGGCACTTTTAAAAATAAAAAAACAGCAATATGACCTTGTAATAACAATGTCTAAAAATATAGGCATGGATCCTTTTTTATTTGGAAATAAAATAAAAAAAGAATGCCCAAATCTCCCTGTAATAATATTAGCAACAGATACATCAGATCTTCATTTATGCCAAAAACATATTCATGAAAAAGGAATTGACAAAGCATTTTATTGGTATGGTGACTCGAGTCTTTTTATGGCTATTGTAAAATATGTTGAAGATAAAATCAATGTAAAATATGATACAATAAATGGAAATGTTCAAGTTATAATTGTAATAGAAGATTCAATTCATGATTATTCAACACTTTTACCAGTTCTTTACAGTGAAATAGTTCAACAAACCCAGAGATCTATCTCTGATGATTTAAATGAAATGCAAAGATTGATTAGGCGAAGGGCAAGACCAAAAATTTTATTAACTGATAATTATGAAGGAGGAATTAATCTTTATAGTAATTATAAGCAAAATCTTTTAGGAATTATCTCAGATGTGAAATTTTTCCGAGATGGAAAAATTGATGAATATGCAGGTTTCCATATAATAAAACAAGTAAAGATTGATAATTCATATCTCCCAACAATGCTTCAATCGACTGATTCAAAAAACAAAAAAAAAGCAGAAGAATTGGGAAGTTATTTTATAGATAAAAATTCACCTTCACTAAGGCAAGACATAGAACACTTCTTACTAAAACATCTTGGATTTGGAGATTTTATTTTTCTTATACCAAAAAAAGTGCACAAAAGAAAAGAAACAGATGCGCTTCATCACAAATTAACTGAGGAATTAGCTCGTGCGTCAAACCTTAAGGAATTTGAAAAAGTCCTGCAAAAAATACCACTAGAATCCATTAAGTATCATGCTAGTCATAATGATTTTTCTAAATGGCTCATGGCTCGATGTGAATTTAAACTTGCTCAAAAATTACGTCCTCAAAAAGTCACTGATTTTACCACCCTTAGCGATATGAGGAAATATTTAATTGGTGTTTTTAATGAAAGTAGACGGGAACGACAATTAGGAGTTATGACTGATCTTTCTCACCAAAAATTTGAATTTGATGCTACGTATACAAAAATTGGGGGAGAATCTTTAGGAGGAAAAGGGCGTGGTATTGCATTTATAAGAACCTTACTTTCCAGATATGATTTTAATAAAAAATATCCTGATGTTCACGTTACTGTTCCAAGTTCAGTGGCAATTAGTACTGATGAATTTGACCGATTTATCGCAGATAATAATTTGACTAAATTTATTAATAATAAAAAAATTATTCCGGATAAGGATATAGCTAAACAATTTTTAGATGCAAAACTTTCAAAAGATTTAAAAAATAAATTACTCATAATCCTTAAACATTTTAAAAAACCTTTAGCAGTTCGATCCTCTAGTCTTTTAGAAGATTCACAGAATCATCCTTTTGCTGGGATGTATTCAACATATATGATTCCGAATAACCACACTGATATTAACATTCGACTTGAACAACTTTGCCAAGCTATAAAATTAGTTTATGCATCAGTCTTTTATAAGGATGCTAAAGTATATATTGAATCTACATCCGCTAAAATTGAAGAAGAAAAAATGGCAATAATTATACAAGAAGTAATCGGATCTGATTATAATGGAAAATTTTATCCAACTTTTTCTGGTGTAGCACAATCATATAATTACTATCCTGTTTCACATCAAAAGAGAGAAGAGGGTATTGTTAGTATTGCTGTTGGGCTTGGTTTTTCTGTAGTTGGGGGAGAAAAAGTTTTACGGTTTTCACCATATCATCCAAATATCATACCAGACTTCTCGACTCCTGCAATGATTCTTGAAAATACACAACGGGAATTATATGTTTTAAACACCAATGATCAGAAAAAAAATTTATCAGAAAGGGAAAGTGAAACATTACAAAAGATTAATATTTCTGATATCGCCAATAATGGTTCTCTAAATAATATCGTTAGTACATTTGACAGAAATGATGGAATTATTAGAGATAGTTATTCAAATAATGGCCCATATCTAATAACTTTTGCAGGTATCTTAAAATATGATGTTTTTCCATTAGCAACAATAATAAGAGACATACTAAAAGCTGGTGAAAAAAGTATGGGATGCCCTATTGAAATCGAATTTGCTGTAAATTTTGATCCTAATGGAGAAAAAAGACCAATATTTGCAGTAATTCAAATTCGTCCACTATTAATATCCCAAGAACATGCCCATATAACATGGGATAAAAACGATATTTACAAAAAAAATGTTTTTATTTTTTCTAAAAGAGCTCTTGGTAATGGATTAATTGATACGATTAAGGATATTGTTTATGTGCCTCCAAGTAGGTTTGATCCAACTCATACAGTTGAAATAGCAAGAGAAATTGGTGAAATTAATGATGATTTGTCAAAAGATAAAATTCAATATATGTTAATTGGACCTGGAAGATGGGGCACGCAAGACATATGGTTAGGAATTCCTGTTGTTTGGAGTGAAATTTCTAGTGTAAAACTTTTAGTAGAGACAGCGCTTAAGAATTTCAATGTGAAACCAACTCAAGGTACTCACTTTTTTCAAAATATTATATCTAAAGGAATAGGTTATGTTAATACAACTTTAAATCCAAAAGAAAGTCATATAGATTGGGATTGGTTAGATAACCAAAAACCCAAAAAAAATTTAAAATTTGTTAGACATGTTCAATTTTCAAAACCTTTTATAATAAAACTCGATGGACGGTCTGGAAATGCTTTGATAAACAAACCTGATTAGAATTTTTAGGGACACAAACTTTTAAAAATCACCCTAGATACAGGTAACCGCTTATATATCTAATGATGAGTTTAAAATGAACAAAATTCTTTAAAAAGGGTAATGTTTGAAACTGTATCAATAATAAATATCAAGGCACTGCTCGTATTAAAAAACACTAGTTGGTTAATTAATCATTGGTTAAAAGTTGAGAACGGAGAGAGACGATAAAAATGAAAAAGGATATTAAAAGGATCATTCAATCGTTCGAAAGTAAAAAAGGTGCTTTGATATCTATATTACAACAAGTTCAAAAAAAATATGGATATCTTTCCCAAGATGCAATTTCTACGCTAGCAGATGAACTTAAACTATCAGAGCATGAAATCTACGGCGTGGCAACATTCTACTCCCAGTTCAAATTTAACAAACCAGGAAAACATCAAGTCAAAGTTTGCTTAGGAACTGCCTGCCATGTCCGAGGCGGGTATGATCTAATGGGAGCAGTTGAGAGGCAACTAAAAATCAAACATGGAGAAAAAACCAAAGATTCACAATTTAGTCTCGAACGCGTAGCTTGTATGGGATGTTGTGCTCTCGCACCTGTGATGGTTATAGATATGGACATTTATGGTAAAACCACATCAACCAAGGTAAGACAGATTCTCAACAAATACAAAAATAACGGAGGAGACTAACCAATGAATTTCAACGATCAGAGAATTATTGCCTCAGAAAAATGGGATAAATTACAGAAAAAGAAAGGTATTGTAATTTATGTTGGCGCAGCATCTTGTGGTCGAGCAGCTGGTTGCGATGCAGTTACTGAGGCTATTCATAAATATCTAAAGGAAAATAATTTGAAGGCAGATATTTTAGAAGTTGGTTGTATAGGTCTCTGCTTTTTTGAACCCCTTGTATATATTCAAAAAGATGGGAAACCACCAATCTGCTATGCAAATTTAAATCCTAAAATTATTCCAAAATTGCTAGAAGATATTTTTAAGAAAAATAATTTAAGAGGGGATATAGCACTTGGAGTAATAGGAGAAAAAGCCTATAGTTCAATACCGAGCATTTATAACCATCCTATGTTGAAACCTCAGGTCAGAATTGTCCTAAGAAATTGTGGAATAATAAATCCAACTGATATTGATCATTATATTGCAAAAGGGGGTTATGTCGGTATAAACAAAGCTCTAAATTTGAAACCTGAAGAAATTATTGAAATTATTAAAAAATCAGGTATTAGAGGTCGAGGTGGAGCTGGTTTCCCTACTGCTTTAAAATGGGAGTTTTGCCGTAATGCTAAAGGAGAACCAAAATACATAGTTTGTAATGCAGATGAAGGAGATCCAGGAGCATTCATGAACCGTAGTCTCCTCGAAGGAGATCCACATGCGGTATTAGAAGGTATGTTGATTGCTGCATATACAATTGGTGCACCTCATGGTTATATTTACATTAGAGAGGAGTATCCTTTAGCAATTGAACGCCTTAAAATAGCAATTCAGCAAATGCTTGATTACAATCTACTAGGAGAAAAGATACTAGGGACTGATTTTTCGTTTGATATCAAGATTAAAGAGGGAGCTGGAGCTTTTGTCTGCGGTGAAGAAACAGCACTTCTTGCTTCTCTTATGGGAGAGAGAGGTATGCCAAGAACTAGACCACCTTTCCCAGCAACTTCAGGAGTTTGGGGCAAACCCACTGTTATTAACAACGTTGAAACTCTTGGGACTATTGCAACAATTATTAGAGAGGGTTGGAAATGGTATGCTGGATATGGCTCTGAGACTTCAAAGGGAACAAAAACTTTTTCGCTAGTTGGTAAAGTAAAACGAACAGGGTTAATAGAAGTCCCATTAGGTACAAAGATTAAGGAAATCGTTCATGAAGTTGGAGGAGGTATTCTTGATAATAAAAAATTTAAAGCTGTACAAACTGGCGGACCTTCAGGCGGATGCATTCCTGCTTCAAAAGTAGATTTAGGTATTGACTACGAGTCATTAACATCTGCAGGAGCTACCATGGGTTCCGGAGGTTTAATAGTATTGGATGATGAAACCTGTATGATTGATATTGCTCATTACTTTTTGACTTTCACTCAAGAGGAATCATGTGGTAAGTGTACACCATGCCGTATTGGAACAAAACGCATGTTGGAAATATTGGAAAAAATTAAAACAGGCAATGGAGAGAAAAGCGATTTAGAACTTCTTGAAGATCTTGCTCCTACTGTAAAAAATGCCTCCTTATGTGGTTTAGGTCAAACCGCACCGAATCCTGTTATTTCTACGTTAAGATATTTTAAAAATGAATATGAAGACCATATCAAAAATAAAAGATGTCCTGGGCTTGTTTGTAAAGAGTTAATTACGTTTAACATCGAGGCAAAGAAGTGTATTGGATGTGGTTTATGTAAAAAGAACTGCCCAGTGGAAGCTATTAGCGGAGCAACAAAAAAAGTGCATATTATTGACAAGAATAAGTGCATTAAATGCGGGATTTGCTATCAGATTTGCCCTGTTGAAGGAAAAGCTGTTTTTAAGACTTCGGGAGGGAAAAAATGATTACTATTAATGGTAAAAAGATCCCATTCAAAAAGGGAAAAACTGTTCTAGAAACTGCACTAGATTCAGGAATCTACATTCCGTCATTGTGTACTCATTCTGAACTGGAACCGTTTGGAGCATGTAGACTTTGTATAGTGAAAATAGAGAATATGCGAGGATTTCCAACATCTTGTAATACCCTGGTAAAAGAGGATATGGTAATTACTACCGAGGATAATGAGTTACAGAAAATACGAAGAACTGTACTAGAGATGCTCCTTTCCGAACATCCGAATACTTGTATCGTTTGCAAAGACAGAGAGGCATGTGAAGAGTGTCATTTTGGACCTACAAAAGCCGGTAGAGTAACAGGATGTAGATTCTGCCCGAATAAGGAATTCTGTGAGGTTAAGGAGGTTGCGCATTATTTAGGTTTAGAAGATTTAAGATTACCATTTGAATATAAGAATCTGCCACTTGAGAGAGAGGATCCTTTCTTTGATAGAGATTACAATTTATGTATCCTGTGTGGTAGATGTGTTCGTGTTTGTCAAGATATCAGAGGGAGAGGGACTCTTGCATTTACACAGAGAAGTCATAGAACTAAGGTAGGTACTGCTTATAATAAACCTCACCTTGAATCAAACTGTGGATTCTGTGGAGCATGTATTGACGTCTGTCCTACAGGTGCATTATCCGCGCGTGGGAGTAAATGGTATGGTGATGCTGATAGTTGTACTGATTCTGTTTGTATGCTTTGTAGTGTTGGATGTAACTTCGGATTTGAATCAAAATGGGACCGGATTATGGCTGCTATTCCAAAGAAAGAGAGCCCTACAAAAGGTCAAGTTTGTTCCAGAGGCAGATTCTGTATACCTCAATTGCTCAACGGGAAAGACAGATTAAAACAACCAATGATACGGAAAAACGGAAAGTTGATACCTGTAAACTGGGATGAAGCAATAACATATACAGCTGAAAAACTGAAAGATTATAAAGGGGAAGAGATAGGAGTAATTGCTTCACCCTTTCTAACAAATGAATCTGCTTATTTATTACAAAAGTTTGCAAGAGTAGTTTTACAAACTAATAATATTGATGCTACAACAAGTAGTTTTGTTGAACCTATTATGAAAACAATTATAGAAAGCGGTACTGCAAACTCAGCTAAGAACAAGATTGAAAACATCGAAAACTCAGGATGGATTATTATCCTTGGGAGGCGAATCTTCAATCCTTCTTCTGCACTTAATCCAAGTATCTATCGATCTAAGAAAAAAGGGGCAAAGATAATTCTTATAGATAATGTTAAGAGTAAAGCACCTCGAAAAATTGATGTTCATTTTAAGCTAAAAGCTTCACAAACTCTAGATTTGTTTTATAGTATACTGCAAACACTCTACTCATCCAATCCTTCAATCGTAAAAAAAAGTTATGGAAACTACGTTGCATTTGTTAAATCTGTGAATAATTTGAAAATTGGTAAATTTGGGATAGACTTTTCTAAGGATATCAAAGAGCTTTCTGAAATTATCAAATCTTCAAAAGGATGTATAATAGCAGACTCTGAAGCTATCTGCTGCTCATCCCCTGAGCAACTAATGAATACAATTATGAACATTCTTATCTTATCTGGAAATCCAGATGGATTTATACCTTATTATGAAGGAGGAAATGATCAGGGAATTTGTGACATGGGTGCTACATCTCAATTCTTGCCAGGATATGCATTGATCTCTGATCCAAAGAGTGTTAATAAATTTGAAAGAGTGTGGAGAAAAAAGTTATCTCAAGAAAAAGGTAAGAGATATAACGAGATGTTAGACGGCAAGTTAAAAATATTGTATCTTACGGAAGCTATCCCTGAAGAAAAACTTAAAAAAATCGAATTTTTGGTAATTCAAGATATCTACCCCAGCAAAATCATGAATAAGGCAGATGTTGTCTTACCCGCTCGTGCTTTTATTGAAGATAATGGTACTGCTACCTCATTAGAACGTAGAATTCAAAAAATTAAACAGGTTGTTAAGGAGCCAGATAGTACAAAATCTGACTGGAAAATAGTGTGCGATATAGCAAAAAAGATGGGGGCTAAAGATTTTAATTATAAGAATAGTCAACAAGTTTTCAAAGAGATCAAGGAAACTGTACCATTTATCATTGGTATGGGAATTTGGAATTTCAAGAATAAGCAGCCAACCCTATTACCGCTTCCTAAAAGGGTGGAAATGAAAGATTTACCTTCATCTAAATTGCGTTTTCGTTACAGAGGAGCTAATATCATAGAACGAGTGAATGATTTTAGGTTACAAATTGAAGCGGGAGGCAAGTAATATGTATAAGATTATAAGTAAAACTGAAATTGTCCCAAATGTTTATGAATTAATTATAAAAGCTCCTGAGATCGCGGAAAAGGCAAAACCTGGGCAATTTGTTATTCTTATGATTGATGAAGCAGGTGAGCGTTTACCATTTACTCTTTCTGATTGGGATACAAAGAAAGGCACTATTACCATTTATTTCTTAGAAGTAGGACTATCTACGATGATTTTGGCAAGACTTGATAAGAAGGAAATCTCTGCAGTTATTGGGCCATTGGGGAAACCTATTTCTGTCGATGAATTTGGTACAGTAGTAATAGGTGGTGGGTGCTTTGGTATCGGTGGTGTGTATCCTCTTGCAAAGGCGTTGAAAGAAGCAGGAAATACTGTTGTTACAATTATTGAGGCCAGAAGTTCATATCTTATTTACAATGAAGAGGGATTGAGAAAATATTCTGATAGGTTTATTGTAACTACAAGTGACGGTACGAAGGGTGAGAAAGGCAAAGTCCATGATGTTATTAAAAATATGATTAGAAATAAAAAGAAAATCAATCGAGCCTATTTTATTGGTTGTACATTTATGATGATGAATTGTTTAAATGAAACAAAAAATCACGATATAGCCACTTTTGTAGCTTTGAGCCCTATTATGGTTGATGGTACAGGTATGTGTGGTTGTTGTCGTTGTTCTGTGGATGGAAAGACAAAATTTGCATGTGTGGATGGACCGATTTTTGAGGCTAAGGAAATTGATTGGGAAATTATATTTAAGAGAAATGCAGCGTATAGCCAACAGGAAGCAATGATATACCAATTTCATTCATGCGAATCTGGGGAGGTTTGATAGCTATGGATGTGAAGGAGAAACTTAAAATCCCCAGGCAAAAAATGCCGGAACAGGATCCCCGGGTTAGGGCAAGTAACTTTTTAGAGGTTCCAATTGGATACACTCCAAAACAGGCTCAACTTGAAGCACAACGTTGTTTGAATTGTAAGGTTCCGAAATGTATGGATGGATGTCCGGTTGGTGTTAAAATACCAGAGTTTTTAAGATTAATAGTGGACGGAGATTTTGCAGCAGCAGCTAGAAAGATTAAGGAAACAAATGCGTTACCAGCAGTTTGCGGTCGTGTCTGTCCGCAAGAAAGCCAATGTGAAGAAACATGTATTTTAGGTAAGAAAAAAGATCCTGTAGCTATAGGGAGACTTGAGCGTTTTGTAGCGGATTATGAACGAGATAAGAAACTAATAAAACTTCCTAAAAAACAACCCTCTAAAAACAAAAAAGTTGCAGTTGTAGGTTCAGGACCATCAGGATTAACAGTAGCTGGTGATTTAATTAAACTAGGTTATGATGTTACAATATTTGAGGCTCTCCATAAACCTGGAGGTGTACTAATATATGGAATACCTGAATTTCGTCTACCAAAAGCAATTGTGGAAGCTGAGGTTGATTATCTGGTTAAACAAGGAGTAAAGTTAGAGTTAAATAAAGTAATTGGAGCATCGAAAACTGTTGAAGATCTTATGAAAAAGGATGGATATGATGCTGTTTATTTAGGAGTGGGAGCAGGTTTGCCTAGATTTATGAATATCGAAGGAGAAAACCTATCTAACGTCTATTCAGCAAATGAATATCTAACAAGGATAAACCTCATGAAGGCATATCTTTACCCTGAACATTATACACCTATTGCATCAGGGAGGAATGTTACAGTTGTGGGTGGTGGAAATGTCACTATGGATTCAGCAAGATGCGCTCTACGCACAGGAGCCAAAAGTGTAATAGTCGTATATAGGCGTGCAAGAGAACAGATGCCAGCACGTGATGAAGAGATCCACCACGCAGAGGAAGAGGGTATCATTTTTAAACTTTTGAACAACCCTGTTGAACTTATTGGTGATGAAAAAGGAGTTGTCAAAAAGATGAAATGTATAAAAATGAAATTAGGAGAACCTGATGATTCAGGAAGAAGACGACCTGTTCCAATAGAGGGATCAGAATTCAGTATTGATACAGATCTTGTGATTATGGGTATTGGGGCAGGTGCAAATCCGTTACTAACGTCAACCATGCCCAACTTAGAGTTGAACAAGTGGGGTTACATAGTTACTGATGAAACGGGAAAAACAAGCATAGAGGGCATTTGGGCTGGCGGAGATATCGTAACAGGGAGTGCTACGGTCATTCAGGCAATGGGTGCTGGAAAATGTGCTGCAAAAGCGATTGATAAATTTATCCAATCAAAAAAATAACCCTTTAAATGAATTCTTTTAAAAAGAATCTAAATATAAATAGTGAGTTTAACAGGGATTAATGGATATATCTTGAGTTCATTGAATTCATTTTGTTTTTTCATCTTTTTATTTGTATCTTTCCTTCCCTAGCTAACCAACCTAAAGCAGAGTAGGTATCGTTCTCATTAATATTTGCCATTTTTGAAATATTTTTTGTATCTGATTTGCCTTCTTTAACAAGGAGTTTCCAAATTTTTCCAGCATCTGTTCCGATTTTACTCGTTAAATTTGTGGCGTCTAGTTTATACAAATCACCTTCTTTATTTATCTTATTTTCTCTTGCTAACCATCCAATTGCAGCAAATAATTCATTTTTTCTAAGACTTGAATCTTCCATTAATTGAGTTTCATTAAGAGGTCCTTGCGAATTAAGTGTTTTCCACAATCTCCCTGCATTTAGTCCAAATTCTTCTACAATATCTATCATTGTGTGCATCCTCAAAATATGTAAAATTTATTTTAGCTTATATAATTTTTGGAAAGAGAGATTATTTAATTTTTTATAATTTAATTTTTAAAATAAATTAAGTAACAAATGTTGCAAATAAGATTAGTTAGGTTTAAATATGTTTTGATTATTATTAATATTAAGGAGGTTATAAAAATGAAAAAGAAAAAATTAGGTATATTTATTTGTATACTTTTGATTTTAACTTCTATAATTCCATTAGCTGGATCTGTCTACATAGAACCGTTAAATACTTACAGCGTAAGAAATGAAAAAATTGGATTAGAATATACTAATTTTATTCCAGGTGAGATAATCGTAAAAATCAAGAAAGATGTAAAATTATCATTAAAAAATATTAATAATATTATGACTACGGGAAAACCCTCTATAGATAGACTAAATAGAATATATAAGGTTCGAGATATCGAAGCAACTATTTTAAGTGTAAATAAAAAACCGAAAAATCCAGATTTATTTGAATATTATGGACTTGATCAGATTTTTACCTTTAAATGTGATCATGCCACCAATATTCTTGATGCTATTGAAGCATATAAAAAAGATCCAAATATAGAATTTGTAGAACCTAATTATGTTGGACATGGATGTATTATTCCAAATGATCCAAGTTTTAACAATCAATGGAATTTGCATAACACTGGTCAGTCTGGTGGAACTCCTGACGCTGATATCGATGGACCTGAAGCATGGAATATAAAACTAGGTTCATCGAATGTAGTTATTGCTATAGTTGATACTGGAATCGATTATAATCATGAAGATTTAGATTTACACATCTGGCAAAATACTGGTGAAATAGCAGGAAATGGTATAGATGATGATGGAAATGGATTTATAGATGATATTCGTGGTTGGAACTTTTACCATAATAATAATAATCCTATGGATTTTGCAGATCATGGAACACATTGCGCTGGAATAGCTGGTGCTCGGACAAATAATAATAAAGGTATAGCTGGAGTTATGTGGACAGTTAAGTTGATGGCAGTAAAAGTTGCTCATTGCTCAGGTTGGGGTTGTTTTAATGCAACTGATTCAGCGAATGGTATAATATATGCTGCAGATAATCGGGCGGATGTAATTAGTATGAGTTGGTCTTTTACTAAGGATATAAACGTAATAAAGAATGCTTGTAATTATGCTTATGCAATAGGCTGCTTCATGTGTGCAGCTATAGGCAATCATGGTTCAAGTTCTAAACGTTGGCCTGCAGCTTATACAACTGTAATGGCGGTTGGTGCTACTGATTACAATGATGATCGTTGTTCCTGGAGTGCACATGGTAATCATATCAATGTAGTAGCACCTGGAGGTCGTACGACAACATCATCGGGTGTGGATATCTATAGCACTATCCCAAATGATAAGTATGGTTATATGTGGGGTACTTCCATGTCTACACCACATGTTGCAGGTTTAGCTGGTTTGTTAAAGGCGCAAGATTCTTCAAGATCAAACTCTGATATTTGGACAATAATTGTTAATACAGCTGATGATCTTGGATCTCCAGGGTGGGATGAATACTATGGCATGGGTAGAATAAATGCATATACTGCTCTATATGGAGCACCATACAAACCGATAATAGACGGTCCTATAAATGGAAAGGCAGGAATTGAATATAATTATACTGGATTAACCTGGGATCCAAATGGAGATAATATACACTATTGGTTTGACTGGGATGATGGAAGTAATAGTGGATGGGTAGGTCCCTTTAATTCAGGACAAACTGGAATAGCATCTCACGTATGGAATACACAAGGAACGTATCATATAAAAGTAAAGGCTAAAGATACATCAGGAAAAGAAAGTAATTGGTCAGATTCATTAGAAGTAACAATGCCAATGGATAAGGCATCTAAATTTAGTTTATTAAATTGGCAAATTGGTAGATTACTAAATGCCTTTCCTATCCTAAAACTACTAATTGCATACAAGTTTTCATTTTAAATTTTTAAGACTTGTTAATTAAATCTAATAGAGTTAATTAATACAGTTTTTTCATATGATACAAAATTATTTTCAACCAAACATTTAAATTATATTCACTGATTAAAATTTATAAGGAATAATTCTAATGGAAGTATTATAGATGAAAAAGAAAATTATCGGTCTCATTATATGTATAATTTTATTTTCAGTTATTGTACCTGCATCTGGAATTGCAATTAATATTGATGAAAAAAATAAGATATTCAGAAATTATTCTTATCAAGATTATCCCGGTTGTATGCCTACGTCTTATCCAGAATTTAAGACTCAAAAAATTCCACAATTAGAATTTGCGCACAATGAAATATTCTCACCCACTTTTGATATAAACATAACTGATTTAATTCGTCAAATTAATGAATCGATGATTTTAGGATATTTAGAAAATCTTACTGATTTTGGACCGCGCGTTACCGGAACTTCAGAATGTTATGAGGCAGGTGAGTATATCTATAGTGAATTTGAGGATATGAATCTTGAAGTTCGTTTTCATAACTGGTCTTATGGGGGATATTCAGATAGAAATGTTGAAGCTACATTATTTGGAAGAAATAGTTCCAATAATGAAATATATCTCATCTGTGCTCATTATGATTCTGTTCCTGACAGTCCTGGTACAGATGATGATGGATCTGGGGTTGCTACGGTTATGGTAGTAGCAAAAATTTTACAACAATATGGTTGTGACCACACGGTTCGATTTGTCACATTTTCTGGAGAAGAACAAGGTCTTTTAGGTAGTCATGAATATGCAAATGAGGCATATACGAATGGAGACAACATTATAGCTGTTTTAAATGCAGACATGATAGGATATGCTGAGACGTGGTCAGGAGGAAATAAAATTACTATTCGACAGAATGAAGCATCCATATGGTTAACTGATTTTATTTCTAACGTCAGTCAATTATATCGTGATTATATACAACTCGATATAATTCCAGAGTTTGATCCATATGGCTATAGTGATCATTTTAGCTTCTGGCAGTTCGGATATGATGCGATTCAATATCGTGAATATGAAACTAATCCATTCTATCATACATCTGGAGATACAATCGAGAATATGAACATTACCTATGCCATCAAGGTTTGCAAACTTGCATTGGCAACTCTTGCAGAATTATTAGGATTTACTGGTCCACCTAATTTATATTGTGAAGGAATCCTTATATGGGAGAATGTAACATCAGGTTCAGTTTTACAAGGTAATTTTGAGGTTGAGAATATTGGTAACGAAGGAACGTTACTTGATTGGAATATTGTAACAAAACCAAGTTGGGGAGAATGGACATTTGATCCAGTCAGTGGAAATGATTTAGAACCAGGAATTCAATTGAAGGTAAACGTTACTGTTATTGCACCTAGTGAGAAGAATACAAACTACACAGGAAAAATAAAGATTCAAAATAAGCATGATGCTGAAGATTATTGTACTATCGAGGTAAAATTATCAACACCTAAAAATAAACCATTTAATTTTAAATATAATCAAAAAAATAGAAGTTTTTATGCTCGTGTAAATCTACTAAATTTAAACTCACAATTTAATTGTATGGCTGAACCAATCAGATAACCAATAATAAGGTATGGTATCAGCAATGAAAAAGGTAGAATATCTGTTTTTCCAATAATTACTGAATATGCTAGTATGCCAGAAAAAGTAACATCTAATAATATTGTTTTTCTATGATCAATTGGTTTCTTCTTCACTAAAAATCTATACAAAATAAACATTTGAGTTGGGATTCCAAACAATAAAATGAACAGAAGATAATAAACATTTTTATAGTACAAAAATGCTATGAAACAAAAGATAATAAATCCTGTTTTTAAAATACATCCATATATAAAATATGGGTGAGAAAAATGCAATTTTTTATTATTTTTAACACCCGTTATCACTGCTAAACTTTTAACCTCAGCAATTCTATCTGCATCAACATCCTTTAGACCGTTTTCCCATTGAGCAAAAGCTGTAGCTGCAAAGATTATAACACCAATAAAAATCCATGTATATATTGTTGGCAAACCTCCTATCGCAAAAACACCAAAAAGTACAAAAAATGCGTAAGATATAGAAAATGAAAAATCATAGGAAAAGACATACTTTTTTCCTTTCCATCCATACCAGATTAATGCTCCATAAGAAGGTATAAAACAAAGAAGAGTAATAAATGCGGAAACGTAATCGTAGTAGTAAAAAAGTATTAATGTTAAAAGTATGCAGATGATTGTTCCTCCATAAAAAAAATTTTTTGCTTCTTTTTTAGAAAGAATTCCACTTGAAACTGGATTTCTTGACGGAACATATGTTTGAGCGTCCAAGGTAATATCTCCTAAAGCAATATGCGTATTCAATGCCATATGTGCAAAAGTCGATAAAACTGTAAAATAGATAATATGGTACCATTCAATGTTAATAGTTGATGTTAGAGCCCCTACAATAACTATAGATGCCGTTGTGGTAATTCCTTGTGTTCTTCCGATATCTGCAAATGCTCGGAGTTTCTGAAACATCTGAAATAAAATCTAAGTTCATTATAAAAAGATATAGGACAAATATCGATGGTTTTTTATGATGACTGGTTTTACTGTTTCTTAAATGATTCGTAAGTATCTAGAGATTAGTCGATTATTCAACATGGGTTTAACAGGTGTTGCTCCAGTTCTTGGTGCAGTATCAATGTGGAATGTTGGTGAAACAGCTGTTTATAAATTATTCATACTTTTCGCTATAGGATGTTTTTCACATGTTTATGGTTTTGTTTTAAACGATGTAATGGATGTAAAAATCGATAAACTATCTAAAGAATTAACAGCAAGACCCCTTGTTAGTGGTACAATAACGAGAAAGAAAGCTGCATATTTTGCGATTTCTTGTATGATAGCTTCATTAATCCTCACAGCTTTTTTTTATAAGGAATTAATGAGTTATTTATTTCTTCTATCTATTTTATTATTAGCATATATTCTTGCTACAATATATGATATTACAAGCAAGAAATATCCAGGGATGGATTTCTTTGTTGCAAGTGCAGTATTTTTTCTAATAATATTTGGTGCATCTACATTGGGAACTCCAACAGCTTTAGCATGGATAGTTGCATTCGTTGGAGGTATACAAGTATTATTTATGAATATGATAAATGGTGCAATAAAAGATATTGACCACGATGAAAAGGGTTTAGCGAATATACTTGCAATAAAACTAGGAGCAAGAACAAAAGGAAAGGCAATTACTTTACCTACATCCTTCAAATCAGTAGGTTATTTTATCGAAATTGTCAGAAGTTTTTTGATTTTCACACCATTTTTATTTCTATCCATCCCTTATGAATTATGGCAGATTGCTATTCTCATTATTCTAACAATATTTACATTTTTCTCAATATACAAACTTTTTTTAATAAAAGAATTTGTTCGAGATCGTATAAGAAAAAACATTGGAATTACTGTGATCTTCATGTATGCTACAACACCATTTATGCTCAGTTCATTAAATCCATATGTAATTCTTCTGGCATTTGTTCCACCATTATGGTTCATATGTAGCAATATTGTATTGCACCACACAATTTTTGAACCAAAGACAATGTAAATATTTTTTAAAATTGCAATTTATCTTAAAAATTTATAAGATAAGGAATATTTATATAACAAATTAACTTATTTATTAGACATTGCGGGAGGAAAAATGAAAGCAAAAATTAGCTTCATCGAATATCTCCGTTTACTTAGACCTCAAGGGGCTTCTGCTACTGCAGCAACGATTCTCATTGGTAGTCTTATTATGGGATTACGCGATCTTTTTCTATTGTCTATTCTGTTTATAATAGGAATTTTAACCCATATTTTTGTTTTTGTTTTAAACGATTATGCTGATATAAAAGTTGATAAAAAAGCGGAAACCCTCCAAAAAAAACCACTTGTGAGTGGTGTTATTCCAAAAGAACATGCTATTATAATTGCACTATTCGCAGGTCTTTTATCTTATATGCTAACCATTATTTATTTTCAAACGATTTATCCTTTAATATTTTTATCTCTTGCTTTTTTGTTTGGTAGTATTTATGATTTATTTGGAAAACGAATCCCAGGGTCTGATGTATTTATTGCGGGAGCATGTCTATTCATCTGTTTATTTGGAGCAAGCACTATCTCAATTCAATTTACAAATCTAATATTTATTGTCGCTTTTTCATGTTTCATTCATGTCATTTTTAATAATGCTGTAGAAGGAGGGTTAAAGGATGTAGAACATGACCTTCTTGCAGGAGCAAAAACAACAACTACAAGAATGGGTGTCAGTGTTAAAAATGGAATGCTAATTATTCCTAAAAAATTTTCAGTATTTACTTATTCAATCAAATTTGTTTATATTGGATTAGTTATATTAGCTGGTTTTCAACCTGAACTTAATCTTTGGCAATTTGATAAATATATGATTCATTTAATTATGATAATCTTAATTCTTATCATATTTTTAACATTATACAAATTTTGGAATCCACCTAAATTTGATAGATCGCGATTAATAAGATTATTTGCAATACATGAAATTGCTGCTTATTTTTTAGGTCCAGTTATCCTTATACCATTACTCGGATACAAGTTTACTTTAATACTTTTGTTTATTCCTCTTTTTTGGTTTATAATTTGTAATATAATTCTATATGGTAAACCAATGCAACCACAGGTATAATGAATCTATTTATTAAATTAAAATATTTTTTAATAAAATGCTTCAAGAAATAGCATTATCTGGAAAAAAATTACCATAATACGCGTTCCTGTTCTTTCGTACATCTCAAAAGCTCGCCAAATCTTCTTTTCGTTATCTTGTAACACAACTCTATAGGTTAATATCCAAGTTGTTAGAAGAGCAAGAGCATAAATTGTTGCACCTATTAAATAGATAGGACCAAATACTTTTTCAGCACCTATCCAACCAAAATAAGGAATCGGAAATATTGGAATAAATGCAAGATAAAAAATCAGAGCAATACCCATGGCTTTTTTTCTTCCTATTAAAACAGGTAAAGTCTTAAATCCAGCTTTTAAATCACCGTTATAATCACCAGTATTTACCATTATCTCTCTACCAATTTCTTGAGTGAAAATTGCGAGGGCGAGCGGAAACATAAGAAGAAGATGCTGAGGTTCAGGTGCAATTGCTATTGCACCCCAATAAGGAATTGATCCAACACCGTATGCAACGAGTATATTACCAAATATTCCATGAAATTTACCATAGTTATTATAACATACTCCAACAATAACAATTGAAAGTGTTAAAATTCCGCATTTCCAATTTAATATTCCTGTATCATTTATATTTACCAGAAGAGCAATAAAAATTGACAGAATCATAAAAACTAGGCCAGTTATTTGTGCAGTTTTTACTTTAATCGTCCCTGAAGGAAGTGGTTTATGAGGTCGATTTACTTTATCTGATTTTAAATCAGTTACGTCGTTATGTATCATTAGACCTGCAGATAAAAAAGCAGCTCCAAAAATGATCATTAAGAGTTGAAATAGTGAAATTTTGATAATTTCCTCATTGATAAAAGCAGAAACATTAAGTGCTCCAACCAATGCTCCTAGACAGCTAATAATAACAATAGGGGGACGAATGATTCTAAGCCAAGCTGGTAGTTTATTCATAACTGATAATCAGTGTATCAGTAGGATGTATTTATGATTAACTCAGGTTATAAAATGGAAAAATACTGTAAGGAAACTATATAATTTGTTCATATAATGTACCTATTAGTTAATAAATGACAAATTGTAATGTTTAAAAAAATGTAAATGTGATAAAATTGATTGAAAAAACAAAGGAATATCTACGGTTAGGTCGCCTTTTTAATGCCGAGATATTGTCGCTAATCTTTATTTTATCATATCTACTAAGTGCAGAGTTATATTCTATAGATATTAATATTCGAATTATAATTACCCTGTTCATAGCTGGTATTTTTGCTCATGTGGGGGGAACATATAATAACGACCGGTTAGATCTTTCTATAGATAAAAGAGCAAAATACTGTGCTCATAAACCTTTGGTATCTGGTAAAATTCCAATAAAATCTGCCAAAATTATAGAATTTATAGCTGTCCTTATTTTTATTATTTCAATAATATATGCTTCATTAATTTCAAAATCTACCATTTCAACAGTAATTTCTCCAATAATATTTTCCACGATAATATATATGTTTCTTGCAATTGTATTAGTTTATTTATATAACTTATACAACAAGTCAAATATGTTCATAAACGTAATCGGGCAAATGTATGCTAGTTTTGCTGTTTTAATTGGTATGTCAATGGTTATAGATTTTGATTTTATAGTTTTTCTTTCTGCAATTGCCATTGGGTTAAATGGGGTTTATTTAAACATTATTGAAGCTGATATTAAAGATTTAGAAGCAGATATTGTAAACGTACCAAAAAGTTTAGGGGTAAGGTTTGAAGGGAATAAAGCTGTAAATACCTTAAAATTCTATATCTTAAATGAAATTATAAAAACTATTATATTTATACTTATACTGACAATATTATTTTTAGAACAAGCTAGAATAAGTTATTTTATAATCGCATGCATTTTATTTATTATCAATTATCTAGTTAGATTTTCAATGTTTAAAAATTTATCAGCAGATCGTGAGAAAATAAAAAAATACATAGCTGCCCAGGAACTTACCTCAATTTTCCTTATTAGTACTATATATCTTATTATAAATCCGTTTTTACCAATTATCATTCTGATTTTTGTAATACTTTGGCTTTCAACATGGAATAAAGTGTTATGGGGCACGTATATTAGACCACAGGTTTAACATGAATCAGATAATAAATCGAATACTTGAATATTTACGTCTCTTTAGATTTCAAACTAGTGCTGCAACAGCTACTGCTCCCTTAATAGGTGCTTTAGTGATTGGTCAGAGAAATATTTTTTTATTATTCATAATCCTTATTATCGGTATTCTTTATCATATCTATGGATTTGTATTAAATGAATATATTGACGTTGATGTTAATAGAAAATCTAAAGATCTTTATAAAAAACCTCTTGTTAGTGGAAGTATTTCAAAGAAATATGCAAAATTCATTATTATCATATCATGTGTTTGTGCTTGCATTATAACACTTATTTTTTTCCTGAACCATTACCAATACTATTACTTTTATTATCTATAATTCTTGGTGGAATATATGATATTTTTGGAAAAAAAATTCTTGGTTCAGATTTCATTCTAGGTGTTGGATTTTTTTTCCTATGTCTATTTGGAGCTAGTACATATACAAATAATTTTACAAGTATAACCCTTGTAATTTGTTTTTTATATTTTTTCCATATTATTTTTAATAATGCTGTAGAGGGGGGATTAAAAGATGTGTATCATGATCATTTAGCAGGAGCAAAAACAACAGCTACGAGATTGGGAGTAAGATTAAAAGAGGGAAAACCATTAGTAACAAAAACTTTCCAGGCATTTGCTTATGTTATTACAATAATTTTTATTGGTCTAATTTTTTTTCTAATTTATTACCAAGGTTATAATCTATGGTTCGATAGGTATAGTTATCATATTATTATAGTGAGTTTGTTATCTTTAGTTCTCTTCGTTACATTGTATAAATTTTTGCATTTATCAAAATTTGACCGATCGAGATTGAAGAGATTATTTAGTGCTTACGAAATTACTGCTTATTTAATGCTTCTTATAGCATTATCACCCGTGCTTGGATTAGGAATTATAATATCTCTATTTCTAATTCCTAGCTCGTGTTATCTAATTTCCAATATAATTCTATATAAAACATTGTTACAACCATTGGTATAAAAAATATCTTTCCGATATATATTTATATAGTAATATAAATAATAATAATGAGGGCCTAAATGGATCTATTTGAATGGCTTGTTGAAGATATTGTTATTTCCAGATCCTTCCAAACGCAGTTCTTCTATATTTTCATGCTTTTTTTTACTATTTTCTCGGTAATATTAGCGAAAAAATATAGGTTATTTAGGTTTTCTCTACTATTGTGGTTGAGTGTTACTGTTATTGGCCTAGCTTGGGAAATAGTTCTCTTCAGCTCCGGTCTGAGATACTATAGTTTTTTATCGGTAGCTGAACTCTTATACCATGCAATAACGGAAGGTGGGCCTGGATTAATTGTGATGACTATTTTTGCAGATAAAATCGGACTTATCGATCTTACTGATTATAAGGATAGATGAAAACATGGGAATTATAGAATGGATATTATCACCTGCGAATGTCTATAGAGAAGTCAACTATGCCTATTTCCTTATTGTTCTCGCAATTACCCTTACTGTTCTTGGAATAGCTGTTTACACAAAGAACAAGAAAGCAATTAAAATGTTCTTATTTGCAATGATCATATGGGCATTTATTGAAGGTTTTGGTCTTGTAACTGGAATGCGAGCTTATTCTAAAGATACAATTCTTGTTTTTATCTTCGTTGCATTTATTGAAGATCCAGGTTGGGTTTGTCTAGGATTTATGATGGCTGAGCAATTTTTTAAAAGATTGAAAAAAATTAATAGACAACTACCTAAGATTGATGATTAATATATTATTTTCCTGAGCTTTTTTTCTTAGCAGCTTTAATAAATCCATCGAAAAGTGGAGAAGGTTTCATTGGTCTTGACTTAAACTCTGGATGTGCTTGAGTTGCAACAAAATAAGGATGATTTGGGATTTCCAAAAATTCCATCAATATGTCATCGGGCGATCTCCCTGAAAATACTAGACCCTTTTCTTCAAGAATATTAACATATTCTGGATTAACCTCATATCGATGTCTATGTCTCTCATATACCTTATTTTTTCCATATAATTTTTGAACAAGTGAGTCTTTTTTTAATATAGCAGGATAAGCACCAAGTCTCATTGTTGCACCGTATCGTGAATCTTGAATAATATTCACCTGAGCTGGGATAAAATCGATTACTGGATGTGTTGTTTTTTTATCGACTTCTCGAGAATTTGCATCATTTATTTTACAAACATTTTGTGCATATTCAACAACAGCAAGCTGCATTCCTAAGCATAGTCCAAGGTAAGGGATACCGTGTTGTCGAGCGTATTTAATGGCATCTATTTTTCCATGTATACCAGAAAGACCAAATCCACCTGGGACAATAATTCCATCCAACCGATCGAGTAACGATAATTTTTCCGGGTTTTTTTCAAAAACTTTTGAATCAATCCATTGTACTTTTGGACTTAAATTATTATACCATGACGCGTGTTTTACTGCTTCAATAACTGAAATGTATGAGTCAGAAAGCTGCGAGGAACCTATATCAAAATATTTTCCAACAATTCCAATGTTGATTTTTTTCTTTAGCTTTTTTATTTTGTGAATAAAAGATTTCCATGTTTCAAGATTATTCTTATCTTTCCTGAGATTTAACTTTTTAAGTATTTTTGTGCACAAAAACTGATCTTCGAAAAGTAAAGGTACAGCGTAGATATTGTCAATATCCGAATCCGAAATCACATCTTCCTCTTGAATGTTACAAAACATAGCAATTTTTTCACGTCGGACATCATCAAGAGGGTCATCTGACCGAGTAACAACAAAGTCGGGTTGAATACCAATTTCCCTTAATAATTTAACAGAATGTTGGGTTGGTTTTGTTTTTGCTTCCCCTAGTGCATTGAGGACTGGAACATAGGTAACATGAAAATAGAGAACCTTGTCTCCTTCTAGCTTCATTTGTCTAACAGCTTCAAGAAATAAAACATTCTCATAATCACCAACTGTTCCGCCAATTTCAACTAAAATAAAATCGAATTTTTCTTCCTCTGATGGTTTTCGAATTCTTCTTTTGATTTCATCTGTTACATGTGGTATGGGTTGAACTGTTTTTCCAAGATATTTCCCTTTTCTCTCTTTTTCGATAACAGCCCCATAAACCTGCCCTGTTGTAATATTATGGTGTTTTGGTATGTTTATATCTAAATATCTTTCATAATGACCAAGATCCTGATCAATTTCTCCACCATCTTCTGTTACCCATACCTCTCCATGTTCGGTAGGTCGTAATGTTCCAGCATCACAATTCATGTATGGATCTATTTTCATTGCAGTTACTTTGTAACCATGTAATTGTAAAATTTTACCTATGGATGCTGTAGTAATTCCCTTCCCTAAACCAGAAACAACGCCCCCAGTGACAATAATATAATTGGTCATGTTAATCAATGGGACCAAGACATATGCTTAATTGTTTAAATTTTTTTTGCATAACCAATTTGTTGCATAAATGATTTACAGTATGGAAACACTGATGATTTAAAAAAAATGCAATTCTTGTTATAAAAATACAATTTGGGATTAATTTAACGCATTATAAAAGATAAGTCCAGATCCAAACCATGTTATCGCAAGGATAAAGTACCAGATGTTTTTAATATCTAAAATAATTCCAATAATAATTGCAATTAAGGGTAAAATTAGTAGTAAAAAAGCTTGTAATAGTACTTTTACTCGATCTGTTAAATTTATTTCCATATGACTTCGTTATTTAGTACTGAGTTTGTTTCGTATAATAAATGTATTATTAATAGTTTCTCGTAATTATTAATTTAGGAAGTATCCTAAATATCAAAACATGGATATTTTTATATTTGAATTTATTAAAAATTTATGTTTAATATCATTGTTATATTGATTTCATTGATCCTCTTGCTTCTTTGCTCTGATCGATGCTCTCTTTTGGATTATGTCAATTCTCTCATTAGAAAATATTCTTTCTCTGATTAATTCTTCCAGCAATATTGATAAAAGCTGTTCATTAAAAAGTATGTTTTTAGAATTTTTTAAAACCAATTCTTTATCAAGAAGTTCATCTTGTAACTGATCGAATTTTTTATCAACATATTTCTTAATATTTTTATTATTATTTTCTATAGCCTCATGTATATGTTTGTTAATTATTTCAGTTGATTCTGCCATAATTGATTGAATTTTAATCTTATTTTCCTTGATTATTTCTCTTTTTATTTTATCTTTAAATTTATCAAGATTTTTTAACTTGTTCAAAATCACTTTATATTCTTTTTTAGAATCAATAATTAATTGAAGTTGTCGATTAAGATGTTCTGCTAACTCCAATTGCTGCTTTAATTTGTAATCTAATTCACGAATTTTATTTTGAAGATATCCTTCCTTCATTTTATCACTCTTTTAACTCTATTTATTAAAAAACATATCTAAATCTAAAGGAAATCCTTTTTAATTACGATAAAGTTTTTACATTTAAACTTATATGTTTTTCCAATTTTATTTTATGGATTTTAAAAATTAGTTATTTAATATCTTTAACTTTTCCTAGTAAAGATCCATCAAGCAAATAGACCTCTGATTCTTTTACATTCATTATTTTATTAAATGGTCCAATGATTGGTTCTTTATTTACTGCAATACCTCCACAATAAGGATTGAACGCAGGCATAATAATAATATTTGGATTATGAGAATTTGGATATTTTTCTTTCAATATAGTTTTAATACATTTTCCTCTTATCCAACATGATTCAAATGTTTTATAGCCAAGTCGATCGGTTAGCATAATATTAGGATGAGTATGACCTGTGATTACGTATTCACTTTTCACAACATCCTCACTTGGCCAACGGTGTCCATGAACAAATCCAATATCTTCAATAACAAATCCATCCGAGGGATATAAGCAAATATCAGGTGATAAAAACTTGCTAATGTTACCATCATGATTACCTGGTACTATATGTATCTTACCTAAGGATTGTATTTCAGTAAAGAATCGTTTTATATCTGTTCTTTCTTGTATGGTTGATGATGGTATATTATGTTTTATATCTCCAAGAAAAACGATATTTTTAGGTTTGAATTTTTTAAAAAGTGTGATTAATCGTGTTACCATTGATGATGTTTGGGAGGGAGAGTGCAATCCCATTTCCCGAAGTTCACTTTCTATCCCTATATGGAGATCTGCAATTACAAGTATTTTTTTTTCTAAAATATGCAGAGCAGATTCATTGATAACAGGTTGAATGTTTTGAGGTTTCATTACTAACCCGTAGGGAAAAAATTATTTGGATTTATTACTAAAAAGATTAGGTTTATTATAAGTTTAACATAAAATGCACAAAAAACCCATATAAATAAAACACTTACTCCTTTACCTATATGCTTTCCATCCTTACCAATACCAATATATTTTAATCCCGACATTGTGATTATATGAATCGGGAATGCAAGAAGTAAATAACCAAGCCCCCACATACCCAACTCTACCAGGATAAAGACTGCAAGAATCAATGAGAAACCTTGACCGATGAGTGCATCTATTGCGCTACTTCCAAATTGAAAACTTATTTCCCTATCCATCAAAATAAATGTAATAATAAATGCTATAATATGAAATATTAACAAATATCTTTTTATCTTTTCATCAAGTTCTTTATTTGTATCTTTCTTAATATAAAAACGAAATAAAAGAAATAAAGCAATAGCTATAACCCAAACAATCAAAATTGGAATGGGAAAAGCTAAACCATTTTCACTTTCTTTTGCTTGGGAAGTATAGAAATGATCTCCTAGAAAAATTAATTTATAATCTCCAGTAAGTCTTGTTTCTTGTGTTTTAGGTGAGATAGTCACTTTAAATTTATTACCTCGCGCAAAACCAAATTTTGAAAATGTTTGAATAGAGTTATCAATGGTAAAGGAGTCATCTGTATCTGCAAGAACCATACCCCCATTAACAATAACAGACGCTGTTGAAATGATTTCATCAAATCCCTGTAACATATTAGTAACATCTGGTATATTAAATAAACCTGATGTTGTATCTGTAACACCTTCCAAAAGTGAGAAAATATCGATATCAGAGGATTTGGAAGGATATACAGAGAAATCAATATCTTCATTCGATTCGATAAGGGGAAGCACATATAATGGAGGATCTTGTACAAATGAAAAATTTACATCTTCGATATATAAGAAGTTATTAACTGAATCTCCACTCCATAATTCATTTCCAGTATCATCTACAATTTTAATATTTCCATCGCTAGATAGTTGAGCTAAAAATGCTGATTCTCCTATAAATTGGGTATCTAATTGATATTGTGTTATTATTGTGAAAAAAGGAATTTTATTTCCGCCATTTAAATCCAAACTAATAACCGAAGATATTGCATAATCCAAATTAGAATTCACATTAATTTTTCCTTGATCGGTCCCGAGTAAAAAAGGTCCTTTATTCGCAATAATATTAACATTTGAAAATTGGCTAACATTACTCATGGTTAAGTTGAGAATATCTTCTAAAGAACCAATAGTTGTTATATTAATATCAAAAATTGTGACACTTTCAATATCTTCAAATATAACATTACTAATTAGTGGAAAAGCATTTATCTCATCAAATAAAGGGTTATCTGGTAGATCATCCACGTTATATCCTTGAAAACTACCAGAAAAGGTTATTTGACCAATAAAAAAAGCCATTGATTCAATATCTATTGTTCCTTCTAAATGGGCAACTGGAGATAGTATTTGAGCCGTTATTACAGAAGATGAAGTAAACAATAAAGCTATACATCCCATCATGAATAAAGTTGTTTTCATTGCAATTCTTGATTATCAATAGATTATAAATATTTTTTTAAAAATAATAAAATTCTTGACAATAATAAGGATTTTTACTTGAAATTGAAAAGATATCGATTTGTTTTTACCTTATATTATTATTTTTTTAATACCTTTTCAATCCGCGTTTTAAAATCTTGTTTGTCAATTGGTTTAGAAATAAAATCTTCTGCGATATTTCTTCCCGTTATTTCGCTAGTTTTATCATCAACTGCTGTTAGAAATATAATCGGAATTTTTTGCCATTTTGACTCTTTTCTTAATATCTTATGTATTTCCCAACCATTCATCTCAGGCATCAGGATATCTAAAAGTATAAGATCGGGAACAAAATTATTTTTCAAAAATTCAAAACATTTTGTTCCGCTATCAGCAGTAATAACTTCATATTCATCACTGAAATCTTCTATGACGGCTTTAATTGTAAATAATTGATCTGTTTCGTCATCAACCACCATGATTTTTTTCATGATTCTTCTCTAAATACACACCATTTAATATAACGTTATTATTAATATTTTTGGAATTTATTAACTGAACTCTGTATTAGATTTTTGTAGGGTAAAAAACATTGTAGTTCCTTTACCTTTTCCAGAGCTTACAGCCCAAATACGCCCACCATGTTTTTCAACAATACGTTTACAAATAGGAAGACCAAGACCACTAGAATCAAAATCATGACGCGATGGATCAGCTTTATAAAATTCATCAAATATATGTGAAATTTCCTCTCTATTCATCCCAATACCAGTATCTTTAACAGAAATTGTGACAAAATCCTGATTATCCTCTGCTTTAATTACAATATTACTTCCATTTTGACTATATTTGATAGCATTATCTATCAAATTATCAAATACTTCATCGAGTCTTAATTTATCAGCATTTACACAAATATCTTTGTTAATAAAATTCTCAACATCTATATGATTATTGTCTAGTGTAAGCTTATTTTTTTCAATCACTGTATTAACTCTTTCTAAAAGGTTTGTATCTTCAAAAGAAAAATCAACATTCGGTGAATTAAGCTGAGCTAACTTTATAGTTTTTATAACGAGATTCTTCATATGGTTTACACTCCTATTAATCGTTTGAAGCATCTCTCTAGATTTAGGATCTTGTTCTCTTTTTTCTACTATTGGTAATAGATTTACAATTGGATTTAAGGGATTTTTTAGATCATGACCCAGTTGTTTTATAAAATCATCCTTTTGTTTTAGAAGTTTATTTATTTCATCTGTTCTTTTTTCTACTTTTTTCTCAAGTGTCTTGTTCAATTCTCTTAGTTTTAATTCTGCATTTTTCCGTTCAGTGACATCTCTAAAAACTACCATATCAGCTTTTTTTCCAAAATAATCAATTCTAGCAGCGTTTATCTCAACGGGTAATTTATTTCCATCTTTTGTCAATACTTCAATTTCATAAGGAGGTATTTTTTCTCCACCCATTCTTTTTATTAATTTTTCTAATAGAATTGCCTTGGTTTTTTTACTTGCAAATTTTGTTAATAAGAAATTATTTCCGATTAGTTCTTTCCGTTCAAATCCCGTCATTTCTACAACTTTATCTGTTAATTCTAATATTTTTCCTTTTGAATCTACAATAGCTACAGGATCAATAATTGTGTTGAATAGTGTTTGAAAATATTCTCTTGATTCCAATAATTTTTTTTCTGCTTTTTTTCTATCAGTTATATCTCGTACAATAGCCCATAATCCAGTTGGATTTTCATCCTTGTCTTGTAGCAAATAAGTTGTTAATTCGACCGGTATGATCATACCATCTTTCCTTATATATTCCTTTTCATATAACTCTGAAAATCCTTGAATAAGTACTTGTTCTCGAATAATATTTTGCTCCATTTTATGCCATTTTTTTGGTGTAATATCTTCATATGTGAGGTTACAAATCTCGTCTGGTTCATATCCTAACATATCTAAAAATGTAGAATTAAATTCAATTATCTTACCATCCATACTTACCGTTGCTGAACCATCTCGAAGTCTTTCATACAACTCGTGATATTTTTCTTCACTTATTTTTTTCGATTCTTTTAAAATTACTTTTTCAACAGCTACATTTAATTGCTTTGCAATATTTTCAAACCTATACAAATCTGCTTTTGTAAATGGGTATTCTCTAGATATATCTATCAATCCAATATACTCTTTCTCAGATGTCAATGGAATTAACATAGTTGAATTTATTTTTAGTACTTTAACAATCGTTGGTGCAAATTTTTTTAGAATTTTATTTTCTGTTGCATCCCTCATCATTTTTAATATTTCTATTTTAGAATTTAATAGTCTTGGTTTATTTTCACTAAGAATTTCATAGAAAATATTTCCTTTTTTTAACGGTATTTTAAAATCTGACAAATTAATTCCCGTGAGTTTTTGAATGGTTTTTTTATCCTTCTTTTCAAGACCTGGTTGTTTCATTATTAAAAATTTTTTATCATCTGAAATTAGATATATTGTAGCGTTAAATGAATTAAAAATTTCGCCTGTTCCTTTTGATATTATGGTTATAATTTGATCTAGATTTTGATTACTATTAATGGCTTTATTTATCAAATTTAAAAGTTCTAAATCCTCTGTTTTATTTTTTATTCTCATTTCGTTTAATTTTCGATCCGTTATATCCCGAGCTATACCTTGAATTGCATAAGGTTTACCCTCACGATAAATCAAAGAACCCATTGTTTCGACAAAAAGATATTCACCATCTTTTCTTTTTAATTTAAATTCTTTAACATCTTTTTGATATCCATGTTTTTTAATTTCTCGTACAACATTGTATGCTTTTAAGAATTGACTGGAATCTAACAATGATGAAAATTCTAGTGATCTTATTTCATTTCGATCATATCCCAATGCTTTCAAAGCAGCATCATTAGCATCAAGAAAGTGACCTTTAAAATCACAAAGGTATACTAAATCTAGAGAACCGTTAAATAAAGAATCGTATCTTTCCTCAACATCCTTTAACTTCATTAATGTCTGTTTAACTTCAGTTATATTCCTAATAATTCCCTGAATGCCAGTTATTTTATTGGAAGTTTTTATCAAACTAATATGCATTTCTCCTATACAAAGAGTGCCATCCTTACGGATCCAATTAAATTCGAATGGTTCTGGTATTTTACCACTAATAATTGAAGTAAATTTTTTCAAATATTTGGGAATATCTTTTTTACATATAGTGGGAAAATGTGCAATATTTTTACCCACTAACTCAGATTTAGGATAACCTGTCATTTTAACAAATGCTTCATTACATGTTTTGACGATTCCTTTTGTATCAACAGTAAAAATACCTAAAGGGGATCTTTCAATCATATTTCTAAAGAGTTGTTCGGATTCGGCTAGCTTTACTTCTGCATTTTTCCGCTCAACATTATATCTTGTATGTTCTAATGCATATGAAATATTTAGTGCAAGATTTTTTACTGAGGGGATAAAAAAATCAGCAAGCATCGTAGAACTCATCGCAAATGCACCAATGATTTTTCCATCCAGTTTCAATGGAGTGGCGACATGCATATTTTTATCTAAACTTATAAATTTACAAGCAATTGAAGCGAATTTCTTTGGGAGTATTTCTTCTAATAAATCTACAATTTTAAATTGAACAGTTTTTCCTTCATTGACAACTTTGCTATATATTTGCGATTTTTCTAAGGATATTTTAAAATTTTTTATATTATAACCAGTTATCTTTTCTGCTTCTTTGAATTTGTTTTTATCACTTGAAGTACCTGCAATATGGAGTTTTTTTCCATCTTCAGATAATAACAATATACTACCTGTATATTTATTTGATTTTTTGAATTCATTTATGATATTGTGAATTGTTTCCTCTTTTGTGAAATCTCCATGTAAATTTGTTGAAATTTTTTCAGTAAAATTAATAATTTCTATTAAATCTGATAATACTTTTTTACCGTTTTTAGTTACTATTTCATCTATATTATAGTTGTCTCCATGTTCATATTTTGTATTTGAAGAATATGTATTTTGTATATTGTCATCATTAGTTAATTCCCCTTGGAATTCCTCATCTATAGAATATATATTATTTCTTAGTTTTCCAAGTTTTTCTTCTTTTTTTAAAATTTTGACAATATCAGGTTCCTTTTTCATGAGAATCTCCTTGATAAATAACCTTTTTCAAAATCTACCAAATACGTTTTTTTCATAAAATACTTGGAAATTTTTAAAATATCCCCAACTAATAATTTGTTTGTCATCCACTTATCCCATCAACCTAGTTATCTTAATAAAAAGAGAATCATATCTTTGTTATAAAACTATATCGGAATTACATATTTTTAGAAAAAATTAGTTTTTTTGGTTATGAAGGGTTTTAAAAAAAATATATTTAAAGTAAATGATTTACAGAATATTTAGGTAACCAAATTAATTAATTTGCCAAATTTTTCCTATTACTATGCATAATATTAACTATAAATACCTCTTTAAAACAGTAGGAATTTCCTCAATGATGTCCGTTGCAAGTAATCCATATGATTTTTTATTAAATGCTTCATTTCCAGCCTCACCATTAAGAAAAGCTGCAATTCTTACCACATTAAATTGTTCAATTCCTTTGGATAATAGGGCCCCTATTATACCTGCTAATACATCACCTGTACCTCCAACAGTCATAGCCTCATTATGGACTTGATTTAACTTAATATCTTTTCCATCACTAAGGATATCAATATGACCTTTCAAAAAAATAGTAACACCAAGCTCACTTGCCCATTTTTTAATGATCCTAATTCTATCATCTATGTCTTCGGATAAAGCAATCCCTGTTAATTTTTGGAATTCCTGTGCATGGGGTGTAATTATTGTTTTGGAATTTTCAATAATTCCTAACTGTTCCCCTACTGGATCTATAGCATCAGCATCTATTACAAGTGGTTTTTTATGATCAATAGCAACTTCAACTGTTTTTATTATAGCTTTTTTGGTATCTTTAGAAATACCTAACCCTGGTCCAATTACTACTGCATCACATTTATCCATAATTTCTTCAATTGTTGGAATGTCCGAGGGAGTAAATACATCGGATTCGAGCCTCTTTACAATTAAATTTGGAGAAAATGAAGCGATTGGTTGCCAACACTGTCGTGGTGTCGCAATAAAAACAAGATCACTACCAGTTCTTAACGCAGCCATCCCAGAAAGTGCAGGAGCTCCTACATACGGACCTCCTCCAATTATTAATACAGATCCATTATCACCTTTATGAGAATCTTTTTTAGGTCTCAGATAATAAACAAATAATTCTCCTGGACCTACATAATCTATTGCCTCTATGGGAATTTTAATATCGACAATATTTATATTTCCACTATTATTATTATTCATATTCTCCTTTATATCATGAAAGGTTATGGTATAATCTGGTTTGATAGCAAGGTTTGTTCCGAGACCCGTTGGAGTATCAACAGAAATAACTTTTTTATTCTTTTGAGAATTTATTCTTTTTATAATCGAATAAAATGGCTCTCTCAGATTCCCAGTTAAACCTACTCCTAACATAGAATCAATTATGATATCATTATTTTTTAGTAAATCATCAATTGTATTTTGATTATTAAGGTCATATATCTTTATACCTGTATTCTTTATTTTTTTGAAATTCGTCTGTGCAATTTTTGTTTTTATTTCATTTTCTTTTCCGACTAAAAAAACATTTATTTTACATTTTTTCCCGAGATATCGAGCAGCAACAAATCCATCTCCACCATTATTTCCTACACCACAAAAAATCACTATTTTTTGAGATTTAAAATTATTAATAATAAATTCTGCAATTGCTTTACCTGCGTTTTCCATAAGTTGAGATGGAGGAACTCCAAAATATTCAGAATTTTTATCTATTACTTTTATTTCATTTCCTGAAATCATACCAAAAATGTTAAACAAGTAATAATCTATATATGCTTCGGAATTGAAGTAGGTAGATAATATGATACCAGGAATGCCTGGAAGGGTTAATCAACGGCAAATGAATCAAATGATGCGTAGACTCGGAATAAACATTAAAAACATTGATAATGTTGAAAAAGTAATTATCCTAACCGATTCAAAAGAATACATATTTGAAGAAGCTGAAGTAACAATTATGGATGCGCAAGGTCAAAAGACCTATCAAATTTTAGGAAAACCTGTCATAAAAGACAGATCTGAAGATACTTTGAAGGATGATATTAAATTGGTAGTAGATCAAACTGGAAAATCAGAGGAAGAAGCACGTAAAGCTCTTGAAGATACAAATGGAGATATTGCCGAGGCAATACTAAAATTAAGTGATTCTTAGTCGCTTTTTTGAGATAATATGATAAAATGGAAGGATGCTTTAAGTCACACAAAAAATGAAATTATATTACGTTTACATGTGATTCCACATTCTTCTAAGTCTATTTTTCCTGCTGGTTATAATCCATGGCGAAATTCTTTCGAAATTAATGTAAAAGCAGAGGTAAAAGAAAATAAAGCAAATAATGAAGTAATTAACCTAATTGCAAAATATTTCAATATACCATCAAAAAATATTAGTATTCTAAGTGGAGTAAAAGGCAGGAATAAGACTTTTGGTGTGAAAAATTTGAAATTCAATGAGGTTTATCCTAGATTAATAGGGTCTATAAATGACATATGAAAATTCACTTGAAGAATTAGAAAAGGCACTTCAGGAATTAAGAGAAGACAATAAAACGGTACCTATTCTTGTAGAAGGAGAAAAAGATAAAGAGGCATTACGCAAATTAAATGTAAATGGAAAGATAATCCATTTAAATGTTGGGATGTCAATTTCTAATTTTTGTGATACGATTGCTCGAAAATACAAAAGAATTATACTCCTAACAGATTGGGATAAAAAAGGTGGTTACTTGTGTTCCATGATTAAAAAAAATTTAGAAAGTCGGGTAGCTTGTAATACAAAATATAGAGAAAGATTTGCAAAAAGATCCACCATTCGCACGATCGAAGGATTACCATCCTGGATAAATACCTTAAAAACAAAAGAATAGATGATTAAATGTTATATTTTCAATTATCTTAAATAAAATAAAAAAAACTAATACATAGATGGAGGAAATGGTGCAAGATATTCAGAAAAAAATCTTATCTGTTGAGAGAGAGAAATCAACTAGCATATGTGCTTTGTGTAGAGGCGCGAAATTTTTATGTGGAAAATCAAGATGTCCAGTTATTGTACGATATCACTCCAAAATAAAGACAAAATCTTTAGTTAATACATTAAGGCTTGAGGGGGCATCCCCTCCAAGTGTATTTGTGGGTAGGATAGGTTATCCAAAAGTATCAATTGGTCCAATGATACCTCCATCTAAAGGAGATACTTCAATAATTGATACTCCAGAACTATGGTTAAATAAAAAACTAGATGATATTGTTGATTTTCGTTCACAGCTTGTAAGAGGAAAATTTTCAATTGATGTTTATGATATTAATAATTCTAATAGAATAGTTGAATATACCAGAGAGCTCGCATTATCAAAAAATTCTGTTTTTACTGATGCATTATTTAAAAAAAAACCTTACGGACGAATTGCATTTTATGATGAAATACAACCACATGGTCCATCAGCACCATTAAAAAAGCTTGATATTACAAATCCAAAATATGATCAACATATCGAGAAAGCATTTTATGATACAGATCTCAAATCTAAAGATGCGGTATTAAATACGTATAAAAATGGAGTATTGGTTTCAAAAATTCAACGGGCATTCAGTATTGGTGCCTTTGGTGTAAATAAGTATAGAAAATTTGTTCCAACCCGATGGAGTATTACAGCAGTAGATTCGCTTATTGGTAATGAGTTAATCAAAAAAACCAAGACATATCCTTTTATCAATGAATTTAGAATTTATTATCTTAACCAATTTGATAATCGTTGGATTGTATTATTAACACCAACTGAATGGCAATATGAATTAATCGAAGCATGGTATCCAAATACAACTTGGAATCCTTATGGTAATACAATATCAATTTTTAATAGCTATGAATTTTATGAAGGAAGAACAGCCTATGCAGAGATTGGAGGGTGTTATTATGCAGCTCGACTTGCGATAAATGAATTACTTAATAATGAAAGACGACAGGCTGGGGTTGTTATTTTAAGAGAAACACATCCTGGATATATTATGCCTATAGGAGTTTGGAATGTGAGAGAAAGCGTGAGGAGTGCTTTGAAAAAAGATTATCGGAAATTTGATACTTTAAACAATGCTTTGTTGCATATTTCGGAAATAATGGACATTCCTATTCAGAGATGGATAAAAAATAGTGCTATTCTCAAACATCAACTCTTTCAGAAAAGAATTGATGATTATATGTGATTAAATGAAAATACAACAGATTAAATGTAAAACAGCATTATCATCCTCAAAATTACCAGGGCTTAATTATTCTCTCAATCCATATAGAGGATGCAAGCATGGTTGTTTGTATTGCTATGTTCCAAATGTTTTGAAAATTAAAAGAGAAAATTGGGGAGAATTCGTAGATGTAAAAAAAAATATTCCATTAGTTCTTTCAAGAGAGATAAAAAACAAGAAATGTGGTGTTGTTGGAATTTCTACTGTCACAGATCCATATCAACCAGTTGATGAAAATAATTATAAACTTACAAGATATTGTTTAGAACAACTTTTAAAGTATGATTTTCCAATTAGCATTCAAACCAAATCTTCATTATTGAAAAGAGATTTAGATATTGTATCAAAATTTTCTAATGCTGAAGTAATAATAAGTATTACAACATTGGATGATAATGAAAGAAAAGTGCTTGAACCATATGCATCTCCAGTAAAAAATCGACTAGATGTTTTAAAAATATATGCTGATGAAGGAATACAAACTAGTATATTTTTTGGTCCAATATTGCCATCAATCACAAAAGATGATATACCTGAAATAATTGATACTTTTATTGCATGTGATATTTCAAAAATATGGATTGATTCATTAAATTTAAAACCAGGAATATGGAGTAATATCAAAAATAGAATTTTTCAAAATCAAGATATGTATAAAACATTTTTAAAAAATATATTTGATGATAAGAAGCATTACAATGAATTAAGAAATGAAATAATTAAAATAGCCAAAAAGAGAAATTTAAAAATTATTGATGCTTTTTAATATTGATTTTTTTTAACTAATCTGAACTAATAACTCGCCAGTATAATTTAAGTATAAGAACTCCATTACTCAGAAAAATCTATAAATAAAATAAATTAAAATTTAAGTGGTAAGTATGGCTAAAGCACGAGCAAGAACTGCGGCAAGAAAAGTTAAAGATAAATGGCGATCGAAAAATTGGTATCAAATTCTTGCACCAACTCTATTTGATAACGCTCCAATATCGGAAACATTATCAGATTTTCCGGAGAACTTAATTGGAAGAGTAACTGAAGTTTCTCTTCAAGATATTACAAATGATTTTAGAAAAGCTCATATTAAACTGTACTTTAAAATTAATAAAATACAAGATGGAAATGCCCAAACACAGTTCAATGGCCATACACTAACATCTGATTATTTGAGGAGAATGATACGCAGAAGAAAATCACGTATCGACGGTGTCTATGATATTGACACTAAAGATAACGCGTCTATTAGAGTTAAGCCGTTTGCAATCACCGATAAACGTATACAAAATTCTCAAAAAAAAGTAATACGAATCGCAATGAAAGACACCATATCTAATGAAGGGAAAACAAAAACACTCAACGAGTTTCTAAGGGATATTTTAGAAGGAAAAATTGGTAGTGAGATATATAAAAATTGTAAAAAATTCTATCCAGTAAAAAGAGTTGAAATATATAAGACAGAAATAATAAGAACGCCGACAATAGAAATTGAAGAGAAAAAACCACCAAAGAAAAAAGAAATTGAAGAACCTCTAGAGACAGAAGAGAAAACAGAGAAAGCAAAAAAAGAACCTGAAAAAAAGAAAGTCAAGAAGACTAAAAAACCAGTAAAAAAGAAAGAAGATATACCAAAAAAGAAAACTGAAGTAAAACCAAAGAAAATTGCGAAAAAGCTTGTGAAAAAGAAAGAAGATAAACCTAAAAAAGAATCAAAAGGCTCAAAAGTAAAAAACGATGGAAAAAAACAAACAAAAAATTCTAAGTAATTTTATTAGTAAAAACATATTTATATAATTTTTTGTTATATAATTATTAGTTCATGATTAGATATTATAAAGTATTATTAATTATATTCATTTCATTTCTTTTAACAAACATCATTATTTCTATAAATGCGCAAGGTTGTAAAGATATTATTGCAATTAATAATGCAACAGATGGGGATTACAATCTATTATTAAAAGTGAGAGATCCAAGTAGGCCTGGATTCCAAGTTCTATGTATCGTTCCAGTAGGATACGAATATACCTACAACCATCCATGGACTGGAAAACCTATGGAATTTACAACAAAACATAAATTCATAGGTGTCACTACAGATAAAGATACTCTCCCGAATATAGTAAAAGCAGGAATGACTTTAACAGATACGGGTCTTGCATTTGGTGATGCTGATACTGGTTCGAATTGGAAGAATCCAACAAGAAATGCTTGGGATGATTTTGACTGGATGAGATATGCATATGAAAAAGCAGATGATGAAGATCAGGCGGTTACATTATTAACTAAAGATTGTGTTGATAAACTCCATGCAACAGGAGTTTCTGAAAATCTTTTTATTGTAGGACCAAAAAAAGGATTTGTGATAGAAGCAGATGCATTTCGTTATAATATAAAAGAAATCGACGATTTTATAGTTATGAGTAATTATCCAAAAGAGTTATGGAAAACTCAACGTTATAAAAAATTTCCAATTGCTTCTTCTTTCGATATAGAAAAAGAAAAATATGTTAAAAAATTAAGAACAATTCGATTAAACTCATTATATGGAATTAAAATAATGGATATTGGAGAAGATTGGATAGTTGCTAGACAATTGATCCCATTATTAAGATTTTATACTAATAAAATAAGTTTTATGGGTAATAGCGTAAAAATTCAACTTGAAGAAAGAAAGACGGTTGGAGATTATAGTGTAAGATTGTTAGATATAGACGGCAATAAAGCAAAGGTTTCGGTTAGTTACGTTTTCAAAGCTTGGGAAGATAAAATGTCACACTTCATTGNNATAACTATAAAGGAAATGATTAACTGGTCTCGACTTCATGGAGATGATCTTGAAGGTTTACGACCAATGTGTGAAGATTTTTTCCAATATGAATCAGCTATGATTTATAAAATTCCTGAAGAAAATTATGAAACAATGAGTAGTGGTTGGTTTTCTGCAAACCATGCATGTTCTTCAATATATGTACCAATTCATATAGCTAATATCGATATTTATGAAGCCTATAAAACAGAAAAAGCTGCAGAATTATCACTCGAATTATTAGATATTTATCAACATGATACATTAACTCCTTATTTTATAAAAGTAGAAGAGGTTTTTCTAAATGAAACTGAAGAGCATGAAAAGATAACAAATAAACTTATAGAAAATGATTTCAATGTATCTGAATTATTAACAATCTTAGATACTAGTATACAGGAGCAAGCATGGTTAACTGAACAAATCTGGTTAGAAGTGGGTAAAAATTACAATAGTGATCCAGAAATTATTGAGATAATTGGAGATATTTGGGAAAAGAATTATACTTTTTCATTGGATTTAATGGAACTCGCAATTGATAAACTTAAAAATATATCAGAATTAAAAATCCAAAATAAAATTATAGATCTGGCACTAAATGTTTGTAAATCTAGGATCGACGCTGTAAATGTTTTTGAAAAAAATATATCAAATATGTATGAAGGATACGAAAATGGTAAAAATTTAATTGAAAAGGGTAAATATAACTCAGGTTTTCAATTAATTAAAAATATGTTTCACCTAAGTGACATGATGCTAAAAGATAGAGCCCCGCGAGATTTAGATAACATGAATGAAAATAAAGAAAGAGTGGTTGTATCAGGAATAAACATATTTGTTTTAATAGTATTTTTTGCTGTAACTTTTTTAATTATTTTCATAAAAAAGAACAGATGATAAATTTCATATCAAAAACATTAAAAAAACATCGCCATTAATCAGATAGGGATTTTTAGTGATTAATAACAGAAAAATCATTATCATTGGATGTGGTGCTGGAGGAGGAACTGCTGCACAATTTGCGAGAAAGACAGATAGAAATTCTATAATAACCATATTTGAACAATATAATTATTCGCACTATTCTAAATGTGGACTACCTTATGTTATATCTGGTGAAATACCAGAATTTATAAATCTAATTGAATTCTCAGAGGATTGGTTTAAAAAACAACGAATTAACATTATTTTAAAGACCTTTGTTGATAAAATTGACATAAAAAATAAAACCATTATTGCTAAAAAAGGGAAAGAGCAAATAAAAAAAGAATTTGATAGTTTGATAATTGCTACAGGTGCAATACCATATATACCTCCAATCCAGAATGTCCAAAAGAATGGATCGTTAATAAAGGGGGTTCATGTTCTAAGAACTATTGAAGATGGGCAGAAGATTTTTTCAAATATAAAAAAAGGGAAAAAAGCAACTATAATTGGAGCAGGATTAATAGGACTTGAAATGGCAGATTCTCTTTACAAAAAAGGAATGAAGATTACGATTGTTGAAGCTCTAACAAACATATTGGAAAATACTTTGGATAACGATATGTGTGAACCAGTTCTCAATGAATTAAAAGAAAAGACGAACCTTTATACAAATCATATTATAACTGAGGTACAAGATAAAGATGGACATATTAATCAAGTTATTATTAAAGATAACAATACCCATAAGGAAATTAAAATCGATACAGATATTTTAATAATTGCAACAGGAACAAAACCAAATATTTTTTTAGCAAAAAGTATTGGTTGTAAAATAGGTCAAACCGGTGGCATAATTGTTAATAAAAAGTCTGAATCTTCTATAAAAAACATTTATGCTGTTGGAGATTGTACAGAATTCATTGATTATATTACAAAAAAACCGATTCCAGTTGGTTTGGGAAGTATAGCTGTTCGACAAGGAATTGCAGCAGGGATAAATAGCGCAGGTGGAAGTTACTCATTACCTGATGGAGTTTTACAAACTTGCACATCCAAATTTTTTGGAATTGAAGTTGCATCAGTTGGGATTTCAGGTGAAAATTTTATTTCCGGTAAATTTAACGGATCATCTTTACCAAAGTATTTTCCTGGTGGCAAACCTATATCGATTAAAGTAATATCTGATAAAAATGGAAAAATTCTTGGGGCCCAAGGTGTTGGAAATAATGCTGCAAAAAGAATAGATACGTTTGCGTGTGCAATTCTTGGGGGTCTAAATATTGAAACTTTTAAAAAATTAGAAACAGCATATGCTCCACCAATTGCACCAACTCTTGATGCCGTAACAATCGCCTGTGATATAATATCTATGAAATTATCTCGTAAAAGATAAAAATGAAGATTTTCCATATTAGTGATACACATATTGGCTATTCTGCCTACCGTAAGGTAACACCTGATGGAATAAATCAACGTGAATATGACACATACAATGCGTTTAAACAGTTTATTGATTATGCTTTAGATATAAAACCTGATCTGATAATTCATTCTGGTGATCTTTTTGATTCTGTTAGACCAAATAATAGGGCAATTACATTTGCTATAAAACAATTAATTCGAATTTCTAAAGCAAAAATACCATTTGTAGTAATTGCAGGTAATCACGAGCATCCAAAGCTAAAAGAAACAGGTCATATCTTTAGTGTTTTAGATCATATTGAAAATATTTACCCAATTTATAAAGCAAAATATGAAACCCTATTTTTTACAATAAATAGTAAAAAAATTACTATACATACGATTCCCCAATGTGAATTAAAAAAAAATTTTGACGCTGAATTAAAGAAATTAAAACCAGATAAAAATTCCGATTATAACATCTTTACTTCACATGGAGCAGTTGCTGGTATCCGAGAATTTTCTATGAATGAATTCAATGAGTTGATTATTCCAGCAAAAATTCTTAGCAGCGATTTTGATTATATTGCTCTTGGTCATTATCACAAATTTTCCAAACTTGAAAATAATGCATTTTACTCCGGATCAACTGAACGGTTCACTTTTACTGATGCTCAAGATAAAAAAGGTTTTATCGAATTAGAGTTAAAAAATGGAAAATTAAACACCAATTTTATAGAGTTAAAAACAAGGCCAATGATTGATTTTAAACCTATAAAATGTACACATCTAAAACTCGAGGAAATAATGAAGAAAATAAAAAAAACAATTATTGAAATTCAGCCAAAAGAAAAAACATATAGAATAACACTTGAGGATATTCCATCTCATATTTATCGTGGACTTGATTTCGGTGAAATTAGGAAGTTCAGCAGTGAGGCAATTCATTATGAAATCAAAGCAAATGTAATTAAGAATGGAGAATCAAAATCCACTTCGTCTAGAATTGACGCGCTAGCACATGAATTTAAACAATTTTTAGAAATGCAGAATTTAAATGAAAAGGAAACTCTTCTTGAACTTGGGATTACTTATATTGAAAAAAATGAAGCAAGAGAAGAAGGAAAATGATAATCAAAACTCTAACATTAAAAAATTTCAGAAAATTTAAAAATGTATCAATAGAATTTCCTGATGGTGTAACCTGTGTTGTTGGACTTAATGGTGTAGGAAAATCAACTATTTTTGAATCAATTGCATGGGTCCTCTATGGTTCAGTTGCAGCAAGAACGTCAGCAGATCAAATTAAACGTGAAGGAGCTAATTCCTCTGATTCATGTCGAGTAGAATTAGATTTTATTTTTGAAGATGATAACTATAGAGTAGTTAGAGAAATGAGTGGAAAAAGTCTTACAATATCTGCAACCGCTACAGTGAATGGAAAAATTGCTGCAACGGGAGCGGAAATTGTTAGTAAATATATACAAAAGGTTTTAGGAATTGATTTTAAATCATTTTTTACATCAATATTTGCTAAACAAAAAGAACTTAACACCTTATCTTCAATGGTTGCAAGCGATAGAAGGCCTCTAATTCTCAGAATGCTTGGAATCGATTCGCTTGATGAGGTTATTAAAGATATCAAATCTGATAAAAAAGATAAAGATAATTTAATAGAAAAAATAAATCAGAACCTTATCGATGAGACAGGTAAAGATAAAATACAAGTTTATGAAAATGAAATTAAAGATTTAAAAGAGCAAAAAAACATAAGTGAGAATTTAATTAAGGCATCAAAAGAAAAAATCCAAGTTTTAATAAAGAATATCAACGAAATTGAAAAAAAATGTAATGCATATAAAAATGATTATGAAAGGATTAAATTAAAAAAAGAGCAGTTATTAGAAAATAAAACCCTATTTGAACATAAAGAAAAACTTACTGATGAAATTAAAATCTTAAAAAATAAAATAAATGAACGACAAATAGCTATAGAACAACAAAAAAAGAAGCTAATTAATTTTTCTAATCTAGATAAAGATATCAAATATTCAGAAGAAAGATTATTTGAATCAAATAAAAAAATTGAAGAATTGCTTAAAAATATAGAAGGGAATAATACTCTTGTAAAACGATTTGAAAACGATATAAAAGAAATTATAACTAAAAAAGAAAAAATTCAAGAAATTGGTCCGGATGCAAAGTGTCCAACTTGTGAGAGAGTTCTTGAAAAACAATACAAAACACTTTTGACAAAATTTAATGATGAAATAATTCGAAAAGAAAAAGATGTGAAAACATTTTTAAAAAATATAAAAGGATTTGAAGAAGAAAGGGCAAGATGTTCTCGAGAAGAGCAGGCACTTAAAAAAAAGAAGGAATACTTACAAAACAGGCTTAGAGAAAAGGATAGAGTTGAAACAACAATTAATAATTATGTATGTGAAATAGCAAAGGAAAAAATTGATAGAGAAAATAAAGAAAAAATGGTTGNNTAATGAATTATTCAAGATGTATCAAAATATTCTTGATGAACGTGACAGAAAAAAAGATGATCTTTCTAATTTAAAAATCGATGTGGAAAAAAAGGAAAGTGATAAGAAACTTATTTCGCAAAAAATAGAGAATTTTAGAGAAAAATTATCCGAACTTGAAAAATCTAAAAAGCAAATTAAAGAAGAAAAAATTGTTGTTCAACGTTTGGGTATGTTAATAGATGTTATGTCTCATTTCCGAACACATTTAATATCAAGAATTAGACCTACTTTATCTTCATATTCATCAGATTATTTTGAACGATTAACTGATGGGAAATATAATGAAGTAGAACTTGATGAAAATTACAATCTTTTTGTCTATGATAATGGAAATGCCTATGGGATTGAGCGGTTTTCTGGTGGAGAGGAAGATCTTGCAAATTTGTGTTTACGACTTGCAATATCGGAAGTAATTACTGAACGTGCGGGAGGTGCGTTTAACTTCATTGTTCTCGACGAGATTTTTGGTTCACAAGATATGTACAGACGGCAAAATATTATGAAAGCGCTTAAGAGTTTATCCTCAAAATTCAGACAGATATTCCTAATTACTCATATAGATGAAATTAAAAATTACATGGAAAATGCTATCACTATCTTAGAAGAGGAAAATGGAGAAAGCAAAATAAAAATAGAATAAGAGGAGACAGTTATTTTTTAAACCTTAATTTCTTACGTTTCTTTTTATCCTCTTTTGGTTCTAATTTTTTTGCTGGTTCTTTAGGTTCATTTTTTGGAGTCGGACTTGTTTTTGATTTAAGTAGGTGATCTGCTGAACTGAATAATTTTGTAAATAATTCTTCATTTGAACTAAACCAAGCTTGCCACCCTTCTACATCTTGTTTTAGTCTTTTATTCTCTGCTTCAGTTTCTTCATATAATCTAAATAATTTTGTGAGTCTGTCCTTTTCTTTTTCATATTCTTCTGATACTTCTTCAAATTTTGTTTTAAATTCTGAAAATTTTTCAAAAGATTTTAAGTTTTCTACTTTAGCTTCAAGCGATTCTATTGTTTCATCTTTTTTAGTAATTTCATTTTTCAAGTCGTGTATTGATTCTTCTAATCGGTTTCGTATTGCATCAAAATCTTCTATTCTTTGTTTAGTTTCTTCAAATTGCTGTATATGTTGTTCTTTTTCTTCTAATTTTTGTGTTAGTGTATTTATTCTAGCTGTGGTATCTTCTTCTAATTGTCTTTTCGATTGATCAATTTCTCTTAATTTTTCTTCAAGTTCCAATGATTTTTTCTCTTGTGTAGATAATTCTTCTTCTTGATTTTTGTACGCATCCCAAAGTTTAACAAGTCTTTCTTTTTCTTTTTCTAGTTCTTCACTGTATTTTCTAGCTCCTTGCATTGCTTCTTCCCTTTTTCGTTCTGCGTCGGTAAGACGATCTTCAAAATCTTGTATCATAGTGTTGAATTTATCCATACCATCTAAATTCAATACATTCTGGACTCTAGCTAATTCCTCCATACCTTTAGTAAAAGAACTTTTTATTGAATCGATTTCGTTTGAAGCTTGTTGCAATCTTTCCATGAAAGAGGTTGCATGCTTCTCTTCTTCTGGAATTTTATCATTTTCCTCAGCCATAATAATGCCTCCTCGCAAAATTTAATATGAACAGAATAAGCTAGTGTATATTTAAGGGTTATTATTTATCTAAAAACACTAAAGGAAAAATTTAATATAAATTTTCTACACAAATAAAAAAATTTTTCCAGTAATTTTAATATTACTAATTAATAACAACCACTAAACTAATAAACTACAATAAATATACTATTTTCTAGATTTGACCTAAATACTAGGAGGACCAGAGGGATGGGTATATTTAGTAGATTAAGAAGAGCTAGATTTTCAAGTATTATTCAAAAAATTTTTGGTAAAAAACATGCTAAAATTGGAATTTATGGTCCACCAAATGTTGGGAAAACCACATTAGCAAATCGAATTCTTCGAGAGTGGACTGGGGATATAATGGGAAGTGTTTCAGACATTCCCCACGAAACAAGAAGAGCGAAATGGAAAACAAATATAAAGATAGATAATGGTGGTTCCTCACTTGTAATGGACTTAGTGGACACTCCAGGTATTGCGACTAAGATTGATTTTAAAGAATTTATGAACACATATGGGTTAAATAAAGAAGAATCTAGAATGAGGGCAAAGGAAGCAACTGAAGGGGTTATTGAATCTATAAGATGGTTAGAGGATATTGATGGCGTTGTTTTGGTAATGGATTCTACTCAAGATCCTTTCACTCAAGTAAATGTTACTATAATAGGTAACTTAGAAGCAAGAGACCTCCCTATTCTTATAGCTGCGAATAAAATTGATGCAGATGAAGCGAGTCCAGCAACTCTAAAATCTGCATTTCCTCAGCATCCTGTTGTACCTATCAGTGCATTAACTGGGTATAATACCGAAGACCTGTATAATAATATGGTCAAATATTTCGGAAAAAAGAGAATCAAAAAGAAGGGGGCAATGAAATGATAAAAAAAGAAAAGGGGATTTCATTTAACCTTATCTCACGTCAGAAATTAAATGATCTATCGTCCTCAGAAAAACTTAAGTATATACTAAAAGAAGTCAAACAAGGAAGAATCTTAGTGCTTGAACATGGTCTTACACCAACAGAACAAACAACACTTATTGAGGATACTATGAAAGAAATCGACCATGATACATTTATTGGAATTGAAATGGGAGGTTATGAAGAGGAAAAAACCGGATTCTTCAAAAGAGTCTTTGGCATAATTAAAAAACCTCGTATGACAGTAATAGGCCCAGCTCACCTTCTTAAGATGGTTCATAAAGATAATGATAAAATTGAAACCACAATAATTCCTGGAAAAGGAGTTAGCTAATGCCACACCAATGTCTCAAATGTGGGCGTATATTCGAAGAAGGATCGTCTCAATTATTAAGAGGATGTCCAGAGTGTGGTGGAAATCGGTTTTTCTTTACTAAACAGCCATTAAATGAAAATGAACGAGAAATAATTAGTAGTGAAGTTAGTAAAGATATAACCTCTAAAATCATGGAGACATTAATTGAGGAAAATAATACTGATATTGACAAAACAGGGAATTGGGTAACAATAAAACCAAAGGAAATTCGTAAAATAATAAAGGAAAAAATAATCGAAAATGAGAAAGAATCAAAACCAGAAAAACCAGAACCTATAGAACCAATAGATGATCAAAGACGCAGGACAATTATTGAAAAAATTAAATCGGATGTAGAGAAAATTGATACTCCAGAGACAATCGATATTGAAAAACCCGGTAAATATAATATAGATATAAAGGGTCTTTTAGAGGAAGAACCTATAGTCATACAAAAAGATGGTTCTTATACTATTCATTTACCTTCTGTTTTTAAAAAAATTGAAAAAAAGAAATAATGGGCAATATTTTTTCTATAAGCGACAGATTTTTTATAGTTTTAATCTTCTATGGATTTTTACCACTGCCTCAACTGCAGCTTTTGCCCGCTCTATCCTTGCTTGTGCCTGGAGTCTTGTCATACCTGGTCCAGAAATGCCTAGACCTACGGGTTTATTGTATTCTATTGCAAGGTCTGCTATTTTTCGGGTTGCATGCTGAATAACAATATCATCATGTTCTGTTTCTCCTTCAATAACTGCACCAAGTGTTACAACACCATCAATGTCCTTCCGTTCAAGCAATTTTTTTACTGCAAGTCCCATATCAAAAACACCAGGTACTTTAACAGTTTGCATAATTTCAGCTCCTAGAAATTGTGCGTGTTCTTTTGCTCTCTCTAGCATCATCATTGTTATGTCGTAGTTAAATTCAGAAACAACAGCTCCAATTTTAATTGATTCTTTTACCATATTTCAATACCTCCCTATCTAATTGGTCCTGCATCTTCAAATCCTTCTCGCAGTCCTTTACCAGCTTTTTTAGCTAGATTTTGAGGATGGAACAATAAGTCAAGAACGTTTAACGCGTGTTCACGCGCCCGGCTTTCTGTTAGCCAAGCAAGTTCTTTATTGTTACTTGTTTCATCCTCATAAACAAACACTTCAATGATATGTTTATTACACATAAGTTGGGTGTGAATAAGACCTGTACTAGCCTCATGTGCACATTGTTTATCAATAGGTTTTGGACCAGGCATGCCCAATGCCATCACAATATCACAATTGTTTTCTTCAAATAATTTTTTACAAGCAACGGGTAGATCCTTTATACCTGGAACAGTGTATCGTACAATTTTGAAATTAGTAGCATTAGATTGTATCTCATCTATTGCTGATTTTGCCATATCATAGCGGGCAAAGGTAGTATCTGCAATACCAATTTTTTTCATGTTCCTTCAATTCTTTCCATCTTTTTTTGAAATTCATATGCAGCTATAATCTTTTGAATAATACGACGCGTTCCATCAAGATCGCTACCACATTTGTATTCTGATAGTCTTATAATTTTTGCATTAAGCTTTCTTTTTTTTAATTCATTTTTTATTGTATTTTCATCATGTATCTGATCATAACCAAGTGCGATAATATCTGGTTTAATCTCTTCAACAATTGAATACATATCATCTTCATATCCAAGATATGCTTCATCGACAACTTTTACTTCTTTTATAAGATCCAACCTAATTTCTTCAGGATTTACTGGCTCGTGTTTTAGCTTTCGAACAGTAGAATCTTTAGCTACAACAACGACGAGCTTATCCCCTAATTTTTTTGCTTCTTTTAAATAATATATATGTCCCATATGTAGCAAATCAAACGTTCCAGTTGCCATTACTTTGACCATTGTTTCCAAGCCTTTATAATATCATTTCCCTCTAAAAATATGTAATTATTTTTATTTGCATATTTTATTGTATCTTTCTTTGATAAAGCCCTACCATTATTCCCCATTATCTCACATCCACTTCCAGCTGGAATCAGATCCGCCATTTGTAAAAGAGAAACAACAAGTTCAGTATGCCCTTTTCTTTCATCCAGAAGATTCTTGGAAGCTACACATATAGGGACATGTCCAGGAGATCTAAATTCTTTACCAAATTCTTTAATTACTAAATTACTATCAAGATTTTCGATTCTTTTAATTAATTCAGCAAATTTTCTCATAGTTAGACTTCGATCATAATCAGTTATGCCGGTAAACGTTTTCCTATGGTTTATATACAGGGAAAAAGAAGATTTTGTATCATAGGGTATATCATTGGGAGCAATCTCCTTTAAAACAGGATATTTATTACTAATTTCAGAATATAAATTAGCCAAAAAAGGTAATTGTAATTTATCAGCAACTTGTTTTGGAATCATTATAAATATGAGTCCCCCACCATCTTGTCTCATTCGTTTTATTGACTCGGGTTTTACGAATTGAGACGCAATAACAAAATCTGCTTCACCTTCTCGATTTTCGCTATCATACACTAAAACAAATTTTCCCTCTCGCAGATCTTCTAAGGCTTTTTCGATCTTTTTTATAAACTCACCTTGATGAAGGATTTACCTACATAAAATAAATTTTGGGTTATTACTCAGAAATAGGTTGATGATTTCGTCCTTTATTCCGGGAAGCTAAGTATCTAGTTATGTAACCAGCTATTTTATTTCTCATTAATTTGCTACTAACTTCAGCGAGTTTCTCAACATTTTCTTTATTATGTTGAAAATCATTGTGTTTAAATTTATCTGGATAGTTTTTTAAAAGCTCAATTGCAACATTTTTTATATGAGTTTGTTTTATGTTTCCCAGATAATCACCTTTTGATGTAGAAAGTCGAAATAAGGTTTTTCTATTTAAAACAATCGTCAGGAATTACATTTACTAAATAATAATCACCTTTTTGTAAAAAATACTTATTTACAATGGTACTCATCTAAATATCGTATGGTTTTCTTGCAGGATGAATATCAAACATCGGTAGTGGAATTCTAAATAAATAACCATAAGGTCCTATTGGGATCCAAAATAAACTTATCCATCCAAGAATAAATTTTGGTAAGTACCTAGGTCTATCCCAATAATTTTCATCGAAAATATTTCCTCGATTAACTTGAAAACGATGAAAATCATAAGAATAATATGCTCCGGATGCTCTATAATAATATCTGTTAAAATTATTTTGGATAACCTGATTGTTGGAAGTTATATTGATCACTTCATGTAAGCAGACACAATCTAAATTTTTACTAATTTCGTTTCTTTTTATAATATTATTTGAGGAATCTATCAAGTCGATACCTATTCCTCTTCGTCTCCGAATTCCCGTAATAATATTTTCAGCAATATCGTTATAATGAGAATTTAATAATTCTATGCCTTCAAAATAATAATTTTCAATAATATTTTTTATTATTAAATTATATGAGGAATTTAATAATGAAATTGCCGATTCTCTACGGGACGGATCACATGAAAAGATATTTTCGACAACTATATTTTGATCCGAACAAACATAAAAATTCACCAAATATTCCTCTTCAACCTCGTTACTATGTTTAATAGTAAATCCAGTGATACTTACTCCATCTGCTGTAATACTAACCACATAATCTGTTTCAATCCCTTCAATTATCGTTGTTTGTTTATCTTCTCCAATGAGACTTAATGATTTGTTTACAATTATGTTTTCTTTATAAGGGGAACTGTCATCATATACAAAAATAGTATCTCCTTCATCTGCGTAATCTATCGCCTCTTGAATTGTTGAATAATTCCCAGGACCACTACCACCAACATAAATAACATCCCCAGAAGCTAATATAAAATCATGAATTGTGTTCTCCACTATACCAACTAATATCCATTCCTTTTTGTACCCGGGTTTTTGGGCAGTACAATTCTTCAAACAGTAGCAAATTGGAATATTCATGACATGATAATATCCTGAGGCATTGGTATAATCTTCTTCATACGTTCCATGAAAATAAACCCGAACGAGAGCTTCTTCGATTGGATTCATAGAAGTGTCATAAACATAACCTGATAGTGTACCATTATTCTGAATTGGTATAGGATTTTTTTCAACCTCTACATTTCCCGATACAGGTAAGACTGTACCAAGTAACAGCACGCAAATAAATATTCCTATTATTTTAATTTGCACGTAATAACCTCCCTACATAGTCTCATCGATAATATAGTATATAAACCTTTGTAATATTGACAATAATATAGTTATTTTGAATGTAAATTTATACTTAAGGGTAATCTTAATCTATTTATACTTTAAGAGTATTTGATAAAATGGGTATTACAATAAGTTCAAAAAAACCATCATTAAAAACCATTGCTGGAAAAAAATTTGATGAAATTGAAAAATATGTTCTTAAGAGCAATACTGGAAAAAAAATATTAACTGCGTTATATCAATCAAACATATACAAATATATCTCAAAAATAATAAGCGAATTTAGAGATTTTAAACTTATTGAGGAAATAAAACAGTATCCCGTACCAAATCATGTTGCGGTGATAATGGATGGAAACCGACGTTTTGCAAAAAGTCTTGGTTTAACCCCAAAAGCAGGACATTTTTTTGGGAAAGATAAAATAGAAGATGTTTTAGATTGGTGTTTTGAATTAGGAATTAATATTCTAACGGTCTATGCATTTTCAACAGAAAATTTCGATAGAAGTAGTGACGAAGTTTCAACATTAATGGATCTATGCAAACAAGAATTAGATAGAGCAGTAAAGGATTCACGAATTCATAAGAACAAAGTAAAAGTAAGGGTGTTAGGTGACCTAGATTCTTTACCAGAAGATATAAGACAATCCACAGATGAAATCATTGACTTAACAAAAAATTATGATAATTATTTATTCAATATCGCACTTGCATATGGGGGAAGGGAAGAAATAGTTGAGGCGATACAACAAATTGCTGATGATGTTAAAAAAGGTAAGCTGGATGTTGAAGATATTTCACAATCAACGGTATCATCCTACCTTTATACAAATGGAATACCAGATCCTGATCTAATACTGAGAACCTCTGGAGAGGAAAGGATATCTAATTTTCTTCTCTGGCAACTAGCATACTCAGAACTCTATTTTTCAGATGTTTATTGGCCAGCATTTCAAAAAAGAGATTTTCTGAAGGCAATAAAAACATATCAAAACAGGATTAGAAGATTTGGAAAATAAATACTTTTTTAATGATTATTCATCCTTTTCATGATTTTCCAGTTCTTCTTCGTGTTCAACTTCATGTGCAATTTCTGCTAACTTTGAAAATTGGCAACTGAAAAAATATAATAAAATTCCTATCCCTAAAAACAATATCGAGAAAGCAAGAATAATACCAGATATATTTTCATCAATCGTAATAAAAGGAACTATCCATTGAACTATATAAAATATTATAAGAATAATTCCTAAAAACACAAGGAATTTACATAAAAATCCAGTTTTAAAATCAGAATATACAGATATCTTTCTCTTTTTTAACATCAAGCGTCCTTACCAGCAAGATTAAGTGCATTTTTTATCTTACTTTGTAGTTCGTTTAATTTCTCCTGACTTCTACTTTCCTGTTTCTCTAAGGTAGTTTTTCTTAATTCTAAAGATTCTTTATTTGACGTTAACTCTTTTTTAATATCAGATTTTGATTTTGTTTTAATTAATAATGCCCCTACACTTTTATAGATAGGAGTTCCTGTATCAATTTTGTCCAATTCTTTAAGAGCTTCTTCAGTTTCTCTTAACTGTAATTCAATTTGTTGACGTTGTTGTGCAATTATTTGTACTTGTGCTTTTAATTGTTGAAATCTATTTATTTGATCCTGAAGTTGCGGTGACATTTCTTCTTCAACCATTTTTTTTCTCCTTTTTTTGTTGTAATACAAAGGTTACTTTTTAAAATTATTCTTTATTTTTACATTTATTCGTGAAATTTTTAATTCTTGTAAAAATCACTATTAAAATTTTACCATATAATTTATAATATTTATAATAGAAAATATTATATAGAAAGATACAAATATACTAAAATAGCTGAGATTTACCTACACTCATCTGGGGAAAATTTATGAATAAGAATGACAAGATAATATCAGTGATTGGTGTTTTAATACTTATTATTTCCTCGATTGGAATATATACTTGGGCACCTATGGAAACAAAAGCGGTAAGTACCTTCTCTATTGAAAAAATTTTTAGTACTTCTGGTATTTTTTCAGAGAATATACCCAATTCAATTACAGTTTCAGATTCAGATCCTTTTTATCCATTAATAGCTAATCCTTTAGCTGTTCATTATGATGTAATGGGTAATCAAGAAATTTTTCCACTCTATATCCAAAACTTTAGTAATCCCTCTCAAGCAATTATGAGAGCAAGAAATCAAATTGGTGACAATGGAAATAAACTAATCATAAATTCAAAATCTGCAGAAGAATGGTCTCTGGAGATTGCAGAAAAATATTGGAATAGTACTGAAGCTGTGATTATTATAGAAAATAATGAATCAGGGTATTATCTTGGAGTTGCAATTTGTCCTATTGCTTCATATTTAAGTATACCAATTATTGTAACTAATGAACTTGATGTACGGGCAAAAGAAATTCTTGAAGATCTTGGTGTAAAATACTCAATTGTTTGTGGAAATGTAGTTGGTTATGGTAAAATTTTCAAATTTGATAATTGTGATGAGATTCTTAATACCTCTATTAAATTAGTGATGGAAAAATTTGGTGATATTAAATATATTACTCTTACCAATCCTAGGGATGCGTGGCCACCAGAGGTTTTAAGAATTGAAAGTGATCCATTAGTCTCTGAAACTGGAAAATTAACATCAACTGCTATTTTTCCATCAAATCTTTTAAACGCATTAAGGGGAATGATAAGCCCAACATCTTATAAAATTAAAATTCCTGATGACTATAAATATGCTTTAGTGAAGGTAGATTTCAGAAATCTTCAAGATCCGACACATATAGAAAAATTTGGTGATAATGTAATATTTATGGGTAGTTTAACAAATTACATGCGTACAACAGCTTACCCAGCAAAAATGGATGCCAATGGGAACATAGAAGAAGACAGATTTCACTTTGAAACAATAATGTATGATATGGGAGGGGAGGAATTTACGATTAGTCTTCAAGGTGTTTATTCCGTTCTTGATTCTGCAGAATTTGAACTAAAAGTTACAGCAGAAGAACTCAGTGATCCATTTTATCCAATGATGAAACAAATGTCTTCGATTGCTCCCTATCTCACTGCGTATCATAAAGGAATTATTTTTGCAAAACCAGAGTTTGCTTTTGCTCCAACCGATGATGTGAAGCTTAATGGAAATACATTACCAGGCAATACACAGGTATTCTTAAATCCGATGTTAATTCCTGTTATCAATCAGCATGTTTACGAAAATATATATATTCCATTAAATAAGGTTCTAGCAAAAATAACGGATATCGATATTACAGAATCTGTTGAATTTTTAAAAAGAGATTGTTATTTGGATCCATTTTATGTTGCTCTTGTTGGCGATACAATAATGCTTCCCCAGTATTATTATCGAAGTCCACATAATGATCCTTTTACAAAACCTGCACGGGGAGCGTATGGTACCAATTGTCCAAGTGATTTTATCTATGGTAATATTGATCCTGAATTTTATTCTCTTTTACCTTATAATTCTAACCATTTAGAAAATGATTTACACTCAGAAACAGATTATCCTGAAGCTGAAAACATTGTAGGACGGATAACAGGTTGGAATGTGCAAGATGCAAGTGCTCTAATTATTAGAACAATTTTTTATGATAAAATAATCGATGATTTAGGACCTTGGAAGGACAACGCTGCTGTTCTTGTTGGTGCTGGTACAGAAGTACAAAGATTACCGATTTTTAATGCAATTCAAAACATCCTTGGTCAATCTGATCCAATGAAATTCCCAAGCGGGGAAAAACGATTTCTTGTAAAACGAATAAAAGAAAATTTTGAATATGGTGGTTTTAATGCACAAAGTGCAGAGCGTGGAGCTGCACAAAGGGTTGGTTTTTCTACTGAAGCGCTCAGGGATATAAATAAAGATGGCATATTGAATCGTCTTTTCTTCCCCTGGACAAGAGTTAAATTCCGCCAGGGGATTGAAAATATTGAATCATTTAATAGTTTAGAATGGTGGATAAATACAATACTTGGAGATAGTTCAGAACTTGTTATTGGTGGTGAACTCGAAAAGAATAGTAATCTAATCATTTCGGATTCTCATGCAATATGGTTCGAAAAAGAATATGGTGATGTTTTAATGCATGGTCTTGGAGGGCCATTTTTTGAAGTTTTAGCTCGATTCATTCCAATTGTTCCAGGATTTCGATCTCCTCTCGATGGTTTAGGGGCATTTAGTGTCCGAGATGTTCACAATGTAGATATGGGCCCATCTGTTATGCTTATTGAAGGATGTGGATCTGGAAAAATAGATGGATTTCCACCAATGCTATCTCTAGCAAATGCTTATATTCATGCTGGTGTAAATGCCTATATCTCTCCAACAACCTTCTCAGCTTTTTATGGTGCTCTGGAACCGCGTCCAAACTTTAACGGTGGAGTAGGATTTGGCATAGTGGGATATATTAAAGCTTGGTATGATTGGAGATTTAGAGGCGAATATCCGCCGCTCTGTTTTAATCAGTTCATGTTTGAAGAAGCAATAATGAATATGTTTAATGATGATGTAAGCATTGGTACCGCCTTGCGTAATGCAAAGAATAGTTTCTTACCAGCAACTTTCTTTGATAAATTTAGATGGAAACCTGTTTTATCAATTCCTTCAAATTTACCTGATTATTTAATTAAAGATTTACAAGATGATATAAGTGCAACTGCCGGTGGTGGATTGGATCATCATCCAGTGGAAAAATATTGTACTGTATATCAGATTAATCTGTTAGGTGATCCAGCGTTTAATCCATATGAACCAATAAATGAAGGTACATAATAATTTAGGATTATCTTTTAATATTAAAGATTTATTAATTAAATATAATCATACTATTTTTTTACATTATAGGAAAAAAATACTAAATTGATAAAGAAAGATTAATAGGAAGTAAATGCATTATTATCTTTGAAAACTCTAACATTATATCTTGTACCTTTGGTGAGTGGTGGAAGATGATAAAAAATTTATGGAATAGAAAAGATAATAGAGATGATTCTTTTTTCAACGATAACAATGTCCCCAGTTTTAATATCGATAAAAAAGGGAAAATAATTGATATCAATAATGCGTTTTGTCAAGAATTGGGATGTAATAAAGAAGAAGTTCTTGGTTTATTTCTTAAAGATATTGATTTTATTACAGAACAATCCCGAAAAAAAATACGATGGAGACAAATATTAAAATTGTTTGGTACAGTAAATCCTAATTTTAAAATAAATATGAGAACTCATGAGGGAAAGAACCAAATACTAGAAATTAATTCAAAACCTAATATAAAAAATGGTAAAAATATTGGTGAAATTTGTTTGGTAAATAATATTTCTGAATTTACAGAGTCACAAAAAGAAAATCTTACTAGAAAAGAGTTAAAAAGAACGATTAAAGAATTGGAAAATGTTTGTTCGGATCTCGATATAAAACTACGAGAACTTAGTAAGTTTCAAACGAAACTTGAAAAAAAATGTGAAGAAGTAGAGACAATGAATGATGATTTAGAAATACGGAATAGAATTATAGAAGAAATTAAAGGTCAATTAATGCAAAATCAATCATTACTTGTAGAAAAGACGGATACTATCACACATTTAGAGAACGGATTAAATGAATTACGAGAAGAATTGAAATTAAAAAACGATGAATTGAACACGAGTAGAGTGGTAATAGAAGGAACGAATAAAGAGTTGTTGGCAGCTAAACATGAAATAGAAAATAATTTGGATGAAATACAGGCATTGAATAATGATATTCAGATAAAAAATACCATAATAGGTGACATTAAGGGTCAGCTTGCAAATAGACAAACAGAACTTGTTGAAAAAATAAGTAATAATAATAAGCTTCAAATCGACCTTGATCAAATGCAAAATGAATTGTTAGTAAAGGAAGAAGAATTAAAAACAATTCAATTTGAAATGGAAAATAAACACAATGAATTAGATTCATTAACTGCTTCCTTGAAAGTTAGAGATGCAATAATTGAAAAAATGAAAGAGCAACTTACAGACAGACAAATAGATATTGTAGAAAAAACAGATAGTTTTGACCGGTTACAATCCGAATTAGATCAGAGGCGATTAGAAATAGAAGAAAAAAACACTTTAATAAATCAGTTAGAAACAGATAGGAAATTAGGAGATATTACTGAAAAATCTGTAAAAACTGTTACTACTAAAATGGATTTAGATGAACAAGATACCGAAAAAGAAGTAATATTGCATCCTGAACCCCCTCAAGAATTTATTGATGATTCTGTCAAATTAGGTAAAAAGATTCCTATAGTTGGTGAGCTTACAGTTGAAAAAGATAATGAGGTAAATGATCCGGAATTTGTCGAAAATTCTGAAAAACAACATCCAACATGGATGAACCAACTTGAATTACATGAAGAGATTGATAAAATTCTTGATCTTAAAACCAAAAAAATTGATAACGAAGATTGAAGGTTAAATATTATAGAAGAGAAACAATTGGTGTAATTGGTGCTGGTGCATTTATTGTGATTTTTCTAACAATGCCTATTGAGGGTAAGATAGTAATTTGAATTGGGTCTCCGTATTTTAGTTGGAAGTTAGTTGGTAATTTTATAGTTAGATATGCCATATCTGTATGATCATTCATGGTACTGAAATTGATTAAAGATTTATCCTTATCAAGTGGAGTAATAAGGCCAAAATTAGATTCATTTTGGTAATTCCAAAGAGGATGTTCAAAGATGGGATGAGCATTTACAAATTCTGATTTTCCACAATAATATAACATTTGTATTTGTTTTCCATTCGATATTTGTATTAATAAATTTGATACATCAATATCAATAGAGAAAAGCGGTTTTATGAGAAGAACGATTTTTTGAATACTTCTNNAGAATAATATTTTCCTACAATATCTTTAATCTGTATATATGTAGATATTTCGGTTAATGCATCATTAATCATTTGTTCATAATCTTCTTCTGTAATTCCTTTTGAACTAACCATTGTTACAGATGCAGCTACCCCTGCTATTAATACAATGCCTGCTAATATTATAGCTGCTGAAATTCCAGTAATTCCTACACTGTTGTATATAATAGCCATTTCCTATAATTATTCCAATTAGAATAATATATAAATCTTATTATACAATTGTTACCTATTAAAGGTGAAAAATGTTGTACAAGTACTTGCAATCTGCTTTTCTATACACTCTTCTAGATCAATGGAAAAGTGTCAAATTGTGATTTTTTCAATTTGTTCTTTAAACGGCAAAGCTTTAAATAATGTCACTTGCGAACAGTAAGCGTGTAAATGATTACCGCGCTATAATAAAGCACGGGAATCGGAATGAAAGAAGGTGAAAGTAATGGAAAAGAAATATATGGAAAAGCTGGTAGGAAAGTACTGTAAAATTGTAACTAAAGAACCAGGTGAAGAGCGAGCAAGTGTAGTTACTGGTTACGTTGAAGACGTTGACTACAAAGATGGTTTTATTCTTATTAATTCAAACCAAGGATTAGGATGTCTAAGAATAAATACTATTGTTGCAATTAAACCAGGTCGTCTTAAAGAACAGAACAAAAATAAAAACAAAAAAGCCCTAATACTCGATAAAAAGGGTATGATGGGTATTGGAACAATGATCATTTTTATTGCTATGGTTTTAGTAGCAGCAGTTGCATCTAGTGTTCTTATTCAAACAAGTCAAACATTGCAAGAGAGGGCTTACAAGGTAGGAGCTGAAACTATTCAAGAGGTATCAGGTGGACTAGAAGTAAAAGATATAGTAGGATATACAAATGCAAACAAAACTTATATTGAATACATGGCTATGGTAATGACACTTACAGCAGGTTCTCCATACATCGCTTTACAAAACGTAGTAATAACTCTTCAACTAGACAATATGACGGTATTAGCATATGATGCAAACATTGTTGCAGGATCAGTTAGTATCGATGGTGTATTCCATACTTTAGACCATTCATTATTAAATGCTAGCAACTTTGGAATCATCGTAATTCATGACGCAGATAGCTCGATAATAGGAACTGGTGGTATGAATTTTGGTGATACAGCGTTTGTCGTAGTGAATCTTACAGCTGCAACACAAAGCATTGGAGTTGGTCCAAGGTCGGACATTTGGGGAAATATAATACCTGAGATTGGATTAGACGCAGTATACTTTTTAAGAACACCTGTCGTATTCGAAAATAGAATAATTCAGATGTACTAAAATCAAGAAAATTACAATTAGCTAAACACTAAAATTCAATTTTTCCTTATTTTATATTTTTCTTTTTTTTATCATTTCATATTGCTGTTTAATTCGAATATTTTATTTTTTATTTCTGGTTGTATCTATTAAATTATTGGTACATTTAAAATATTTAAAAGGAATATTAATGGATAAAAGTTATTCAGAATAGATACTAAATTCATAATCATTTTTATTTAAAAATATTCATCCATCTTATGAAAAATTAAAGTATTATCTAAGATAAATGAGACTGGAATAAAGAGAAAAGTATATATATGAATATATAGCTATTGATTAAGGATAACTCCAGCAGCACTAACAATCTAGAGGAGGGGGTCAATATAGAGTCAAATCCAGAAGATTCTGAAAAAAAGGATAAAAAATTTCAAGAGGAGGAAATTTCTGATTCTGACTCCAAGATTAAGGAAATAGATAATGAACTAGAAAAAAAAGATCAAGAACAACAGAATTTTGAATCTGCTACTGATAATAAAAATGACATCCGTCGTATTATTAAGTTAGAACCAGACAGTGAAAACTTAGAAGAAAGTGAAAGCAAAGAAACAGATGATGAAATCGTTTTTGAAGAAGAAAAATCTGAAGAAACTGTTACAGAATCTTCTGAAAAACAAGATAATTTTACAAAGACAGAATTTCATGATAAAAAAGAGTTAGACTCGCAAATAAAGGAAAATTCAAATTTAATTAAGAAACTAGAGGAAAAGGTGGCATCAATCTCAGAGGAAATGAACGATCTAATCGGTTTATATGAGATTGTTTCAGGGCAAATGAATCCTTTTGTTGGTCTTTCAAAAGTTACCAAAAAAAGGCTTGATGCATTGGAAAATTTTGATAAAGAAATAGATTCCTTAAAAACAAGATTGGACAACATTGAGTCTCTTGTTGGTAAAATTGATATTAATAAATCCAGCTCCAAAAATCTATCACCAATGGAAGAAATTGACGATATAATAGATAGAGCCTTGGAGTTAGTTTTAGATAAAAGTAAAATAGATGATATAATAGCTAGAGCTATTGAGAGTTTTAACATAGGAGATTTATCATATAATAATATGGGAGGGGAATAAAGATGGATGATGAACAGATAGAAGAAAAAACACTAAATGAATTTGAATTGGGAAATGAATTATATGCCCTTGTTGAAAGTAATGTTATTCCAGCATTCATAGCAGATAAGATAAAAGATAAATTAAATGAAAATAATATAAAACTTAGTAAAAAACAGTTATATGAACTTGTAGAAATTATTAAGAAGGAAGTGCAAACCCAAGATTACTCTTATAATGGTAGTCAAGAAAAAGAAATTTCAACACCTACTGAAAATATTGATTACATGAAAGATGATGATATCGAAAAGTTATTTAAAGCAATTGAAAACTTGGGTAATAGAATACAGAAGATCGAAGAGGCTAAAATTGAATACCAAGGAGATTCTATTGGAAGAATTGTTACACCTGAAGATATCCATATTCCAGAAAAAATTTCTGTTCCTTATTATGATAAAAAATCACCTACCTTGCAGGCAATTCCAAGTGATCCAGAGAGGGTGATTGTCTTAATGAAATGGTTGCAATTTCTAGTTGATAAGGTTGGAAAAGATAATCTCTCAGACGTATTAGATTACTATGTTGACATAGGATGGATATCCGAAAAAATCGTTACTAAATTGATGGAGTACTCTGAAGGAGTGACTGAGGAGAAAAGTCAAAAAGAAGCTCCCGAACAAACCGAATTACAGGCACAGGATCATATTCAATCTTTAATGTTTATTCAAAGATTAAAGGGCGGACAGCCAGATAGCTATTTTTTACACAGAATCGAAAGAAAGATAAATAAAATGACAAAAAATCTAAGCAATACTGAATAACAATGAACTAATCTTCAACATTGGGTTGAAGAAGAAGTACATTCGATTAGGGTGAGGATTAAAATAATTAATAATTGGAGGGGATATAAAAAATGGGATTCTCCACTATTGCAGCAACTGCAATACTAGGTGGTACTTGCATTATGATTATTACAATTTTTAGTGGAGGAATTCTTCCAACGATTACAAACTATCATGAAGCATTTAAAAATATGGAAGATAGAGCTGTTGAAAGGGTAAATACAAATATAAATATTACCAGCGTGACAAATACAAGCGGTATTTACTATGATTTTAATATTACTGTGAATAATACTGGCCAAATAACTTTAAAAATTCTTGATTTCACTATATTAATTAATGGCATAAAAGAGCAATTTAATTGCTCTGATTCCTACTTATTTCCAGAAAGAGATACGATTTTTACTCTCAATTTAACTGGAAGTGGTTTAAAAAGGATAAAAGTAGTAACTGAAAATGGTATCTTTGATTATGAAGAATATATTGTATAAATAAGAGGGAAATATGGGATTTAGTCTGACTGGTACACATATTGTATTTTTTGTTGCAGCTGTTTCTATAGCTGGAGTTGTATCGGGTGTTTTTGTTGTTATTGTTACAGATTTAACTAACAGTTTTTCAGATAGAGGTGAGCGGTTAACTGGAGAAATTGATACAGATTTTAAGATTATTAATGACCCGGAAAATATACCTGATACAGGAGGAGATTATATATTCTATCTAAAAAATATTGGAGAAAATAAACTTATTACAGATAACGAGACATTTCAAATATTTGTAAATGGAGATATTTTATTAAAAAATAGCTACAACTTTAGTTCCAATTATATTTACCCTTGGGAAGTTGCTGAGATTAAAATTGATAATACAACAATCTCAGCGGGAACACATCAGCTGAGGATAGTTGGACCCTATGCGGTAGCTGATGTTTTTCGATTTACTATTTAAATTGAGGTATAAATATGCCAAAAACAAAATCAATTGATTTATTAAGAGATGGAATGACAGATGGATTCGCAGATAAATTTGGACGTGAAATACCTGATGGAACCACAATATTTATGGAGGGAGAGGAGGGAGCAGGTAAAAGTATTTTATGTCAGAGATTTTGTTATAGTTTTTTAGAAAATGGACATACATGTTCTTATCTATCTACCCAATTTACTGTAAAAAGCTTCATACGCCAAATGAATTCTTTAGATTATAGTGTTAGAAAATACTTGTTAAAAGGTCAACTTTTTTTTCTCTCTACAGAATCTATCTTAGGGGAGAGTTTACCCAAAAAAACCTTCCTCGACAAATTATATACTTGTAAGAAATTATTTGAATCAGAGATAATATTTATAGATTCAATTTCGACTCTATTAAATGAAAGCCTTAATTACGGGAATTTAAGCGATCTTTTTAATTTTTTTACCAGATGGATGGGTGTTGGGAAAATAATTGTTCTTACTGCTAACCCAAAGGAATGGGATCAAAAAATCCATCAGAAATTTATGTTAACTTCAGATATGCATTTTGAACTCGCTTTGGCAAATATACCAGGAGTTGGTGTATCCCATCAGATATATCTTCATAAGTTTACTGGTGCACAATATAGGTATCAACATGCAACAGGTTTTTTCGTTAAACCAAAAATTGGAATATGCATTGAATCTACCCACGTAGCCTTCTAAAAAACGGAAGATAGTATGACAATAATGGAAAAAGTGGAGCTAACAAAATTAATAAAGGAAAACGAAAATTTGAAAATTTATATTGAAGAATATAATAAAAATATAAAGCCACGAATAGATAAACCACTTACCTTTTTTAAGAAATTACCTTTTGATTTGAAAAATGAAAAATATCCTAATGTAATATATCCTACAAAAGGCTCTATATTCGTTCATGTATACAGAACCGCCGACATGGACGAACCAGAATACCATGTTGTTGAACCAATACTAAATGACAAGGAGAAGGAGAAATATAAGGAGATATTGGATTTACTTTTAGAAAAAGTTCCATATAAAAAAGAGGCGAAAGACGATAATGAGTTAAGAGNNACAAAAAAGAAGCGAAAGACGATAATGAGTTAAGAGAAATTATTATAGAAATTATCGACGAGCTTACTATTGTAGGAGATACCAAAGAGAGTGAAGTATTAACAGGGAGGGGATTGTTTAGTAGGTTAACCACTAGAAAAATACCAGTTACTTCTGAAGAAAAAAGCAAACTTGAATTTGCCTTAATAAGAGATATAATTGGTGGTGGAGCACTAGAGTGTTTTATGAGAGATCCCTATCTAGAGGATATCCATGTCATTCCTGGGGAAGAAATTCATCTTGTACACAAAGTTTTCGATATGATTAAGACAAATGTAAAAATAGATACAGATTCAGCACCTGGATTTACACGTAGTATTAGTGAAAGAATAGGGAGTCCAGTAAGTATAGGAAAACCCATTGCTGACGGTACATTACCTGATGGAAGTAGAGTGAATATTATTTACAGCGATGATGTCAGCCTCAAAGGGCCTACCATGACTATTCGAAAGTTTAGCGAAACACCAATTAGTGCAATCCAGCTCATTAAATGGAATACTATCTCATCTGAGATCGCCGCGTATCTATGGCTGTGCCTAGAATATGGACTTAACATATTTGTATGTGGTGAAACAGCAAGCGGGAAAACAACTACTTTGAATGCTATAGTCCCATTTATACCCCCCACGAGGAAGATTTACACAGCAGAGAACACTCCTGAGATGCATGTACCACATCCTGTGTGGCAACAATTGTTAACGAAAGAATATGGGCCAGAGGAGGGTAGAGTAGATCTTTTTGCACTTCTGAGAGCTGCTTTACGATCCAGACCTGATTACGTTATACCTGGTGAGATCAGAGGGGTAGAAGGAAGGATATTATTTCAAGCTATGCAAACTGGTCATCCTTGTTTAACCACCTTTCACGCAGGATCTGTAAAACAAGTCGTACAACGATTCGTTGGGGAACCCATTAAGGTCCCAAAGACCTTTATGGATAACCTTAACGTGGTTGTTATTCAACGTGCCATACAACGAAAGGGTAAAAAACTTAGGAGATGTCTATCTATCGAAGAAATCGAGTCATATAACAGAGAGCTAGATGCTATAATGTCACGTACAGCATTCGAATGGAGTCCCATGGAGGATGTATATTTCTTCAGAGCCGATAGGAACAGTTACATATTGGAGGAAAAAATCGCAAGGATGGCAGGTTATAAACATACAACCGATATCTATGATGAACATAAATATCGAACATCAATGCTTAAGAGATTAGTAGAGGGAGGAATTGAGGACTATTATGAGGTAACTGAATTTATTTGGAATTTCTATAGGAAAAAGACAGGGATGTAATCTATAAAGACATAGTGTAGAGTATGAATGAGGAAAAAGGAATATTAAAACGGTTTAAGATTGGTTCTAAAAAGACGAAAAAGAAAAGTAAGATAATAAAGGAATTCCGCATAGCCTATAGGAGTATCGAGAGTTTAGATTATTATTTTAAAAGAATTTTATTTCCATTGATAATTTTAGGAGTATTGGTCTTTTTTTTACCATCCATTTTTAATATATTTTCTTTACCATTAGCCGCAGTACCATTTCTTTTTCCTTTTGGCGGATCAATAATTATAATTCTTGGAGCGTTATATCCTTATATAACCTGGAAAAACAAAGAAGTTGAAATCAATGAAAGTATGCATTTTTTTATAACTCACCTTAGAGTTTTAGCGATATCAGATCTAGGATTAAAAGATATAATAAAAGTGATTGGTGGGAAAAAAGTATATGGTGCTTTAGGAGAAGAAATAAGAAAAATTGGTACATTGTCTACAACTTGGAAGGTTTCAATTGAGAACGTCTTTCGATTCATATCAGAACGAACTCCAAGTAAGATTCTCAAAGATTTTCTTGATCGGTTTAATCAGAGTGTATCAAGTGGTGTAAATCATCGTGATTTCGTTGAACGGGAGCAGGAAGGTGTTATGGATGAGTATGAAACAATGTATGAGTCAAGTAATGAGGTTATAACTCTTTTAAATGAAATCTATGTCGCTCTACTTACAGCTATTGGTTTCTTAATGGTTTTTGGTATTATTGCTCCTGCAATAGCTGGTGGAGATCTCAATACATATTTTTATGCTGCCTGTTTTGTTTTTATTATCTCTGAGATTTGTATATTATATTTCATACAATCGTTTATCCCAAAAGATGATTTGTGGCAAAATACCGGTAAAAAAAGCGATATGGAAAAAAAATTTAATCATATCTTCAAACGAACTATTTACGTTGGAATTATAATCGCAGGTATTCTATTATTTACAAGATATGTTTTAGCTTTATCTTTTTTACAATTTCTTTCTTATGAGATAATTATTGCAATTTCTCTAACTCCAATAATAATTCCTGGGATAATGGTAGTATTAGAGGAAGAGAAGATGTCACGAAGGGAAAAAAACTTCTTGGGATTTCTTCCTTCTTTAGGCTCGATAGCTACAATGAGAGGTGGAAAGATAACCGATTCAGTTTTTTACCTGAGCAAGCGGGATTATGGAGTCTTGTCTCCGGATATCGGTAGACTTTCTAAAAGATTAAAAACGAGGATTAATGACACCTCGTCGTGGGAATGGTTTGGTGTTGAAACACATAGTAATTTAATACAAAGATTCAGCGAAATATTTAGAGAAGCGACATTTGCTGCAGCAAATCCGCGGTTAACAGCAAATATGGTTACTGAAAATATGAGAAAAATTAAGAATTTACGATTTAAAAAATTCACAATCTTAAAGACTGGTACTGCCCTTTTCTATGCAATTACTCTTGGAATAACTCTTACCATATACGTGACTCTTGTTATATCAAGACACATGAATACTATTACTGAAGCAGCGGGAGATCCTTTCGAAACTGTAGGAATAGAGATGCCCATTTTGCAGCCTATACCTGAGGAGGCTATTTCAACTGCTTTTATAATTGTATTTTTTGTTTTGATAATTCATAGTTTTTTAATTGCGTATACAATTAGAGTATTAAGGGGTGGACATAAATATATAACTCTATTTCATTTTGTTCCCTTAGTATGGATTGTCGCAATAATAGGAGTAGGAATAAATATTGGACTAACTGAATTTTTAACTGTATAATGCACTAATATTAAATTAAAATAACTATTTCTATTATTGAAGATCGACTATAGTATCTACAAAAGCAGCTGGTGTAATAAATTGTATTAATCCATGCATTCCAAACTCAGGAAATACTTCACCTGATATCTCTGTACGTGTACCAATACCTGATGAAGGAGAACCGTCACCAAAACAAGCTGTAGTGTTAACCATTAAAACTGCTAAATCTTGATAGTTAATAACCGGAGAAGTAGCGCTAATTGAACTATCTAAATCCCTAATCACAATTATTCCAAAAGAAGATGAATCAAGACCACTCATATCCATAGTATCAAATAAACCATTTGTAAGACTATCATTAAAATAATTACTATTATAATTTAGAATTACTTCTTTATCGGTATTAGAAATTGCTATATGGGTTTGAATTAGACTAATAGCATCGGATCCAGCAATTGGAGCGATAAAGATTGCCATCTGCGTTATATTATTTCCAGTTATTTTACCAGATATATGAGTGACTTTAATACCATTAGCAATATCTTTGATTGTCTCTTGACCCGTTTCTAATGCTTGTTGTTGCATTTCATTCATAGTTTGGAAAATAACAGTAGACGCCATTCCTGCAACTAACATTATAGCTATAAAAATTATCAAAGAGCCGATACCCATAGCAGCTTCTTTAGATTTAACTAACTTATATGTAGTTACCATCCTGTCCCCCTAGTCTACCATCCCCCTCACTTTTAATTTATGGAATGAAATAGCTGGTGAAATAATTAAAATTATAAATCAAAAGAGAGCATAAAAAGTTTAGTATTTATTAATGATAAAAAAAAGAATGAGAGAGTATCAATTGCCTCTTTCATTATCTAATATAAACATTGTAGACTTATTTATTTATAGATATTATTTCTATTGTAAATCGTATACTTCCTTCACATACGTTGACGGTGTTCTAAAGGCAATTATTCCCCACGATCCTATCTCTGGAATGAGGTTACCCCATATTTCAATTCGTTCAGCTAAGCCCGGGGAAAAAGTTACATTTGTGGCTACTGTCAACATTACATAGTCTCCTCTGTTAATAATTGGTATAGCAGTATTTGCACTAAGAGATCCATCTGCATCCTCTATCACGATTATACCGAATTCATTAGCAGCTAGACCGAATGCAGCGGTATCGAAAATCCCAGTAGCTGCAGGACTTGACGCATGAGCCGAACTTTGATAAGAAAGTACCATTTTTGTATCATTGGTAGCTAACTCAATTTTTGTTTGATTAAGATCGATCTCATTTGTTCCTGCTCTAGCTCTAACACCTATACCTATACGGTTTATTCCATTTGATGCATTATCAACATGTCCCTCTACATCTACAACAGCAATACCTGTTGATACTTCTTCTATTGTTTCCTGTCCAGTAAAGAGTGCTTGCATCTGAAGGGTATTGGCAACTTGGACTAAAACTGATGCAGCAATACCTGCTACTAAAACCATAGCTATGAATATTATCATAGCTCCAATACCCATACTACCTGCATTTTTTTTACGGAAAATTTTTCTTTTTTTTCCCATCCTTTTATTACCTCCTATTTTAATATTTATCCTAACTTAGAGTGCACATCCTACACCATTAGGTATATATCCAAGTAAATATGCAGGTAATTTAAATAATTTGCGTTTTTTTTAAAATTAATATCCAATTAGATGATTTATAATATTAGTTTTATTTTATTATATTATTATATATAAAATATTATCAATAGAAGTTGATTATTAAAATATTCATAAGTTTAAATATCATTAAATTATAAAAAATTAGTATCAACTAACCCTAGTATCTGATATCTATAAACTTAGGGTTAGTTTTATATTATTTCTATTGTAAATCGTAAACTTCTCTCACATATGTTGCAGGAGTTCTAAAAGCGATTATACCCCAAGATCCAATCTCTGGAATGATGTTACCCCAAATGTCAATTCTTTCCTTTAAACCGGGAGTAAACGTAGCACTTGCATTAATAGTAATCATTACATGATCTCCTCTATTAATAATTGGTATAGCAGTATTTGTTGATAAAGATCCGTCAGCATCCTCTATTACGATGAGTCCAAATTCATTTGAAGCTAAATCAAAAGCAGCGGTGTCGAAAACTCCAGTAGCTGCTGGACTTGCTGCATATTGTGCATTATTATAAGAAAGTACCATTTTTGTATCATTGTCAGCTATCTCTATTTTCGTTTGATTAAGATCAATTTCCTTCGTACCTGATCTCCCACGTACGCTTATTGTGATTCTATCAATTCCATTTGATGCATTTTCAACATGTCCCTCTACATCCACTGCTTGAATCCCTGTGGACACTTCTTCTATTGTTTCCTGTCCGGTAAAAAGTGCTTGCATCTGAAGGGTATTAGCAACTTGAATAAGAACTGAAGCAGCAATACCCGCTACTAACACCATAGCTATGAATATAATCATAGCACCGATACCCATACTACCTGCATCTTTTCTTCTTAGCAACCTTTTAACTTTCATCCTTTTTCCCATCCTAGCGTCAACACTTTAATAGTATTATGATGAACAATGAGTATTTTATTTATATATATTATTCGCAGATGCATATGTAGCTGCATATTCTCGTGTATACTTCTTCAATTATGTTAGTGTATAAAAATCAAATAATACACATTAATTATTACTTAATACTATATATGATAAGTTACAGAAAAAATCGATTAATAATTCAGATATGAAATGTCTGTTCAAGTTTTACTATCTTTTTTTCTATCCCTGCCAACATTTCGTGAGCTTTTTGGAGTTTCCGTCTTCTTTGATCATACATCAGTCTATCTATATGAGCAGATATTTTCTTCTCAAATTTATAATCGGTTCTTTTCTCTGGAATGGTTGGATATGAAGGAGGTGTAATTTTCTTTAAAAATCCATCTTCAAATTGTCTTTTCTCTCCAATTTTTTGCGGGATACTAGATTTTGGTGGCGATTCTTCTTTTTTAGACATATTTTCGAGTTCGATTTTTAGGGATTCGAATCCTTTTTTTATTTCCTCGAAATTTAATTGAAGATCTTTAATTACAGTATCTTGTTCCTTTTTCCTTATCTCTTGTTCTTTCATCCATTTCTCAAATTCTGGGGACATTTCATCTTCCTCCAATTTATCAATTGACTCCGATTGGCTTTCAGGTTCTGTATCCTTTTCTTTTTTTTCATCTTGAGTCATCGGAGATGTTTTAATAATCTTCTTTTCTGTAGGTTCTTTTTCAGTTGGTTTACCTTGTACAATTTTTTCTTTCGTCGATGGTTTTTGTATAGGCTCTACCTTTTTTTCCTTTTCTTCTGTAACAGGAACAGCTTTGGTGGTTTTTTTCCCTCTCTTAAAAAGACCTAATACTGAACTGATACTAGAGACAGAGACTCTTTCAGGTTTAGTAAGTTTACTACCTCTTTTAAAGACATTAAAAAATGAACTAGTACCAGAAGGAGAAGCTGTGGGTTTACCTGTTTGAAGGGAAGGTTGAGGTTTTGATCTAGCCAAAAATGGCAAAGGTACTCTTTGAAGAAAAGATAGTGGTTTAGGTAATCCTTCCTGAGGTAAGGTTTCAGGAAAGATCAAGGTTCGTCTATGATCAATAATAAGAATAAATAATAATAATCCAAATATGAGATACTGGGGGAGATTATTAATAGAAATTGCTTTTGTTGTAATCCCAAGTCCCAATCCAGCAAGCATACAAGAAGTAGGAATAAACGAACGATACAGATTTTTTTTGGTAAGATTTATATGAAAATACATATCACTTGCAACTACAATTAGAGATAGGAATATCAGTTGTAAATTATTCATACCCGATAAAAAATAAAAAGGAGTTAATTCAAATATAAATCGGGGTTCAAAAGCTGCTCGAAAAAAGAATATAAATACGAATTTTAAAGTGAGGAAAAATCCTAGAAAAATAAAAAAATAGAATGGAATATTCCAAATTACTATATTATGTTGGTCCATGTTTAGCTAACCTTAGCATATTCATTTTTTTAGCAACATAAAACGCGCCAATAGCCCCCACAATTATAGATAATAAATTTATTATTAGTGAGGAAATCGGTACTAATACTGGTCCATCTATCCATGGAATAACAATCATATTGCTACTTCTCATGAGATCTTCCGTGCTGTATTCAACCAGAGTCATTGTTTCTAATCCACCGCGATCTGATGCGACAACCTTTAAATGAGTAAACCAGGTTACGTGAAAAACAAATAGTAGGTCCAGATTGCATTTATCATCGACTGTTTCCTTCTTGTCAGAATGTGAGAAAATGCATTTTTCTTTTAAAAGTAGATTTCCCTCAGAGGATGTCTCAGTAAAGATATTACTCTTAACATAAGTCTCTGTATTGTCATATTGATGAAAAGTAAATGTTGCTGTTTCTTTTCCATAATATTCTAATATAATACTAACTTCAAATATATCCTCCCAAGAATTATAATCCAGTACAACCAAATATACTCTAATCGTATCTTCTTGTGGTACAATTCGGGTAGTGATTTGTGATGGTCCAACATTAAGTACACCTACAGCTGATTGCCCACCTCCTTGAGCGCCATTGGGATAAATTGTAATTAGAAAAAATAGAATTATGATTCCAATTAAGATCCCTCTCCTTATCATAGAGTTATGTTACCTCCGGCTATACTTCATGTGAGTTTTTACCATGTAACCTATGACGAAACAAATAATGAGAATTATTACAATAATAAGTATGAAATCTAACTTTATTCCTTCCTCTTGTATCGACTGAGGAGGGCTAACCGTTATTGCAGTCTCGTACTCAATAGTTTCTCCATTTATTTTTACAAAATAGCGGAGATTTGCATTATTTGTTTCTCTAATAGCTTGTATTTTAATTGTAACAATATGCTCAGATATATCCGTTGAAGATATAAGAAAAGGTGTATTTACTTCATTATTATTGCTAAGTACTTTTAAGATAGTAATATTCTCACTTTTTAGATCAAAATTTATTATTCCATTTCCGGAAAAATAGACCTTAATATCCTTTATTTCATTTTCACTCATTTTTAGATTTTTTTGGTATTGAAAGGTTATTGTTTCGTTCTCTTCTTTGAATTCTTCGAGTTGATAATTTGCATGTGCAGAAATAACTCTTAAAATTGGTGAATCAATTCCAAATGAGGTTCCAAAAGTCAATGTAGCAACAGGGATAATTAAATTACTTGGAATTTCACCTTTTATTGTTCCTTCGATGTCCTTTCTTCCTGGAGGCCAAGATTCTGAATGAATAATCACAGGGTCGAATTTCATACTATTATTTTGAGAGAGTATTTTACTGACGTTATATTCAATAATGTTATTATAAGATCCAAAGTCTACATCAATACTTAAAGGAAGATTACCAGTATTATCGATTCTAAAATAATCATGACCATAAGCATCCATTTTTGTAAATGGATCGACGTTAAAGATTATAATATCTCCATGAGATTTTGCAAAACCTGCTGTTGGTTTTTCAACTACTACAGTTTCACTATAAATTTTATTAGTATCTAAATATACTTCCAAAGTCCAATTTTCATGATAAAATTTTGGGTGCGAAGGAAAGGTGTCTTCAATACCAACACAAAAACTATAGTTGTTTTTATATTTTATAGAACGTGTTGAATTAATGTACTCGCGATTATTATATTTTTTAATATCTATCCAAGGATTCTCATTATTTTTATTATATTGCCATTCATAATAATTTGTTTTATCTCTTTGTCCTTCACTAGGTATAGATTTTCCAGAATAAAATTTCAGATTTAGTATTTGAAAATCTTGACCGTTCGTTGTTACATTAAAATAATGCCATATTCCAGCTACTATAACTTGATTTCCAAAACGCGAATATGTTTTTTCCCCAATTATATGAATTTTTACATTTTCTTCATCTTGAGCAAAAACTAAAATTGGTAAAACAGATGAAAATCCAATTAATGAAACTAAAAAAAGAACTATAATACTTTTATCTTTTATCCCACCACCTCTTGCATTATCAAGCTCCTTAGATCTTTCACTAGCATATCTCTTATTCTTAATACTGTATTAAAGTTTTTCCATTGGAGACACTATAAGGATTATATAAATATGCTTAATAAAATTAAATAAAATAAATTATTTTGTGTGACCTTAGAATCCTTCTGATACAATAATTTATGTTGAAATAAGGAAATTTATGAGATTTTGTCATTATGTTTGTGTCCTGAGATGATAATAAATTGACGCGTTATAATCTCCAGGGAATTGCCCACTAGGAATATTTACAGCCCATTCAACATCATTTGTTGATAAGCTACTAGAATTATTTAATGCGGCTGTAAAGGTAGCTACACCACCATAGTAATATTGTGGAGCATTACCCGGGAATAAAGTAAGTGGACTTAGTTCACCACCCGCGGTTAGTATCGATGTATTTTGTATAAAGTATGTCGGATTTAGTTTGTGAGTAAGATTAGTTACATTAACTGAAAAAGAATAGTTACCATTAGATCGAGTTTCAATTGCGATATAACTATTGTTATATGCGGGTGTATCACCCGGATTTCCTACAATTACTGGCCATCCTGCACTTACAATTTCTGTATAACTATAGATTCCAAACTCATTGATTGTCTCTCCGACTATAGGATTGTTATAGGAGTAGTAGCCATCATCATCTAAGACTGTTATGTTGAAATTCCAAGACCACGTATCGTTGAAACCAGGAGCAGGATCTGTGGGATCTGGTGTATACCTGAATTGATACGATGGTCTCCATATAAACGTGATATTATAAGTGTTGGTGTAACCGGGGCTACCACCAGGATCTGATCCTGTTACATTTACTTCTGACCAACCAATAAACGTTGCCTCGCTATTATTATTTGGCCATGCCATGAAGGCAGAAGCTGTCTCAGTGCTGTTGTCATATGTTAAGTTGAGGTTAATGTTTCCACCCAATGATCCGTTAAAAGAACCAGGATCGGTACCGAGGTCAGCCCAAGCTCTGATCCATATGTACTCGATATCAGCCCATCCCTGATCACTACTGATATTAACTCTGAAATAATAATTCTGATTAACATCTAATTGTGCATTTAAAAATGAGGCACCTGTGGCATTTTGCAAATCATACCAATTAATTCTGGGTTCTAATTGTAAAACGGTTACATTCAATGTTGTTGCATTATAATAGCTATCACTCACATCCCCAGGATCAGCTCTACTAACCATAACCATTGGTCCAAAAAGAAATACATGAGAAAATATTGAAATAACAAAAACAGATACCAATAGTGAAGAATAAATTTTTTTTCTTCTCTCCTTTACCATACATCCCACTCCTAGTTGCGTTAGCAATCATATACAGTAAATGTCTTATATACTTTTCGATAATCTGATAGATATGCGGGTACCATGGCAATTAGAAATATATGTGCTTTTACAGTAGTAGCATTACCCATAGAAAGACATTCCCATAAACCCTATTTTAATGAACAGCTCATTCAAATTATTTAAAAATAATATTATTTTTTTCTTTGTTTTATAATATTATATAGTAGATATCCTATAACAATAAAAATAATCAATCCTATGATTATTGTTATTTCAAATGTCGGTTCATCTTCAATTCTAAATGAGCCGACATTTATTTGAGTGGAAAATTTTTCAATTTCACCATCAATTTCTAAAGTATAGTGGAGAAGGGCAATTGATTCTGGCATGATACCTTTAACTCGAACAACAATTGGATGTTCAGAAGAATAGACAGATTCTACTTTAAAAGGAGGTGTTACCTCTGTACCTCTACTTAAAATTTTAATAATGTCAAGGTTTTTTCCACTTACATTGACGATAACAGAGCCATTGCCACTTATATATGAAAAAATATCCTTAATTTCATTATAATAGATATCTATAGTATCAATATGTTGGAAAGCGATATCTCCGACTAAGGGTTCTACAATAAATCCGCTTCGCCCTACATATATATTTATTGGTAAACCAATAGATACATTTGATGAAATTAGATATACAATACTTTTTGGAGATATAATATTTTGTAATTCTCCTTTTACCATTACCTCCCCAGCTTTAATTTGCTTTATTCCCGGATTCCACGTTGATCTAGACTGGAGCAAGATGCTGTATCTTTTCTTCTCGCCAGGTTTATGGATTTCTGTTAGATTGAGAGTAGAAAAGATGTTTTCATATTTGCCATAACTAACCGATAATTTTAATGGTACGTTACCACGATTTTCAACGGTAAATTTATCATTGGATATATAGTTATTCTCTGAAAATGGTTCTACTTCAAATATTACAGGTATTGTTTTTAAAATCAATGAAGTTATTGCATTTTCCACATATATTGGTTGAGATATTAATAGTTCATTATTTGTTGATACTTCCAAAGTCCAATTACCAATCTTTGAGTATTGATCTATTCCAATATAAAAAGAGAAAGATCTATCATTATAACTGCAATAACTTTCGTTAATATATTTAGAATCGTGTTGTGAATCCTTCCAGCTTTCCTGATTATATTCCCACATATAGTAATTAGTTTCATTTCTATTATTAACATTTATTGGAATATTACCAAAATAAAAAACAATTAATATTTCACTAAGTTCACTATTTAGAGTTATATTAACATAATGCCATATTCCACGAATTAACACAGGTTTATCATATTTGGTTCTAGGTTCACTATTCGGAATATGTATTGAAAGATCTTCAACTTGCACATCATTAACACTAATTGATGTAAACGATGATATATTTATTATCAATAAAAATGTTAGAAAAGGAGTTAACCAGCGTGTTTTAAAAAGAATTCTGTACATGGTATAGGTGAAATGTAAATTTGCTAAAACTAATTTTCTATTTATTTCTATTTATTATTTAAAATAAATAAGATAATTGGATATTCTCGTCTCTTATACCTCACCATTTAAAGTATAGGTAATAATTGAAGAATAGTTACCAGGAAGTGTTCCCATTGTAATATTCACCCAATATGTAATATCGACGGTATCGGCATATGTGTTATTTAAATGAGGTCTGTATGTTGCAGCTGATCCCCAGATAAAAAGTGGATTTATACCATCAAAATTTGTTCTAGATAAACTTCCTCCTGCCGCTGATAAAGATGTATTCAGAATCCAATATCCGCCCCCTGCTCTAGTTAAATTTGGAAAATTAGTAGATAAGGAATAATTTGCATTACTTTGGGTAGTAACAGAGGCATTTGGTGATAATTGGATATCGTTTTGACCAGGGGCACCAGAACCATAAGGATTATCGGTAACTTGAGTTATACGAGAATACATATATATGCCATATTCATTAATTACATAACTAAAATAACCTGAGGAATCTGCAACGGTTATATTAAAATTCCATGTTCTTGTATCATTATAACCAGCTGTTACATCCCAAGCACCATCACCCGGAGCATACCTCGTCTGATTACGAGGGGTAAATACAAACGAAAGATTGTGCGTATATGCATCAATAATTGTCTCAGTACAGTCTCCTGCATTAAAGAGAGCTTCATCATCAGGCCACATCATAGTCCAATTGGCATTCCCCGTCGCATTCTCGTATTGTAAATATAGATTTAGGTTTCCACCTTGGGTTTGATTATATGTTGTCAATTCACTTCCATTATCATACCAAGCTGTAATGTTAATATAATCTACATCAGCCCATCCCTGATCGCTGGTTATATTGATTAGAAAGGTATATTGTTCTTCAACATCGATCCAAGTATTTAATTTCGAAGCACCAGTTGAATTTTGAAAATCATACCAGTTGATAATAGGTTCAAGTGTTTCAACAGTAACATTAATTGTTGTGTTGGTATCCGAATATGTTGTAATATCTACTGCCTCTGATATTTTTACCAGAGGAAATGTAATGATCATTCCATTTGAAAATAATGAGAAAAAGAGAAGTGTTACAACTATTGTTGTTAGTATTGTTTTTCTTCCCATCCTACTAACCACTCCTAGCGAATAATATCTCTTTCGAGCGCATACCCATCCATGTTAATTATTAACTGAGAAACTGATCACTATTTATAACATTTTGGTCATCGAATATGCAAGTGCATATGCATGTGTTTTATATTGTGATGTTCTCAGATAGTTCAAAATATAATTCTAAAAAATATAATAAATTTTAATCATGAGCGATTTTCGTAGCCACACGAGCAGTATATTCTCCTGAGTGCGTACCAAAAGGTATATCAACACTGAATTGCACATTCACAGTTTGACTGACATTATCATTTGAAAATATTCCAGAGGTATTGAAGATGTCAATCGTATTTATCTCTCCAATACCATTAAACATTTTGTCAGAAGTTATATCATCATTAGGATCTGTAACCCCAAGTATCCATACATTGTTAGCAATTGGAATTGAATCCATCCATGTTATATTGGTAAGGTTTTCTTCAAAGTATATGCTCATGTTGAAATTATAGTTTGATGAGTAAGTGATAGTGACGATATTTGAAGTATCACTGAATCCTGGTGATGCAACAACATCTACCCAATCTGAATTAGGTAAAATAGATGTAAATCTGTAGACTCCATACTCGTCGACCTTCCAAGCTTTTATGCCAGCTGCGTCTCTCACAGTTATGTTAAAGTTCCATGAATACGGATCATTGGTAGTATTTTGAGTTGCATCCCATGTGTCGTTACTGCTTGCCCATCGTACTTGACTGCCAGGTTTAAAACTTATATTAACGATTCGAGTTGTACTGTTTATTACGGTCTCCGAGCAATTTGTAAGAACGAGTTGCGCTTCATTATCTGGCCATAACATATTGAAATTTGCAGTACCTGTGGTGTTATCATATTGTAAGAACATGTTTAAGTTCCCACCATTAGTTTGATTGTATGTACTACTATCACTACCATTATCGTACCAGGCTGTTATGTTAATGTATTCTAATTCGTCCCATCCATTTGGTTCTGTGATATTTATAATGAAGTAGTATTCATTGTTAACGTCAAGCAATCCTGCCACGTTGTTGAGCTTTGAACCAGTGCCATTCATTAAGTTATAAATATTGATAATAGGATTAATGGCTAGATAGTAGTAGCATTTCGCATCAGCGCTTGCTGGAGGAGTCTCGTTAGTAGAACCGGATTTCTTTCCTATGCTATAGAATTCATAGTATCCCTTACCATCTGGATAGTCAAAACTCCAGTTCCATGGATAAGTGATATCTGGATTAACAGGATTATTCCAAACGGCCCATATTGTATAATTTCCTAAAGTTGTTGTGGCATTTATATATATCTGATCGATATAAACGTCATCTGCGCCTGATGATGCATCGCATTGAAATCGAATCTGCATATCAGACGGAAAAGTATAAACCGATTCATTAATCCAAACCGTTTCATGATAAAACTGATCGTTTACAAAATCAGTTCCAGCAACATATGTAGCAACCGTAGTCCAACTAGACCCATCAAAATACCGGACCCAAAAATCTTCACCGTTTTCCATACTAACAGATTGGAACCAAAATTCGACTTTAATATATTCGAATCCAGGTGTGTGAACATCTATTCCATTCGTATGATAAAACGAAGATGCAATACCACTATTTTCCTGAATATTTGCTGCATTACTTCCCTGATGAGCA
>JABAOC010003761.1_pt1 | contig 79518 bp, 64 predicted proteins | sample 7062161 | NCBI WGS metagenome assembly JABAOC01 (sample SAMN14538625, study PRJNA623070) | marine sediment metagenome | biome: marine biome [ENVO:00000428]; feature: marine pelagic biome [ENVO:01000023]; material: deep marine sediment [ENVO:00002113] | place: India: Gulf of Khambhat ... | reverse complement strand
GTTCGGCCAGGAAGCTGAGCTTGAGATGGTAACCGGCAGGGTTCCGTTCGAAGGAGATACTCCATTTACGATCGGAGTAAAACACAAGAGTGAAATGCCGAAAAATCCGAAAGAATTAAACGCCCAGATTCCAGAAGACCTCTCCAGTGTGATAATGAGATGTTTGGAAAAAGACAAGGAAAAGAGATACCAGGGTGCGGGAGAAGTGCGGGCTGAGCTTGAAAACATACAGAGAGGCATCCCTACAACAGAGAGGGTAGTTCCCGAGCGAAAGCCGTTCACATCAAGAGAGATCACTGTCCAGTTCAGCGTAAAAAAGCTCTTTGTCCCAGCCATAATTTTTATTGCTATGATGGTCATTGGAATAATTCTCTGGCAAGTTCTTCCAAGAGATAGAGCTGTTCCTTTTTCTCCTTCAGATAAGCCTTCCCTGGCCGTTGTCTATTTTATGAACGAAACAGGCGATGAGGCTCTGGATCATTGGAGAGTCGCTCTTCCGCGGTGGCTTATAACCGACCTCTCCCAATCAAAGTACATCAACGTCTTGCCTGCAGACAGGCTTTTCAGTATCCTCAGAAAACTGAACCTGTTGGAAGCTCAAAGTTATGCTTCAGAGGATTTGATGAATGTAGTAAGAGAAGGAAGAGTCAATCATATTTTTCAAGCAAGCCTTTCCAAGGCAGGCGATATCTTTCGAATCGATTATTCACTGCAAAGAGCAGACACATTAGAGATTATTGCTTCAGATTATGTTACAGGGAAAAGCGAGGAGAGTTTCCCCTCCTTGGTAGATGATATAACAAAGAAGATCAAGGCCAATCTTGAGCTTTCAGAAGAGCAGGTTACAAGCGATATCGACAGCGAAATAAGCACAATCACCACTAACTCTCCCGAAGCGTTTAAATACTATACTATAGGAAGAAAATTTCAACTCCAAGGAGAGAATAGGAAAGGCATAGAGCTGCTGGAGCAAGCAGTGGCTATTGATCCAGAGTTTGCCATGGCTTACAGAGCCATGGCAATTGCCTACGGCAATTTGCGCCGTAGAGCAAAGGCGATGGAGCAATTCCAAAAAGCGTTAAAGCTTACGGATAGACTATCGGCTAGAGAACGATATCGAATCGAGGCAGATTTCTACAGCAGGTCGGAGAAAACCTTTGATAAAGCATTTGAAGCCTATGAGAAATTGCTGGAAATTTATCCTGATGAGGGGGGAGCAAGACATAACTTAGAAGTTTTGTACGCAGTAATAGATGAAGACAAAAAAGCTGTTGAACATTATGAATTCTTGATTAAAAAGGATAAGACTGATGCTTCTTATTTAACTTATGGAAACTTATCTGCTAGGTATGATGCTTTGGGATTATATGATAAAGCCAAGGAGGTTTGTGAAGAATACCTGAATAATTTTCCAGATAACGCACGGATCCATCAAAGGTTAGCCGTACATTATCGTTATCAAGGGAAATATGATCTTGCCCTTGAAGAAATGGATAAAGCATTCGCTCTTGCTCCGACATACTGGGTTAATTTCAGGAGAAAAGGCGACATTTATTTCTACATGGGGGATTTGAAGAAAGCAGAAGAGGAATACCGGAAGCTTCTGGAAAAGGAAGAACCAACCGCTAATTCGGGGGGAATGCAGAGATTAGGATGGCTGTTTGTATTACAGGGAAGATTCAAAGATACAATAGAGATGGCCAAAAGAGGGCTTGAGCAGGCAGAAGAGCTAGGCGAAGAGACTTGGATAAGGGGGGCAACTCGTGCTGTGGCCTATGCCGAGCTAAGATTAGGCAATTTTGACCGAGCCTTAGAGTTGTTAGAAAGAATTTGGAAAAGCGCCGTTGAAGATGAAGACTTAATGGATCAAAGAAGAGCTCTTATTGGGAAAGCGATTGTTTACGTTGAAATGAAACGATTGGCAGAAGCACAGAAAGCAGCCCGGGAACTTAAGGAAGTGATCGAACAAGGAATGAACAAGAATCTCATGAGACTATACTACCATTTAATGGGTAGGATAGAGATTGAAAGAAATGATTATTCTAAAGCCATCGGATATTTTAAGAAAGGTTTGCCTTTGTCATTGCCAACAGCAGGCATACGTCTGATATACGCTGACTCTTTAGGACTGGCCTATTACAAGTCAGGGGATTTAGAGAAGGCTCGGGAAGAATATGAAAGGATAGCTTCCTTTACAAGAGGGAGGATAGATTATGCCGATGTCTACGCTAAATCTTTCTACATTCTGGGCATGATCTACGAGCAGCAGGAAAACAGAGACAAAGCCATGGAGAATTGCGAGAAATTCCTCGACCTCTGGAAAAACGCCGATCCTGGTATCGCCGAGGTCGAGGACTCCAGGAAGCGCCTGGCCGGACTCAAAAGCTTACCTTAATTAATTGTCATCGCGAGCGAAGCGAAGCAATCTCAAACAATAATGTCGTTATTGCGAGGAGCGTAGAAGATTCCTTCGTTTGTCATTGCGAGCCCCAAAGGGGCGAAGCAATCCCTTACGAAAAGGTTGAGATTACCACGCTTCGCTCGCAACGGCAGATTGATTCTCCTCCTCGAATCTTGCAATGAAGTGTGTGGAATCTTCCCCGCTTCTTGCAATGATTGCCGATTATTTTATTAAAAAAAATGCTGGCTGTTAAGGGGAAAAATAAGCAAAAGGGGTTATTGGTGGGTAATCCTGCCCAGCCAGCACAGCAGGAATTAAATAAATTATAACACATTTTCTATAAAATTAATAGAAATAATAAGAATTTTTTTAAAAAAAATTAAAATTGGCTCTAATTGATTCTTTTTCAATCAATTAGCAAACTGATACAATTAATAAAATAACCTGATATTTATGAACTTTTTTTCATGTACATAAATTGAACCAACTAGGACTATACATCAGATTACCAGCATCTGCAGCTGAATACCTTCGAGGAATTATATTTTCTGAAAATGAATACCTACGAGAGATTATATGGTGCCAAAGATTTCTAGTGCGACGTTATGGTTAAATTTCGCCTCCAAATTTTATTGACATATCCAGCTCATTTTATATAATGCATAAGACGAACCTCCACATGATAATGAAGAAAAAAGAAGACAAACAAAGAAGGCTGGAAGATAAGACTGGATCTATACTATCTATCATTGCACCAAGCACCGAGTTTAAGGGGACACTAAGTGGGAGCGATAGCTTGCTTATCGCCGGACGTTTTAAAGGGGAAATCAAAAGCGAATCGCTGGTCAGGATCGACAGGGAAGGAAAGATTGAAGGAACTATCAATAGTCCCTATGTCATTGTCGAAGGGGAGATAAACGGGGATATCATGTCAGCAGAACATGTCGAGCTCAGGGCCGGAGCTCGGGTACTCGGTAATATCAACACCGAAAAAATCGTGATGGCTGAAGGCTGCATCTTACAAGGAGAAGTTCAGATGCCAAAAGAAGAAGATAAACCTTTCGTCTTTGTGGAAAAAAGAAAAGTGGAAAGTAATCAAGATATATCTCCTTCATCAAAAAAAATGAACGATAAGAAAGCAAAGCCTGCCAGGGCGAGCGAGCCGAAACCGAACGAGTCGAAACCGAACGAGGCATAGCCAAGCTAGAGCAAGATCAATTCCTGGTGATATACCTCAGGTCTATCATCCCCAGCTTTTTTCTCTCCGTTCTTGTTAAAGCCTTTGTTTAGCTATGGCCTTTTTATTTAAACAACTTAAACTCATCTTTATTAAAAACTTTTTTGCAAAGCTGGAGTGACCTGGCCCCAATCAAAGTGCCACCTCCAGAGTTAGAATCATAGGTTTCGGACATGCCCACTAAGCCCATAGTTTTATAGACAAGAGTCCCATCGCTTCCATTTCCTTGGTTTCTATGATTGTAGACGGCCTATATAGCGCATTTCTCGTCAAAACTAAACCTTAACCCACACCATAGCATTGGGAAGGCAGGTTTACGGAGATAGGCTCGGTGAATAGATATTGCCACTTCTCCATATCATGGTATTCATGGCTGCCTGGGTTATCATTTGGATTAGCGCTAGTGAGGGACATTAATCGTGATCATGTAACTTTGCTTCATTGGCAGGATTTTTTAAAGAAAATTTTTAAGTATGTAGGTATGTCAGACGGAAGTAAAGGCAGCCCTTTAGTAGCGTTGGATAAAATAAGAGACCATTATTTTGAGAACAATAAGAGAATTCCAAATATGAAAATTTTATTTAATGATTCTGATAATATAAAAACTCAAAAGTTAGCAAAATTGATTGGGAATTACTTTAGGCCTCATAATTGTCATATTGAAGTGAGAACTAGGGATTATATTGCTTTAAAAAACGAAATAATAAAGGAAATTGAAAATTATCAAAACGAAAAAAGGTTAATATTTTTAGACCCTTATGGTTATAAAGAAATAAAGTTAGATGATATAAAAGACTTCTTAAAAGGCAATAAGACAGAAGTGATTTTGTTTTTACCAATTTCTTTTATGTATCGATTTGCTAAAGCTGTACAAAGAGATAATCTTGCTCGTTACGGTCCTTTAAGAAAATTTATCAATGAAGTTTTTTCCCAGAAAATTCCAGATTTCAGCTCTGCTTATGATTTCATTGATAAATTGAGAGAGACGTTCAGAAATAAATTAGAAAATTATTATGTTGATACTTTTAATATTGAACGAGATTCAAAAAATGTATACTGTATTTTTTTCTTTACAAGTCACATTAGAGGATTGGAAAAAATGATAGAAGCTAAATGGAAAATTGATAAAAATGAAGGAAGAAGATTCGAATTGAGTCTACAAAGTAGATTATTTAGACGTGAGGAACTTACTAACTTTCCACAACAAATAATAAGGTTTATAAAAACAGAAGAAATATGCACGAATAAAGATTTGTATAAATTTGGATTATTGAACGAATATTTGCCTAAACATATGAATAGATTTCTTAGGCAACTACAAAAGGAAGACATCCTTCGTGTTACAGAGCTAGATGGGGAGGAGAAAAGAAGAGGAGCTTTTTATTTAGCTTATCAAAATCATTCTCCTTTTCCCAAAAAAATTGTACAATTTAAAATTATAAATAATTAGTATTTCTAGGGCTATGTCTCAATCTAAGATAGAATGGACAGAAAAAACTTGGAATCCTACCACAGGTTGCTCAAAGATTTCACCAGGTTGTGCTAACTGTTATGCAGAAACTCTTTCCAATAGACTTAAAGCAATGGGAGTTGAAAAATATAAAAATGGATTCGAGTTGACTATACATCATGAAGAAATCGAAAAGCCTTATAGATGGACAAAGCCTTCTATGATTTTTGTTAATTCAATGAGTGACCTCTTTCATGAAGATATTCCTTTTCGGGTTATTAAGAAAGTTTTTGAAGTAATGAACAAGTGCGATTGGCATGTTTTTCAGGTATTAACAAAAAGAGAAGGAAGGCTACTTGAGCTGAATAAAAGATTAAATTGGTCTCCAAATATCTGGATGGGTGTTTCAGTTGAAGATGAAAGTCGTAAATACAGAATTGATTTTTTACGAAAAACAGATTCATATGTGAAATTTATTTCTTTTGAACCATTACTCGAACCAATTCAAAATTTAAATTTGCAAAATATAAATTGGGTCATAGTTGGTGGAGAGTCTGGAGCTAAGGCAAGACCCATAAAAAAAAGATGGGTAATGGAAATTTTAGACCAATGTAGGAAATTAGACATTAAATTCTTTTTTAAACAATGGGGCGGTATAAATAAGAAGAAAAACGGAAGAGAATTAAATGGCAAAATTTTCAATGAATTCCCCCCTTATAACAATGGTCAAATTGACCTGTTTTAGTTTAATAGTTAATGGATAATTAGAAACTAAAATAAACGTCAATAAAAGTAAATACGCTTTTAAAGCCCTGGCTTCCCTAGATTGAAAGAAGTGAAAGAGAACCTCAAAGCTTTTTTCTGGCTTTTGAAATGGGGAATTTTCTGGATTCTCATAATTCTGATTTGCGGTGTTCCGTTTTTCTAAAAGGAGGTCAACGATGGAAAAGAAAGAAGTTATTATAACTCCAGAAATACAAGAAAAATTTAAAAACGCTATACGATATTTTAATAGTAGAACTATTGGACGAAGTGGTAATATAGCTCCTGATTATTATTGTATTGTTGGATGTGGAATACTAAGAGAACCAACGACGCAGAGATTTTCAGACTCCCGCACTCATGGTTTAATGCCTTTGTTTTCAATATATTCTCCTCGTACTGTGTCCGCTTATGTGTCCAAATCTTCTAATATTTCAGCAAAATCAATAATAAATCTCCAGAATTTTCCTACAATGTTGACATTCTTTTAATTTACATGCACAACTATTGCATAACTTAAAAGCACCACTACTTGTCCCCCCTCTACAAACTTCACATGTTCCACCATTTAAAACATAATCAAAATCCTCGCATTCAGAACATAAATAGTCACTACCCCAATTACTTGATGGACAGGGGCAAGGGGGGGAACATGAATAAGAAAGAAAGATAAAAAAAATCATAATGATTAAATATCGGTAACTAGTTTCCATAATAGAATTTTTCATTTTTGCATCTCAAATATAATATAAGACCTGATATAGTATATGTAAAGGAATTGGAATTTAGGGGGCTTGATTTATCAAGCCCACCTAAAAAGGGGGATTCAAAACTAATCAATTTTTGTAAAGAAGTTTTTGATGTTTTTAATTCACATCAAATAAATACGCAAATTCCCCGTCCAAATAAACAAAAAAAGAGTTGAATATAAATCGAATTGCATGGAACGTAGAGAAACGTAAACTTTAAATATTCCTTTACCTGGGTCAAGGGATAATAATGAGTAAGACTATCAAGGAGAGTGAAAGCCAAAGACCCTAAAGCCCTGGCTTCCCAAGATTGAAAAAGGACGCTGAGCGTATTAAACTCATATTCCCCATATTAAATACAAAAATCTCTCTAGTACTATTTAATAAATAATAGTTTATTAGATATGGGTATCAAACTAAAATATAAGAACCTCTATCTGTCTTTATCAGCTGGCAGAATATTATTGACAGGAGTTCTCAAGAGTTTTAGTGTTTGCTATTTGCAAATAAAGTAACAAGGAGGTTAAGATAAAAAAAGTGATATATTTAAGCATTTTCTTTGCTCTGTTGTTGGTTTTTAATACGGCGTGTAAAGGGCCAACAGGACCAGCAGGGTCTCAAGGGGAGCAAGGGAATCCAGGAGACCCAGCGAATCCGAGCGCTGTGGTTCTGTCAACACCACGATATAACAGTGCCACAGCCTCAGCGGAAATTGTATGGACAATCAATGTGGATGGTAACTTCTCGGAATACAGATTATATCGTTCAGACACTCCAGGAGTGACAGAGAGTTCCACATTGGTCACAACCATTACCAACAGGTATTCCTCTTTTTACGAGGATGTGTTTGGTACAAAGCCCACGAATTATTACTACTATAAGGTTTATGCCTACAATCTTTCGAATCAATCCACTCCGAGCAACGAGGTTATTCTCACGGGGCTATATCTTCTCAAATTTTCATTCGGAAGTATTGGGACTGGAGATGGACAGTTTAACCTTCCCGGAGATGTTGCTGTAGATGACAATAGAAATATTTACGTTGCTGATAGTTCTAACCACCGAATACAAAAATTTGATTCTAATGGAAATTACCTTGCTCAATGGGGTTCCTCTGGTTCTGGAGACGGCCAATTTTATTTTCCCCATTCTATTGAATATGCACCTGATGGATATCTTTATGTAGGGGATTACGGGAATAGCAGGATACAGATATTTGATACAGATGGAAATTATATTGACAAATTTGCTACAACAGGACAACCGGGGGACAGTTTTATTGCTGAGAACGGAGATATCTATGTACCTGATTATACTAGCCATGTGGTAAGATGGTTTGATTATACGTTTGCCACAGTGCTTACATGGGGTAGCTTTGGTTCTGGAGATGGTCAGTTCAACTATCCATGGGACATCGGGGCAAGCCCAGACGGCGGAAGATTGTATGTTGTAGATAGAGGCAACGCCCGTATTCAGGTATTCACAAATAACGGTGTATACCTAAGCCAGTTTGGTGGTTTTGGAACAGCCCCGGGCCAATGTGATAATTGTTTTGGACTTGCTGTGGACAACTTTGGGCTTGTGTATGTAGCAGACAGACCTGATGGGATGATTCAGATATATGATGAATATGGAGGATTCATTGAGGAGTTTGTTGTTGCCCCTGGAATCTGGGGAGTTTGTTTTGATATAGACAACAATCTATATGTTGTGAATTTATATAATAATATGGTCTATGTCTTTGGACCATAGGAATTAAAATAAGGAGCATATCAGGCTGAAATACAGTACTTCTTAATCTTGCAAGTGCTTTTCTAAGTATAGGATATCAAATCAGAGCTTGTTTCACACTTATTTGCTCATAGTGGGCATAAGAACCTCGGGACTCCTAAGGGCTTTTGCATAGAGATTACTTATGAGAAAAGTACGAAATTTATTTGACCAGAAAGAATTTTGTTAACTCACCTCTCCATGATTGACGAAAAGGGATTCCTTGCCCGAAAATCTCCCCCCTTTATATATGTCAAATCAAGAAACCTAGGACTTTTTATTTTAAAATGAAAAGTGCCTTTATTTCGCTCTAGGAGCCAATATAAGCGACTTTTTTTTGAAAAAATTAGATATGAATACTTAACCATTCGTTTTAACATTCCCCCATATAAGTTAAAGAACAAATCGTGGCTTAGAATCAATTTAAGAGCCTTTTTTTAATGCCTTCTCTTTAGCAATGATAAAGAACAATCCCTTGCCTAAATTATAACCTTACTAGTGAGAATTTGATTTATCTTGGTCCTCTTCTTTTTGAGGCACTAACTACGCTCTGCTGTCTTTTTTACCCTAGGAAGCCAGGACTTTAGGTTCTTTGACTTTTAGATGGCTCAAACTTTTATATTCTTACATACTTGGTCAATTAGATAAAATTACCAAATATCTTTTTTTGCCTTTTCTCGCACCTTCTTTTCAAATTCTTTAAGAGCATCACTTGTATATTCTACCCATAAATTAATTTTATAATTATCCCCCCTTAGTAACAGCTGAATTGCTGATTCTGGAGGATACCATTCTGCAACATATATTAAATGTCCTACACTTACAGCCATACCATATTCAGAAGGGTCATCCCTGTATAAATCATTTGACCAAATAGTATCGTCTCTTTCAGGGGAACCATATTTCTTTGTCAGCTGGCTCTTTATACTTTTAAAATCTTCTAAATACAAATTCTTATTTGAATGACTTTCTGTTATTATATACCTCGCCCTCGTCAATAAACTCTTAGCAAAATAATATATAATCATTCCATCTAAGCCTGCAACATCAGCTTTATAAACCAACATCTCCAACCCTTTTAATGCTCCACCAACTTTATCTTCCTTCATAAACTCGCTTGTCTCAGCTTTCTTTACGTGCTCTTTACTCGCTCCCCATAAAACTCCTCTAAATCCCGCCTTAGAATCAATCTTAGGTGGAACTATTTCTTCTTCAACTTCTTTGCCTTTGGGGAGTAATTCACCCGACATAGATTTAATGGTCTCAATACTAGAAAGAATTTTCTCTTTAGTTGTCAGTACAATCGAATTTGAAGAGAAAGTTCTACTAAATTCAAATCCTTCTTCTACATAGAGCATGTCATACATTCCGAATGGTTCAATCCGATGAATATAATCTGGCTCTCCAAAACATTCTTCAACAAAAGACTTTAATCTTCCTTCGGACAATACATCAAAATACTCGGCTGTCTTTCCCTTTAAACGACTGCTAAAGTTCGTGAATAATATAATAGATTGTACAGTTTTGTTATCCGCCGAGAGAATCCTCCAGGTATCTTTACCCATATCTAGGCTATAAAGATTTCCCGTGTATTTTACATGCTTTCTTTTCTTTTTAAGCTTCGCTAACACCTCTTGCATAGAATCTCCAACACTAACTCCATAAACACTTATTTCCTTCGCAGAAAATGATTTTCCTAAACTGAAAATATCAACCTCTGTAATCTCATACTTCTCTTCTGCAAACACAAATCCAAAAAACACCAAAACCAATAAACCTAAAACTAATTTTTTCATTTTTTACTCCCTTTATTAAAAATTTCACTTTCCCTAACTCGTCTTTCCTTATGAGCTATTAAGCCACCTTGCTGTCTTTTTCATTTCACTTTAGTGATAAAACTAGAAGCAAATTTATTATCATAAATTAAAATATATTTATTACTAATAAAATAAATATCGTAAGATAAAAAAGTCAATTATCCTTAGGGACGAATTGCAGGGTGATTTATTATCGCTTTTTAAGGCTAACTAAGGTCTTTATATTAAAAGGATGTAAAAGAAATTCAAGATAAATAGCTTCATAGAATAATAACAAAAATTTGATTTTTGTTATTAATTTGATTTTTCATAGCTCTAAATGATTGCACCATTATAGGTTATCCAAGACCTACTTATCTCATGCTGATTAGCTTATGAGCCAGATATAACTTGAAGTTTAGAGATAAAGTGATTTAGAATTTACTTCTCCCTTAACCGTCTATCTTCATGAGATGCCAATTCGCTCAGCGTCTATTTTTACTCATGGAAGCCAGGGCTTTAGGGTCTTTGGCTTTCTTTTAATACATCTATATCCTTAAATTAAGTCCTAAGTTTCTTAACGTCCTCATCATTAAATAATTGCCAAACTTGTTTTTTTAGTATATGAAAGCAGGTTTCTGAGTTGTTATTTCCCATTTTTTAAAAACGGAGACCAAGAAGGACCCCAATCATCATCAGGATTATTTGTTAAATTTGTTTGTTCACTTCCATCTGCGTTCATAACATAGATTTCCGCATTCCCATCTCTATATGAAACAAAAGCTATCTTAGTTTGCTTAAGTAATGATTTTTTACAGCTGAAAGTAAGGCAAAGTAGTAAGGCTAAAGGGATAGTTGCGATGAATTGATAAAGTGTTTTTCTCATTTTTCCCTCTTTGCTGGACTCATTTTGTCCCTAAGCTGTGACTCTATGACTTATAGCACTGAAGAGATTTGATGTCAATTTATGCTTTACAAGATTTTATCTTTCTGATATAAAAAGTCATGGTTCTCTTGTGCGGGCTGGAGAGAACACCTTCATTTATACCCCATAATCAACCCCCCTTTTGCTGACAACAGCCCGCTTTCACTTATGCCCAAAATTTGTGCAATTCACCATAAGTATAATTAGTTCAACTTTTTAATAAAGAGATTTTCTAAATTTCAACAAAGATTTTCACATAATTGGTGGAAAAAGAAAGGGGGATATTCTCTAAATCTGCTTAGTGTATTTTTTCAATTCCAGGAGGCTAGGGCTTTAGGGGATTTGGCTTGCACTTGGCTCAATCTTTCTTCCATTTTCTATGTATATATTGATAACTTGCTTTAGGAGATAATGACTTCTCTGAATTTTGAGTCCGAATATAAAACACTTCGCCTTTCTGGTTTTCCTTAACCCAGACAGGCTCATCTCCGAAACTAACTTTTATTCTACATATATCCTTTCCCTCTTTATTATGAAATTCCACGTCTATTTTTGTTGAAAACTCTCGGCTTATATTATTTTCAATAATATTAGATAACGTCTGAAGAAAAACATCTCTTTCATCTCTTTCACCACGATTCTTAAATGAACTATAATCTTTCTCTAATCCAAATATAGTCTTATCATCACTCACACCGATTATTAGGTATCCGCCTTCTGTATTGTTAAAAGCTGCAATAGTTCTAATAACTTCTTTCCTTAACTCCTTGTTTTTACGCTTTTGTACAACATCCCATTGAAAGGTTGATTTAAATTCAAGCTGAATACTCTCATCCATTTCAACTAGAGTATCAATATCTCTTTCTGGCAATTCAGGAATTTTAACTTTTTCTTTCTTTAATCCCCCAACTTCTAAATCAATTAATATTTCCTTAGCCTTCTTATCTACCACACTATAAACTTCTGTAATATCGTGACCGAAAAGACTTTGTGCTTTGCAATCTTCATAAATCTCTATCAATCTTCTAGCTAAAAAGCTTTTTTCAAATTCTGCTAATTCTCCGATACGCTCAGATAAGTAATTAATATCTTCAGCTTTCGTAACAATCTGTAATCCCAGGATTTTTTTTCAATTTCTAGCTTTTTTTCTAACTTTTCAATCGTTCCTTGTAAGTATAAATCTCTAATTTTTCTCGATAAACTACTTGACCATCTCATGCCCTCAAGCCCTGCTTTCTCCTTCATCTCTGCTTCATTAGAATTAATCTTTTTCATAATCTTTTCACGTTCTATTTCATATTTCTCGCCAGCAAGTTCTAGCTTTCTGAGCCATTCAATTCTTTTCCAACCCTTTGGTCTTATCTGAAAAATTCCCTTAGCTTTATGTTCTATAAATCCAATGTATTTATCAGCTAAATCTTTTAGCAAATAAAGAAACTCATTGTTATCATTAGAGAACGTAATTGGATAATCCAAATTGGAATCATAATTTGGAGATAATCCCTTTTTTGGATATTTTTTGGAATAATATATTAATAATTTATCGACTTTCTCTTCGTCTGAATAATTTTTATTATTTTCTATAATATCTTTATAGTTTTCATTTAGTATTTCTGGTGTTGGTCTTCCTAATTCATTCTCCCACCGTGTAAACCCAGAAAGAATTGCTCTATCCTCATTTTCAGTAGGCTCACCCAAATCCACTAAGAAGCTATCAATATAATAATTTCCACATCGTCTACAAGAAAAACCGTAAATAAGAGGATTCTTATGACGGGGAGGATAACCTGCCTCAAGCCCACATAAATGACATGATTGTTCAATATTCATTACATAAACCTTTCACTAACTTTATTTCGACTTATATCACAAATGAAAACCTGATTCAAACAAGAAAAACACACCTCCCCCCACGCCACATCTACGTCACAGATTTGTTGAAAATTTGCCTAATTATGGATGCGTTTACCAAGGTGAGAGAGCGATTTGAACCCCCGACCTTTGGATTCGAAGTCCGTAGCTCTATTTAACAATCAGACTTCTCCCCATGTGCCAAACTTTGCTTAAAATAGCTGAAACTACGGGATTATAAGTTAAAAGACAAAACCTAGAAAAAGCCCATTTTCCCCTGTTTTCTCAGTTGAATTGTAAGGAGTGGAAGCAGTGACCACAGGAATGATACTCCATTTCCCTTTTTACTTTTGCGCGCTTATTCCGACCTTACTCAAACCAAATCTTTATTGTCTCATCGTCCTCAATAACTTCGATGAGGACCGCCGGACCCAGTTCTTTCAGTTCCGCGAACAGCTCTTTGAGATCAATATCGCACTCATCCTCGTCAATCTTCAGGTCCTCTAGATCGACGCACTTGAGAAGAGTTTCAATTACAGATATCGGCAGCGTGATCTTAACTTTGTCTTTCTTTGTTTTGTTATCCGTGACAAGCACCTTGAACCACTTCGCTTCCTGTCCGGCCTTATACTCTGGATTCTTCTTGACTGCTTTCTTGATCGTCTGGATATCATCCTTGCTATCTGCCATAAGAAGGTTTGGCAGAAAAACACCCAGCACAAAAACGACTAAAACTATACTCGCAACTTTCTTCATTTGATACCTCCTTTAATTATTCTATCCATATTTTGATGATAATTCCTTCTTCCTTATTTTCTATGTAAATGACTTCCCCGACCTCTACGAGAGTTTTCGCGATTGTATCCAGATCATAGCCTTCTTTTTTCAACTCGGCTTTTTCCTCTTCCTCAATAGAGTCCAGGGCAAGGTCAGCTAGAGCCCAGGGAATATTGACTTTAAGCGTCAGCTCACCGTCTTTCCAAACTCTTATTTTCAATAACTTTGCTTTTCCTACGGGTCTTTCCTCTTCCAAATCCTTCAAAACACCAGGATCAACCCGGAGAAGGGCAATTTTTGCCCTGTCTCTGAGCTCATCATCCTCTTCTTTCTGTATGATTTCCTTCAGAACAGGAACCGCTCTGGACGCAATCTTCTTTTCTTCAACTTGACTCAGCTTAACGGCGGCAAAGTACCTAACCACTTTGTTTGAACTGGAAAGCCTTTTTTCTATCTCGGCCAGGTAGGACTTTTTCCCATCCTCGTAAAGCCCGTAAGCTAAATCAATTATCGAAAGCTCCGAATCTTCGGTTAAGCTTTTGCTCCGGTCTTTTCGCTTGAGGTAGTCGCGATATGCCTTTAATGCTTCCAGCTCTTTTCCTTTCCGTTCCTCAAGGCATTTAGCTCTGTAGAAAACAGCCTGGGAATACCAGGGGCTGTCCGGATATTTCTCAAGGAGTTCCTCTAGTTTTTCTTGAGCCTCTTTCCACTCCTTGTCAAATATAAGGATTTTTGCCTCCTCGAAAAGTCTCTCATCGGGTTGTGCCTGAGCGTAAGCTTGAAGAAGCAAGGAGGCAAGGAGAAGAATGCCAATATTTATGGTTATTTTTCTCATCTTATACCTCACTTTGTTCCAATTCTTTCTTCAATAGTTTTATCTTTAGGAGAAGCTTTTTTTCTTCTATCACATTCTGGATTTTGCTGATCTCTTCTTCAGAGAGCTGGACGCTTATCTCTGTTAGTTCATAGAATAGATATTCAATCTGATCGCAGATCGCTTTCGCCTTGGCCATCTTAAATTTGTCCAATTGAGGACTGATGTATTTTTTCTTGGCGAGAAGACCTCTTGCCTTCTGGAAAGCAAATTCACTCTGCCAGAATTCAGCCGATTTCTCAGAAGGAGATTGGATAAAGTCCAAAAGCAGATATTGACTCTCTTCAAGATAGTCCAATGTCTCCCTCCTGGCCATTTCTAGCTCTACTCTTTCCAAGAAATCCTGAGATACGAAGAATTCTCCTGCTCCAGTCTCTCTTGGAAGAGGAGACCTGAGAACCATGAACGTGATAAAAGAACCCAGCAGAACACCTATGAGTAGAGCCGCATAAACAGGCCTCAACTTTGGTTGAAAGAAGAATCTTGAAATACCTGCCAACCTTCGTTCTCGAGGAAGAGAGGCTTCCTTGGCAAACACAGTTTCAGTAATCCTTGAAGGGAGCTCTTCCCAATCTACTGAAGCCATGGCTTTCTCTATATCTTCCTGGAGAGAGTCTGCTCCATCGATGACTTCTTTCATATGATGCAGTTCCTTCCTGCAATCGTTGCAGGCATCGAGATGAGCTTCCATAAGTTTTTTTTCATCTTCTCGAAGCTCTCCGTAGAGGAAAGCCACCAAATCTTTTTTAATTTTTTTACAATCCATCATAGCTGTCTCCCTAAATAGGGGGCCATCAACCCCTTTAAATTTTGAACGGCTTTAAAATGAAGAGACTTCGCTGTTCCCAGGGAAATATCTAATATCTGGGCTATTTCCCTGTATTTAAGCTGGTTATAGTGCCTCATCACGAATATCATCCTTTGTTTCTCTGCCAGCTTTGTAAGACAGGTGGAAATGATTTCTTTTAGATCTGACGAAACTAACGGATCATACGAATTCTGAATGGGCAAATTCATCTCGTCGATAGGTTTATTCCTAACCCATTCCTTATCTTTGCTGTAATTTTTTCTGTAATAATCTATACACAGGTTTTTGGCAATCTGTAAAAGCCAGTTTTGGAAATTTTTCCCTCTCCGGAACATTTTTACCTTCTCGTAAAACCTTAAAAAGGTTTCCTGAACTATATCCAGAGCATCTTCCTTGTTACGAAAGAAAGAGAAAGCCAGTAAGAAAACTTTCTTTTGGTAAAGACTGGTTAATGTCATGAAAGCCTCTCTGTCTCCTTCGTTGATTTTATCCACAAGAATGTAGACGTCTTCATGTTCTACCTCTCGCTTTTCTTCCATTTTATGTTTTTCTGAGGATTTTCCTTGGAAAAGAACTAGAACCGGTTCTTTCACTCCAGCCAAATCTATGCTCTAACTTCCCCATCATCCCTTTTTAGTTTTTGCATTCACTACCTCATGATTTAATCTTCAGAGTTTATTACGGAACAATTCTCGAAAAGGTTCACCTCAAAAAAATAAATTTATGATAATTCGCGTTTTTCCCCTTAATACGAGCCTAATAAAGAATAATAATTTCAGGTTTAGCTATATCTTATCCACCTGACGACTTCGGCAAATTTCGGCCGTTTGCCGTACATTAAAATCCCAACTCGATAAATCTTGGCCACAAGCCAAACCATTAAAACAATTGTCAGGGTAAGAATCACGACAGAGGCTCCAATCTGCCCAAACGGAGGGAGTAGAACAGTAATACGCAAAAACATCAAAATCGGGGTGAAAAAGGGTATCATGGATAAAAATACAGAGAGCGAGCTGTCAGGAGCCCTTATGATAAATATCATGAGCATGATCGGAACAATCAGAAACATAGTTACCGGCATAACCAACTGCTGGGCTTCTTTTTCTGAATTGACCATGGAACCTATGGCTGCATAAAGGGTTCCGAAAAGAAAATAGCCAAGGATGAAAAAAATCACAAAATAGATGAAGACATGGGCAGGAATGCTTGGCATTGCAAAATCTGCCCCAGAAGGAATAAACGATGCACTATACAGGGAAGCACCGATACCAAACAAAGTCCAGATAGAAAATTGAGTTAAACCCACAGCTCCGATTCCCAAAATCTTTCCCATCATGAGCTGAAACGGTTTTAAAGAAGAAAGCACAACTTCCACCACCCTTGAGCTTTTTTCCTCGATAACCCCCCTCATGATGACCTGGCCGTAAATCAAAATTGCCATATAGATGATGAGAGCCAAGAAATATGAAATCATAAAAGTCCCCGCCGTATCTTCTTCTTCTCCCTTTTTTGTTATCTTTATGGGTTGCAACTCCACACGCTTGATATACTGGGCGACTTTTTGAGGATCCAATCCTTCTCTCTTCAACCTCTTTTCGACGACAACATTATTCAGAGCCCTATTGAGAGCTCTCAACTCTTCAAAATCTGTGGTATGCTCGGAGACATATTCGACTTTTTCCTCCTCCTGTTCGGAATCTCTGGCTGCTGACTCGGCAGGTCCAATCTCTAAAACATCTTCAGGAATATAAATATAAGCTGAGATCTCCTTCTTTAACACTTTTTCTCTCAACGCGTTCCTTACCTCCTTAATACCTGGAGAGGGCTCGAATTTCTCAAGGAGATATCGGCGGAATCCATCCTTGAGCCTATAGTCTTTATGATCCAGTTTGTTATCCAGTTCCGTATAAATTTCATTGGTTAAATCTACCACTCCTATGGTTTCCTGCTTTTCCACGGAAGCCGAGGAAACAATAATCGGCACCACGATTAAACCGAGCATGAAGACCGGGCCTAAGACAGTGCCGATAATAAAGCCTTTGGTCCTTACAATTTGAATATATTCTCTTTTAATGACTGACAGTATCTTCCTCATCTTTGATTTCCTTTCCTCCCACTTTTTCGATAAATATTGCGTTCAAGGTTGGCTCTCTTACTTCATATTTGTTGATATTGATTTTCCCCACCAGCTTGGGGAGGAGGTCCTGTGGGGCAGACTTTTCTTTCAGTCTGATCTCCATGAATTTTCCATAGTCATCGATTTTCTCAATCTCGGGAAAATTCTTGATAAAATTTGCTTCGCCGTCGTAATCCAGTACCACAGTGTTTTTCCCGTATTCCTTCTTTATCTGGCTTAAATTTCCCTCCAAAACGCTCTCAGCTTTATTTATAAGACAGATGTTGTCACAGATCATTTCAACCTGTTCCATGCGGTGAGTGGAAAAGACTATGGTTCTACCTTTTTCCTTCATCTCCAGCATGATATCTTTTAAAAGTTTGGTGTTAACAGGGTCCAGACCGGAAAAGGGCTCATCGAGAATAATAAGCTCAGGCTGATGGATGACGGTTACAATAAACTGAAGTTTTTGCTGCATCCCCCTTGAAAGTTCTTCAACCTTTTTGCTTTTCCAATCTGAAAGATCGAACCTCTCGAGCCAGAAATCGATCTCCTTTCGAGCTTCGCTACCCTTGAGCCCCTTAATCTCAGCCAGAAATAAAAGAAGCTCTCCGACTTTCATCTTGGGATAAAGGCCTCTGTCTTCAGGAAGGTAGCCTACCCTTTCTTTCATCTCTTCATCCATCCTCCGGTCGAGGACTTTAATAGAGCCCTCATCGGGAATGATAATGTTCATCACCATGCGAATCGTGGTTGTTTTTCCGGCTCCGTTTGGCCCCAGAAGACCATAGATCGTTCCCGGGGGAATCTCAAAAGACAACTTCTTGACAGCATAGAAATCGCCAAACCTTTTGGATATACTTTCAATCTCCAGAGCATTCATGACACTATCCTTTTAAGATAACTATCTTACCAAGGTTACATGATATAACCAGATGAGCCTCAGTTAGAATTTTCAGACAATGACTTTCTTTAAGTTTTTTAATATACTCAATCTCTCCGAAAAATTCTATATTTAAATTATAACACAAGCATTTCCCCTTCCGTTATTAGAAGAGGCTTTGAAAATGGGGCCAGGCCCCATTTTCTGATAATCTGCCCACAAGTAGTAAAATGGGGGCTGGCTCGATTTCTCTTTTTCTAGAAATGCTTCCAATCATGACCCAATTTCTGATATATTCTATTTGCAAATGTTCAGTCACTTATTAAGGAGGAAAATATGAAAAGAGGAAAATATGTGCTGATCATAATTTTGATATTTGTCTTTTTGTTCCTGGCAGCTATTTTTTCTTTCATCTATTTAGAGTTTGGAAGACCTCCTGCCGTAAAGGCCCGTTCTTATCTGGAAATCAGACTATCAGGGGAGATTCAGGAGCAGGCGCCACGAGACTTTTGGGCAGGTATGTTTGGACAAGCCCCCCCTCTATCGCTGCACGATATCTGGATGAACATCAAAAAAGCAAAGGCAGACAACCGAATCAAGGCCATTGTTCTTCGCCTGGGCTACATCCAGTGCGACTGGGCAAAAACAAACGAAATCAGAGAATCTATCCTGGATTTTAGAAAATCTGGGAAAAAGGCTTTTGCCTACATAGATGAGTCCTTAGAATTCGACAAACAATATTACCTCGCCACAGCCTGCGATCGAATTGTCCTCCATCCTCTGGGTCTGTTTGTCATAAACGGAATCGGCGGCTATGTTCCCTTCTTCAAGAATTCCCTGGATAAACTGGGCATTGAAGCTGAAATTGAACATGTTGAGGAGTACAAGACAGCTTATAACATGTTTACAGAAGACAGATTCACACCAGCTCACAAAAGGATGATGAGATCCCTTTACGAAGATCTCTATTCTCACTACATAAAAGCGCTTGCTGAAGCCAGGGAAAAAAGCGAAGAGGAAATAAAAGCACTGATTGATCATGGTTTCTATCAGGGAGAGAGAGCGTTGGAAGCAGGATTGGTGGACGATCTTCTTTTTGAGGACGAATTCGAGGATCTTCTCAAAGAAAATGATAAAAAACTGAGCAAAATCACACATGGGCAGTACTTAAGAATCGATCCGTCATCTCTGGGCTTGAACAGAGGGAAAAAAATTGCCCTTATCTACGGAATGGGAACTATCCATACCGGAGAAGGCTTCTATCAATCAATGGGAAGCTCTACCACGGCCCGCTGGATTAGGAAGGCCCGGAAAGATAAGTCCATTGCAGCAGTTGTCTTTCGAGTGGACAGCCCAGGGGGCTCGCCTGTGGCTTCTGATGTTATCTGGAGAGAAGTAGCTTTAACCAAAAAGCAAAAGCCGTTTGTTGTATCCATGTCCGATGTAGCTGGTTCAGGAGGATACTGGGTTTCCATGGCCGCCCACAAAATTGTAGCCCAGCCCCAAACCCTCACCGGGTCTATAGGAGTCATCTCTGGAAAATTTAACCTTATAAAGCTTTATGAAAAATTGGGAATAACTTCAGAGAAACTCACCTTCGGGAAAAGGGCAGATTTATTTTCTACTTATAAAAAGCTTACCAGAGAAGAAAGAGACTTCCTTAAAAAAGAGATTCTGTGGGTTTATGATAAATTCCTAATAAAAGTCGCAGAAGGACGAACCTTATCAAAAGAAGAGGTCGACAAAATTGGGAAAGGCAGGGTCTGGACAGGAACTCAGGCAAAAGAACGTGGCCTGGTAGATGAGCTCGGAGGATTATCTCGCGCGCTTGAACTGGCAAAAGAACTCGCCGGCATTCCAATCGATGAAGAAGTTAGACTCGTAGTCAGGCCCAGAAAAATCTCATTCTTTGATGCCTTTTTCGGAAGAAGAGCGCTAGAGATAGAACTCGGTCTCAATCCTAGATTAGAAAAAATGTTTTCTGCATTTATGCTGCTGAATAAAGAAAAAACCTTAGCCATAATGCCCTTCTGGTTTGCCCCGGAATAAACATAACAGTAATATTTTTTTATTAATATTCTTTAGGTGTTTGAATTATCAAACGCACATTTTTAAAAATAAGCAGGAGTATGATTGTTTAAGACTATACAAGTCATTATAAGGTGGGTTTGATGAATCATACCCCTACAATAAATCAAGCCCCTACAGAATCAGTAGGCATATGATGAAGGGCAGATTGTCCTGAAATCACAAAAGTTGCAGTTATGCCAATCAGGCTTAGCTTCATAATTCTGGGCCCGAATGCCCACTTCTGCCTCTTTTATTTTCTCCGCAGCTTTCTCCATCTCTGTTTCTTTCTTCTGGGCGTGGCCAACAATATCCGATCCCAGAAAATGGAGCCTTATCGCGAGAAGCGGAATATCTTGTGTCTTGACAAAAGAAAGCGCGTACAAATTCATTTGAAGGCTATTTCTGGCTTTTTTATCAGCCTCTTTCTGGTCTTTGACTTCTGTTGCCTTAAAATCAACGATGACCGCTCCATAATCCGTATAATCAATCCTATCCCAGCGGCCGATGAATTTAACGTCGTTTAGCTGCCATTTGAAGTTTTTTTCGAGGAAGTGAGGAAGTTGCTTTGAGTCTTCTTCCCGGCGATAAAATAAACGAAGCGCCTTCGCGCCTGCTCGCTTCCTCGTTTCTTCATGTTCTCGACTGAGAAATCCTTCGTTTATCCAGCGTTTGTCGTATTCTCTTAGAAGCTCCTTTTGGTTTAATTTCGTTCCTTCTAACCTTTTTCTTAAATAAAAATGGATAGTGTTGTGGAGGACTCGGCCAAAAACCAAGTTGTGATGGGGGAGGACAGGAATTCGCATGATGTGCCTGTATCTGTACTTCAAGGGGCAGGTTACGTAATCATCCACCTGAAAATAACTTAGGGTTAGAACTCCTTTGACTTTGGCTTCCTGGATGAATTTAGGCTGGGGAGGTGACTTGGAATACCTTTTTATTTCTTCGATGGCTGAAGTCTGGAGGATATCATCAGGCATCCGGGGAAGATCAAAAGCTTCGAGGACAAACGGACTTACCTTTTTCAAGCGCTTCAAGCCGTAATCTCTAGCCCAGGTCAAATAGAGGAGGTCTTTGGCTCTTGTCATCCCCACATAAAACAGCCGCCTTTCCTCCTGAAGATAAATCTTTTCCTTCTGCTCTTGACCATAATCATCTCCTTTTGGAACTTTATCCTTAAGAACCTCATCGGGGACAGGGATTTTCTCTCTTCTCTCTCTGCCAGGAAACCGGTCGCCGATCAGACTGACCATAAAAACGACAGGGAATTCCAATCCTTTAGCTTTATGGACTGTGAGAACGCTCACAGCATCTTCCTCCAATTCCGCCTCTGCAGTGGCAGGGTTATCTCCTACTTGCTGAAGGATATCCAGATGCCGAGCAAAAGAATAGACAGAGTCATCTTCTGTTAACTCGGAGAAATTTTTTACCTTATCAAAGAAAATACGGATATTCTTTATTCTTAACTCTGCCTGTAGGCTCCTTTCCTCAACAAGAGATTTTAGATAACCCGTCTTTTCGAGAAAAGAATAGATAACCCTTCCCGCATTCTGAGCGCTTCCCAGTTGGACAAAATAGAGCAGATCCTCGAAAATTCTCTTGATCTTTGCCGCAGTTGAATCCGAAATCTCTACCGGACTCTTTCTTCCAGAAATCCTCTTGAAAACTTCATGCAGAGGAAAATTCTTTTTGTGAGCATAATTAGAAATTTTGGTCAAATCGTAAGGATCTGTCTTATATACATCGGAAAGGGCAAGATAAAAAAGGCTCTTGCTGTCTTCAAAATCAGTCAATGATCTTATGAATGAAATAAGGATTTTCACCTCGTCCTGAGAATACAATCCCCTGCTTCCAGAAAATCTAAAGGGAATCTCCTTCATGTTTAAGGCCCTAAGGAAAGGATCTGCATCTGCATTTCGTCTGACCAGAATAGCAATATCACCATACTTATACCCCTGTTTAGTCTTTTCCAAAATCATTTCTGCGACTTTATCTACCTCATGGGAAACTGTATCAAACTGAAGCATGCGGATACTCTTTCCTCTGCTTTTCCTTGAGGCCTCAAGGGCTTTATTAATTTTTTCTTTGAATTCTAACCGGTCCGGATTATTCTGCTTGATCAGTTGTTGGGCAGAATCAAGGATGGATTGGGTCGAGCGGTAATTCTTGTTTAAAATGACCTTCCTGTATCTAGGGTAAACTTTTCGAAAATTATAGATATTGCTTAAAGATGCACCTCTAAAGCGGAATATGCTTTGGTCATCGTCTCCGCATACAGTCAGGTTCTTGCTTTTTGCTGCCAGGAGCTTAAGCAGCACGAACTGGATGTAGTTTGTATCCTGGAATTCATCAACAAGAATGTACTTGTATTTATCCTGGAACTCTTCGAGTAAGGAAGGGCGCTTTCGAAAAAGCTCTACCACCAAAAGAACCTGGTCTTCAAAATCAATCTTTCCTTCCTCCTTTAGCAATTCCTGGTACTTATGATAAACTTTAGCTATTTCCAGATGTTTTAAGGCGATCTCTTTTTCCCCGTCATCCGAAGCTTCTGCGCTGAGCTTTTGAGAATATTCCAGATACTCCTCTGGTTTTATATCTTCCTGTTTTAATCTTTTAATTGTATTCAAGAGTTCTTGGATGTGCTTTGTAGGGAAACTCAGGGGACGATAGTAGTCTAAAGGAAACTCGAACAGGTGCTCTCTAAAAAAAATAGCCTGCTCGACATCATCGAGAAGCTTGAAATCCGGAGAATACCCCAGCTCCATCCCGTAGTTCCTCAGGACTCTTTCCCCGAAGGAATTAAAAGTACTAATTTCAACGAAAGAGTAGCTATAAGGAATCAAGAGATCAACTCTCTCTTCCATTTCGTTGGCTGCTTTTTCGGTAAAGGTTACAGCCAGGATTTCTTCAGGTTTGGCTAACTTGGAAGCGATGAGATAAGCGATGCGCTGGGTTATAACTTTTGTTTTTCCTGTTCCAGCCCCAGCAATAATAAGAAGAGGGCCCGAACCATAGGTCACTGCCTCCTTTTGGACAGGGTTCAGGTCTTCTAGTAAATGATGCAGACTTTCCTTCTGGGTTGATCGGGGCATGCTCTGAATGATACGAAAACTGATTTACTTTTCTTTTTTAATTATAATGACTTCATCCGGCTTTACCAGCCAGAGCTTTTCTCGAGCTTTCTTCTCCACTGCTTTTGGATTCTTCTTCAACTCCTCTATCTCCTTCACCAATCTTTCTTTTTCTATCTCAAGGCGCTCTATCTCTTGAAGCAGAGCTTTGTACTCTTTCTGAGCTCGATATATTTCAATCAATCCTTTCTTGCCAAAAAAAGAGGCAAGGAGCAACACCAAAAAGAAAAAGACCAATCCCGCGATTAACAGCCTTCTCCTAAAGGATATGCCACCTTTCTCTTTTTTCTTCATCAGGAAATCATCTCCAAACCAAATCCCATGAGCTTCTCCACTTCTTTCTTTGATCCAGACTCAGCATAGCATCTAATAAGAGGTTCTGTCCCGGAGTATCTGAGAAGAAACCAGTCATCATCGACTAAATCTAGCTTCAGCCCGTCTATGGTTTCGATGTTGAGAACCTTTCTGGTATCCAGGCGGGCTGGAGGATTCTTTATTAGCTTCTTCATCTTCTTCTCCTTTGTCGCATTTAAAGGAACATTCTTCTGCGTTCCTACTCTTTTCCCATATTTCCGGAACAAATCATTTATCTGCTCTGAGAGGGTTTTCCCCAACTCAGCTATCATTTCTGCAACCAGCAGTCCAGCGAAAATCCCATCTTTTTCTGGAAGATGATCCTTTATAGCTATACAAGCACTCTCTTCGCCCCCAAAAATAATTTTTTTCTGCAGAAAGAGCTCGGCCAGGAATTTGAATCCAACAGGAGTTTTATAAAGAGGAAGATCGTATTTTCTGGCGATACGGTCAATAAGATGAGTTGTAGCCACGGACCGAGCCACTCCTCCCCTCCATTTCTTATTTGAGACAAGGTAATCCAGCAATAAAGAGAGAATCAGGTTTTGAATGACAAAATTTCCTCTCTCATCAACGACTCCAAAACGATCACCATCTGCATCGGTAGCAATTCCAAAATTACATTTTTTAGCCTTGACAAGTTTCTTCAGTTCTCCAAGGTTTTCCTCTGAACATGAAGGCGTAATCCCTCCAAAATAGGGGTCGATATAGGCATGGATTTCCTCGACAGGAATTTCGTTCTCTTCCAGAATTTCATCTAGATACTCCCGGCTTGTCCCATAAAGCATATCAACTGCTATCTTGATCTTTGACTTCCGTATGAGATCGAAATCAATCTTCTTCTGGATGTAGCTCAGATAATCTGCCTGAAGGTCAATCTTTTCTATAAACTCAGTTTTAGGATAAAAGGGACAGAAAGAATATCCTTTCTGCAAAAGTCTTATTTCTTCTTCTATTTTATCTGTTTCTTCTGGAAGGGCAGGAGCACCGGTCTCTGTGTTGAATTTGAGGCCGTTGTATTCAGGAGGATTAAAGGAAGCTGTGAAATTGATGCCTCCTTGGGCTTTTCTATTTATGATCTGGTAAGCTTGGGCCTGTGAGGGTGCATCCCTATCTGTCAAAAAAACATGAATATTGTTGTGGGAGAGAACTTTTGCCGCTTCAAAGGCGAACCTCTCTGATAGAAATCGGGTATCATAATTAACAACAACTGCTATCCGTTTTCCAGGAAATTTCTTCTTGAGGTAATTTGCAACTGCTTGCACAACCAGTCTGACATTTTGAAAGGTGAACTCCTCTCCCATTATAGCTCGCCATCCTGAAGTCCCGAATTTGATCATGTCTGCTTTTTTCAAAATTAACACAAGAACCAACCAAATGCAATGGGGCAATAGCGTTACGGTGGGGTCAAATCTTGCTTTTTGCCTGTATCAAAAATTACGTGCAAGTTCAGTATGAATAAAAGCAGAAAGCAAGACCTGACCCCAAAATTGAGATTGACAGCCGCCAGAATCTTTTTTAACTTATTCAATGTGACAGAAATGAAAAGTCGCTCACTGGCGGCTATATTCCTGATATCCTCGGCAACACTATGTCTGGAGATATCTCTTACCCGATATTTTTCTGTCTCCCAGCATTACCATTTTGCCTTTTGGGTGGTCAGCATAGCTTTTATGGGATATGGAGCAAGCGGCTCTTTTTTAACCCTTTTCAAATCTTTCAGCTCTTTAGACCGGGACACTTTTCTATCCTACAGCTCTTTTATCTATTCTCTGACCATTCTTCTGAGCTTTCTGCTGTGCAACTCTGTTCCCTTTGACTTCATTAGAATTTCATGGGATAAAAACCAGATATTTTTTATCTTTCTTTATTACTTCCTTCTCTGTATTCCGTTTTTTTTCGCCGGCCTGACAGTATCTTTCGCCATCTCCAGAGTTCCAAAGCTTGTGAACAGGATTTATTTTTCAGACCTTTTCGGTGCAGGAGCGGGCACGCTGATAGCTCTCTTTGTCTTTCTCCCCAAGGGAGACAGAGGAGTTATCGTCTTATGTTCCTTTTTAGCTCTTTTTGCCTCATTCCTTTTTAGTTGGGGGCACCGATTTATTTTTAGGTTTCTCCTTCTCTGTTTTATGGCTGCAGAAATTGTTCTCTTCTTGAGTTCTCCTTCCTGGCTGAGCTTTAGAATCTCGCCTTACAAAGCTCTCCCCGTAGCCCTAAAATATCCCCAGGCAAAGCATCTCCTCACAAGATGGAATTCTATCTCTCGGGTTGATATTCTAGAGTCGCCCGCCATAAGATATGCGCCAGGGCTGAGCCTCTTATACGAGAAAGAGTTCCCGCCTCAGGTTGGACTTTCCACAGACGGAGAGGAGCTTTCCGCCATCACCCGCACAAGAGATTCTGAAGAACCACGGCTTGAATTCCTATCTTATCTTCCCTCATCCTTTGCCTACTCTCTAACCGAAAGTCAGCGCACCCTCATCATTGAACCAAAAGGAGGACTGGACGTTCTCTCTTCTGTATATTTCAATGCTTCTCAAACCAAAGTAATCGAGAGTAATCCTCTGATTGTGAAGCTTCTTCGCCAGGAACTTGCCCAATTTTCCTCAGGCCTCTACCATAAGAAAAACGTTCAAGTTGTTTCTGCCTATAGTCGAGCTGCTTTAAAACAGGAGAAAGGCACCTACGACTTAATCGTCTTTTCCTTAACCGATGTTTTTGGCGCTACGGGAACAGGCCTTTATGGATTTAGTGAAAACTACCTTTATACAACCGACTCCTTTGCCCATATTTTAAACCGATTGTCTCCAGATGGGCTTGTCAGTATTAGTCTCTATTTGCTTCCTCCTCCCAGGCAGGAGGGAAGAATATTGGCCACCTGGATTGATGCTCTGGAAAGGAGCGGAACGAATCCTGCTTCTCATATCATGGCCGTCAGAAGCTGGGGAACCATAAGCATTTTTATTAAAAAAACTCCCTTCTCCGGGCTGGACATCCAGAAGTTAAAAGATTTTGCGGATAAGCGTCTTTTTGACCTTGTCTATTATCCGGGAATACAAATTGACGAAGTCAATATCCATAACGAGCTCGAGAAGCCCCTTTACTATAATCTCTTCCTTAAGCTTCTTTCTCCTGAAGATAGAGCAAAGCTTTACAAAAATTACATCTTCCAGATAAAGCCCGTAACAGACAACCGCCCTTTTTTCTTTAACTTTTTCAAGTTAAACAAACTGAAGGCAACCTACAAAGCAATGGGAAAAAAATGGCTTCCTTTTCTCCAAGGAGAATTCTTAGTCCCCCTTCTCTTCGTACAGTCCATCATTATAGCTTTTTTCCTGATACTCTTGCCCATTTTTGCCTTCCGAAAAGCAAAAAACAAAATCAGAGGTTTTTCTTCGAGAATTTTCTGCTATTTTAGTCTGATCGGAATGGCGTTTATGTTTCTGGAAATAACATTTATACAAAAATTCATACTTTTCTTAGGGCACCCTCTTTATTCAGTATCTATCATAATTTTTTCTCTGCTCTTCTCATCCGGACTGGGTAGCTTCTTTTCTAAAAGGATCCTCGGCCAAAACTTAAAAAGGAATCTTAAGCGAAGCCTTCTTCTCTGCGCGAGCCTTATCGTTCTCTATCTTTTTCTTCTTCCCTTCCTTTATGAAAGCCTAATAGGCTTCAGCCTGGCAGCAAAAATAATCCTGACGTTTTTAGTAATCTTCCCCCTCGGTTTCTTAATGGGATTTCCTTTCCCTACAGGAATTCGGCTGCTGGATCAAGGCGAGAAAAGAATTATCCCCTGGGCCTGGGCGACCAATGCCTTCTCTTCTGTTATAAATTCGATTTTCGCCCTGATCGTTGCCTTCTGGGGAGGATATAATCTCGTCTTAATCCTGGCAGCCGGAGGCTATTTACTAGCCCTTTTTTTTCTGGATTTCTCCAGTCATCGGAACAAAAGTGACACCTAAAATTTGCTTCACTTTTGGCTTCCCCTTCTTTTTGGTAATAAGAGTGAGAGTCTGAAAATAGAGAGTGCTTCCCAGGGGGATGATAAGCCTCCCCCCTTCTTTTAGCTGCTTGAGAAGAGGGGGCGGGACATGATTGGCTGCGCAGGTAACGATAATTGCATCGAAAGGAGCATGCTCTTCCCATCCAAAATAACCATCACTCCATTTGACTTGCACCTGATTGTAATCAAGCGTGCGCAGCGTTTCAGCTGCTTTTTTCGCCAAGTTTTCTCTTATTTCGATCGAATATACTTTATCTGTCAGGTGGGCAAGCACAGCAGCCTGGTAGCCAGAGCCAGTGCCGATTTCCAAAACCTTCTCTCCCTCCTTCAATTTAAGGTGTTGGGTCATCAAAGCTACTATGTAAGGCTGGGAAATAGTCTGGCCCTCATCAATAGGCAAAGGGGAATCCCTGTAAGCCTGCTGGCGCAAGAGGGGGCTAACAAACAGATGACGGGGAACTTTCCCCATGACTTCCAAGACCTGTTTATCAGTTATATCTCGTGTCTTAAGCTGTGTTCGAACCATCTGTTCTCTCTTCCTGGCATATGACTCATCGTCTTCGCAGAAGGAGAAAAAAGCGGCAGAAAAAATTATTGTGATAGCAAATATCAATTTAAGAAAATTCCATTCTTTCATCTATTTCTCCTGGCAGGGGGATTTTAAGCCTAAAAGATAAAACCTTTGAGGCTTGATACCTCCTTCCTTTTGGATTATTTACTAGCTTTTCTAATATTTTAACCCTATTCTATTATCAAAGTAAAATGAGGATATTCCCTCCAGCGAAAATAAAGATGTTCCCTCAGATTACACGCTAAGACATATTATCCGGCATATAAGATTGCTCTGTATTCCAAAAGCGGGTTTGATGAATCAAGCCTCTACACAAGAAGCCTGCCTGCATAAAAAATGGGGCCAGGCCCCATTTTCCACATTTTCCATTCGAAAAATTGGCTCCTCTGGAGAGATGAGAGCCTTAACCCCTTAGGGTGATGGAATTACCCTAAAATTCACCCTTTGAAATCCTCCAATCTGGTGATTGACGCTATACTCCATCTCTGCAACGATATGTAAATGACAGGACTCGATTTTAGCTGCTATATTAAAGAGGCAGTAGACAGGTGAGAGTGAATCTTGAATATGAATTTTATCCTCGAATTAGATTGGCAAAAATTGTCAAATTATTCAGAGTTTATTGAGCTAAAATGAGATTAAATCAGGAGAAACTCTTAGATATATTTTTAAATTGACAAAGCAAAATTTTTTTGATAGTAGTAGCTTAATCAAGATGAGCGAAAGAATTCAAGCACTTGCAAAGAAAAGAGCTGTGTATCCAGGGTCATTTGACCCCATAACAAGCGGGCATGTTGACATTATTCAAAGGGGATTGAAGATTTTTGATAAAATAGTGGTTGCGGTCCTGGAGAATCCTAAAAAAAAACCCCTTTTCTCGACTAAAGAAAGAATGAATATGATCCAGGATTTTTTCGTCGATAACAGAGATATCGAGGTAAAAGCCTTCGATGGCCTGCTCGTTGAATTCGCAAAAAACAATAACGCAAATATTGTGATAAGGGGCTTGAGAGCTATCTCAGATTTTGAGTACGAATTCCAAATGGCTCTGATGAATCGTAAGCTTGATCCAGAAATCGAGACGCTTTTTATGATGCCCAATCTAAGTTATTCTTTCCTAAGTTCAAAATTAGTAAAGGAAATTTTCATGTTAGGAGGTTGTCTTAAAGATTTAGTCCCAGAGCAAGTAGAAAAAAAACTCAGGGAGAAATTCAAGAGAAGCGCTCACGTATAAAGCTACTACTAAAAAGGAGAGAAAAAATGTTTGGCCTTGGTAAATCGAAAGGATTGGTTGGATTGGACATCGGTTCCTACTCAATAAAAGCTATCGAATTAAAATCAAAAGCAAAAGAGGGAGAAGGCTCCTTTGAAGTCGAAAAGATAGCTCTTGAGTTTTTACCTCATGATGCCATAGTAGAAGGAACAATCATGGACTCTGATGCTGTAGTCGAAACTATAAAGATGATATTTGACGAAAACAAGATTTCGAACAAAAACGTCAATATCGCTGTCTCTGGAAGTTCAGTGATCATTAAAAAAATATCACTTCCCTCTATGGAAACAGAAGAGCTAGCAGAATCCATTATCTGGGAAGCAAGGCACAATATTCCCTATCCCTATGAAGAGACAAGTGTGGATTATGCTATCTTGAGGCCGTCTTCAGGTTCAGAAAAAAAAGCTTTAGATATTCTTCTTGTAGCGGCAAAAAAAGAAAAAATCACCAATTACAGTAATGTTGTTCAACAAGCTCGCAAAAACTTAGAAGCAATAGAAGTAGATGCTTTTGCCCTTCAAAATGCAATGGAGATAAATTATCCAGAGCTTTTCCGAGATAAGACAACTGCTTTGATTAATCTTGGAGCGCATACAACCAATATCATCATTACCGACAGGGAAACGCCTCAATTATTCCGAGATCTTTCCATAGGCGGCTACTTTTTCACAGAGAATATAAGAAAGGACCTGGGCATCAGCTCCGACGAGGCAGAAAAAGTGCTCAAGGGAATTCCTGTCAAAGATATGCCAGCTGAACAGACGCAGGCTGTTATTGACACGAACACTTCGAACCTGCTTGAGGAAGTTGAAAAAACATTCTCTTTCTATGAATCTGGCGAAGGCACTGAAAAGAAAATTGACAAGATTCTGTTGAGCGGCGGGTTATCCAAATTAAAAGACCTACCGAAATCCTTCGAACAGAAGTTTAATACAGATACAGAGCTCTTCAATCCTTTCAGAAATATCTATTATAACGAAAAGAAATTAGATTCTGTATATCTCCGGGATATGGCCTCGCTTTTTGGAGTGGCTACTGGACTCGCAACTAGGAGGTTGGAGGAATAAAATCATGATTAGGATAAATCTATTAAAGCCTGAAGCAAAAGAACTCCCGGTCGAAGAAGTCAGAAGGGAAATAAAGCCTCCGAAAATGAGCTTAATTTATCTTCTTGTTGTGTTTGCTGCTTCAGCTCTTTTCTTTTACCAAAGAAGTGCCTTCAATAAAGAGAAAATTCTCTTGGAAGCGGCGCAAATAGAAAAAAATAAGCTCAGTGATGTCCTGGGCAAGTTAGAAGAAGCACAAAAACTAAAAAGCCTCTTTGAGAGAAAAATAAGCCTCATCAACCAGTTAAAGCCTCACCAGCAAGTCGCAGTAAGGATAATGGATGAGCTAAGCAAGCACATTCCTTACTATGTATGGCTTTCAGAAGCTACTTATGATAAACAAAAGGTTCATATAAAAGGGAAAGCTCTTTCTAACAACTTAATCGCAGATTATATTTACAGTTTAGAAACGAGCCCCTATTTCTATAACGTCAATCTTCTCTCGTCCACTCAGAGGACGACAAGAGAAAATCAATACTTAGAATTTGCTATAAATGCTAATTATGTTCTCCAACCCGAGTCTGAATCGCCTACAGGAGAAGATGTAAGTGAGGTGTCAAAATGAAAGATTGGCCCTGGTATGGTCACTTCCTCCTGGCGGTGATTGTCTTTGCCCTTCTCTTCTTTGTCTATTTCAAACCACAAAACACTAAACTGACAGCTCTTAAACAAGAAAGGGAGAAAACTGAAGCAGAAGTAACGAACCTGAAACAAAAAAATCTGCAACTGAGTCGAATCGAGGAAGAATTAGTTGACTTGAGGAAAATTCTTAACGAGCTAGAGGCTATCATCCCAAAAAGGAAAGAAATCTGGGACATTCTAAAGAAAATGCAGCAGCTCGCGATTAATTCTCGTCTTAATATTGTAAAATTTCTTCCCAAAGGTGAAGTCGACATGGAATTTTACTATGAGTGGCCGATTTCGATAGAAATAACAGGAAACTATCACAATCTAGCGATGTTCTTCGACCGCTTGAGCAATTTTTCGCGCCTCTTTAATGTAGAGGATTTCTCGATTAAATCCCTTACAAAACAGACAGAGGCCTCCACCATATCTGCAGCCTATACAGCAAAAACATACATCTTTCGTGAGGAAACTCCTCCCGGAGAGAGGAGTAGATGAAAGAAAAAAAATGAGAAAAATATTACATCTCTTTATTTTATTCGGTCTTACTTGTCTGTTTATCCTACCCGTCTTATCTCAGGAAGAAAAAAAGGATTTAGCAAAAGAACTCAGCTCTGAGATGCCAAAAAGGACTTTCCCTGCCTACGAGCGTGCAGGGAGGAAAGATCCTTTCATGGATTTGCTTGCAGGCAGAGATACCAAGAGAAAAATTTCACCTACCGGAAAGCCTGAAATTTATATCGACGATATAACCCTTATAGGTATTGTTAAGGCCAGAGGAAAATTCACCGCTATAGTAACCGGTCCTCAGGAATTCCCGCTGTTCATCAAAGTTGGACAAAGATTCTCTGACGGCTTCGTTTTGTCAATTCAAGAGTCAAAAGTTACTTTCCGGAAAACAAAAGAAAGAGGCTTTCCTTTATTTGAGCCAAAAGATATTGTCAAAGAAATTCATCCAGAGGAGCGGTAAGATGAAATGGAAAAATTTATTCCAAATCCTTTCTGGATTTTGCCTTCTTGCCTTATTAAGCGGATATGTTCTTAGCAACGAAGCCTTGGTCACCATAAATGAAATTTCTGTCAAGCCTGAAAAGCTCAATACATTAATAATATTTAAAACGAGCGCGCCTCCAGCCATCTCTAAAACATACTATCTGGAGGATGCTCCTTCAACAATTGTGCTCGAGTTCGATAACGCTGAAACAGCAGAAGATCTTCAAATCAATCTGGGAGAATCTGCACTCGTTGAGGACATAAAGTTAGAAAGAATAGAGGATAACGATATCCATGTTCTAATCGAGATGAAGGAGCAAGTGCCGTACAGAATCTATGCTGATCAAGAACAAACAACTGTAGAGCTGAATAGAATCCAGAGAACTTTAAACGGATACATAATCGATTCGGCAACGGAAGAAGAACTCAAAAGATGGCCTAAAAAGCAATTACTCTTTAAAGAAGTTGGCATCTTTGAGCAAAAGGGCATTGTTAATGTCACGGCAAGACTGGACGAAAAAGCTATAACCCAGATATTTGCACTCGAAAATCCTCTGCGTTTGGTAATTGACTTCTTCCACACATTTTATCCTGATCCCACTTTCCGCTATCCATTAGGAAAGATGGATATCCAAAGAGTAAGAACGGGACAATTTGAAACGGCTCCCCCTTACACAATCGCTCGATTAGTCTTCGACCTGGATAAGCCCAAATTCTACGCTTTATACTCTGAGCAAGAGAATTTTATCTTCCAATTCTATGAAGACGAAGTAGCTCGAGTTGCTCCCGCCATGGTTCCTCCGATTCCAAGACCGGCACCTCCGGCTCCCTGGATCCCAGTTGAAGAGGTAGCGCCTCCTCCGGTGCCAATAGAGGTTCCCACAGTACCTGAACGAGTCCCAGAGGTTCCCGTAACTCCCATCAGGCCTAAAATCCTTGAAGCACCCGAAGTAAGATATACTGGAGAAATTATCAGCATGAAATTCAAGGATGCTGACCTGCGAGATGTTATTCTGTATCTGGGGCATTTTGCCGGCCTGAACGTCGTTTTCGATCCAGAGGTAAGAGGGACTGTCACCTGCGACTTGCAGGATGTTCCCTGGGATCAAGCTCTCGATATTATTCTCAGGTTAAACAAAATGGGAAAAACAATTGAGGGGAACGTTCTCCGAATTGCTCCTATCGCAGTTCTCACTCGAGAAGACGAAGAGCAGAGAAAGCTGGAAGAAAGCAAAGAATTAGCCGGTCCTATTCAAGTTAAAGTGTTTGACCTCTCCTACGCAAAAGCTGGAGATGTTGAAGGTCTTCTTAGGACCAAAATCTCCCAAAGAGGAGAAATCATTGTCGATGAGAGAACAAATACCTTGATCATTTCTGACGTCTTAGACAGAATCGATACGTTGGAAAAACTCATAGCTGTGTTTGATACGCCAACCCCACAAGTCTCTATCGAGGCTAGAATTGTGGAGGCCACTTCCACCTTTGTCCGCAACCTCGGTATCCAATGGGGATTTCGCGGTGTAATGGATCCTCTTCATGGCAACCAGACTTCTCTAAAATTCCCGAGCGACATAACAGTTGACGGGGCTCTGATCCCTCAAGGAATCACCACCAAAGGAATCGGAGGTCCTCTGGGCGGTTATGCTATTAACCTCCCTGCTCCTGCATTCAATACCGCACTCGGAATCACTTTTGGCAGCGTCTTGGATACCTTCAGGCTCGATATGGCTATATCTGCTCTTGAAATTTCGGGTCAAGGCCAAATCATCTCCAGTCCCACAGTAACCACTCAGAACAACCAGCAAGCAGAGATTATCCAGGGAAGGCAGATTCCTGTCCAGACTGTAGCTAACTTTACCACAACCACGAGATTCGTTAATGCAGCATTAGAGCTTAGAGCCACTCCTCAGATAACCGCTGAAGGAACAATTATTATGGATATTGAAATAATGAACAACGCTGCCGACTTTGCCAACCTGGTCAATGGTATTCCTCCGATAACTACTCAAAGAGCAACCACCACGGTCATGGTTATCGATGGGGGAACAACCGTTATTGGAGGAATTTACAGGACTGAAGATTCTTTTACTCGAGAAAAAGTTCCCCTGCTCCATAAGATTCCCATTCTGGGAGGCCTTTTCAAGAATTTCGCTCGCACAAGGCAAAACCGAGAGCTGATCATTTTTATCACTCCTCGAATAATAAAATAACAGGAAGTATAAAATGAAAAGAATAAAAAACTCCCTGAAAATTACAGCAATTCTTTGCGTTTTTTTCTTCCTCCTTTCTTGCGATAACACAGTGGGCGATAGCGAAAAGTCCGGAGTTGTTCTGACAGTCACGAGAATACTAGGGATGGATGCAGAAGGTAATGATGCAGATTATCTTATATCAGATGTCCAAACAGCAGGAGGCTATCTGACAAACCCGGTTGTGGCAACCCTAGAAGCGAAGCTTAAGAAACCAGCTCCCCTTTTGCCTGGAGAATCCTACAAAACCAGCGTAATGATTAACCGCTACACGGTCACTTACACTAGCCCAGAAGGAGATCCGGTCCCCCTTGGATTCGAAGGCAGTCTCTCAGCTGTTTGCGAAGTTGACGGTACTGTGGATCTCGATATTTTGGCAGTGAGAGCGGAAGCCAAGACTGTCCCTCCCTTGAGCAACCTAATCGGAACTTTTAACGTTATCTGGGCAGTTGCCGAGATCGTTTTTTTTGGTCATGACTTGGATGGCAACCCGATTCAAGCTACAGGCTATCTAACCATATACTTTGCCGACTGGGCTGACCCCTAAAAATATTCTTCCGCAAGAAAGGGGACAGGCTACTTTTTCTGAATAAAAAAAGTAGCCTGTCCCCTTTTTTTATCATTTCATTCGTAAACCCAAACTGACTTCCTCAATTTGATTGTCTTTAATGACTCTCTTAAAACCTTGTCCAATTCTTCCTTTCTGCGGGCCTTTAAGATGACCTGGACTCTGCTTATCCCTCTCACCTTTGAAACCGAAGCTAAAGCAGGACCCAAGATATCCACATCTCCTTCTAAGCTTTTTACCCTTGTCGAAAATTCCCTTGACTTCCTGGCCACGTTCCTCAAATTCTCGCCCTGGAATAAAATTTCAGCCATTCGGGAAAAAGGTGGATAATTCATAAGGCGGCGGAGTTTCAGCTCCTCTTTAAAAAACGAAAAATAATCTTCCAGGGCAACCTGGCGTATACTGAAATGATGAGGGAGAGCTGTCTGGATAATAACCTCCGCCTTATTACCGCTCTTAAGAAACCTCATCATCAGGCTTAATGTCTGAAAAGTTTTTTGACTGGCTCTGTAATCTGACAGGGTAAGAATAGTTTCTGGGAAGAGAATGGCTATCAAAGACGCCGGAGGTAATTCTACCTGATGAGCTAAGAGCTGCGTTCCAATCAGAATATCAATTTTCCCAGTCCAGAAGTTACGAAGGATTCTTTCCTGCTCTCTCTTGTCTAAATCTGTCGTAAAAAGCGCTATCCTGCCCTTAGGGAAAATTGTTTTCAATTCTTCTTCAACCGCCTCGATACCAGTGCCTCTTTCTCTGATCATCCTGCTTCCACAGTCAGGACAACGATTCATTATGACAACAGAATAATTGCAGTAGTGGCAAACCAATTTCCCTTCTTTCTTATGATAAGTCAAGGCAATATCGCAATGAATGCAACGGGAAATGTAATTGCATCTTGAACAGAAGAGATAAGAGGCATATCCTCGTCGGTTAAAGAAAACTAAAATTTGCTCTCCCTTCTTCATTCTTTCAGATATCTTTTCTTCAAGCTTAGAGGAAATCAATCCTCTTTCCAGCCTGTCATCAACAATTTCGACCTTCGCCTCTCTTGCCTCACTATCTAAACAATAAAGGTATTTTCCCTTTCTGGCCCTGTAAAATGCCTCAACAGAAGGAAGGGCTGAACCATAAACAAGCGCCGCTCCTTCGTGCTTTGCTCTCAACCAGGCGCCCTTCCGGGCATCATAGGAAGGGCTCTCCAGCTGATAGTATGAGTCATCCTCCTCTTCATCGACAATAATCAAGCCTAGATGATCAACAGGAGAAAGAAGAGCTGAACGGGGGCCAACAACCACATCCACCTCTCCCTCTTTTATTTTTCGCCACTCAAGCTCCCTCTTTCTATCTGATAATTGACTGTGAAGAAGAGCAACCTTTTCTCCCAGCTTTTTCTCAAACCTCTCTATTAGGGTTTGAGTCAGGGCGATTTCCGGAACCAAAAACAAAACTCTACATCCACTTGCCAGAATCTCTTTAATCAAACGAGAGTAAACAGCCTCTCTCTTCTCCGGGGGCCCGTAGAGGAAGAAAGGTGAAAAGACTTTTTTCTCCATTCTGCGAGTGATTTGATCTGCTACTTCCCGAGACTGCGCATCCAACGAAAAATCTATTTCAAGCTGAGTCTGGCTCATGGGAGCAGCTGAAAATATCTTTTTTCTCGCTTTCGCTATTTCCTTCTGGATAAGGATAAAACCTTTCTTTTCCAGTCGGGAAAGAAGATGGGAAAGATTTCTGACTCTAAATTTCCTTTTAAGGAAAAGAGCGCTGTAACTTCTTTTTTGGATAAACCTTAAGAGCTCCGTTTCTTCCCTAGAGAGATCCTCATCCCGGAGCGCAGCTCTTCCTCTTTCAGAGAGGGTGATCCTTTTTTTGCTTTTTAGTATAAATGATGGCGGGAGGGAAGCCTGAAGAAGCTCTCCCCAGGACGAGTAATAATATTCGCATAGCTTTCGGGTAAAAGAGAGGAAAGATATGGAAAAAATTGGCTCTTCATCCAATACTTCCGCAATTTCCTTGAGTTCAAATTCTGGAGAAACTCTTCTTTTCCTTAGCCTTACGATGAATCCTGTCAGCATCCTCTGACCGAGCGGCACAAGCACTCTTGAGCCGACCTTAGCCCTTTTCTCGCAGGATTCAGGAACGCTGTAGGAAAAAGACTGGTCTAAGGGAAGGGAAAGGATAACTTCTGCATACAAGGTCATTTCTTGCCCAGGAAGGCCATCACTTTCTGCATGTCTTCCCAGACCATTTTCTTGATTTCTTTATTGCCTTCGTTTCTTATAATATAAGAAGGATGAAAGGTCGGCATCACTTTTATATTATTAAACTCATAAAAATTTCCTCTTAAGGCTGTCATTCCCAGTTTGCTCTGGATAAAAAAGTCAGCGGCTACTTTCCCCAAGGTCACGATAACCTTGGGCTTTATCATTTCTAGCTGTTCCCTAAGATAATCCTGGCACACATCAATTTCCTGTTTGTGAGGAGTTCTGTTCTCAGGAGGTCTGCACTTGACAATATTCGTTATATAAACTTCTTCTCTTTTAAACTTCATGGCATGGATAATTCTGGTCAAAAGCTGCCCTGCCCTTCCCACAAAGGGACGCCCCTGAATGTCTTCATCGCGACCAGGCGCTTCGCCTACGAACATTAGCTCAGTTCCAAGGTTTCCCTCTCCAGGGACTGCATTCTTCCGCCCTTGAGAAAGCGGACATTTTTGACAGTTGAGGATCCTCTCTTTTAGGGAAAGATAAGGGGCGTCCTCGGAAGAAGATGACGATGAAACAAACTCAGCTCCAAGCTGGGAAAAATATTTTAATTTCTCTTCAAGGCGGTCGATGAGTTTTAGAGCTTTATCTTCCAAGGATATCCTCTACTTTATCCAAGATTAATTGGCTTATCTCAAGCTTACTCTTTTTTTCCGTATCAATCGTTTTGCCGTCAGGGAAAATGAGGGTTACTTGGTTAAAATCCGATTCAAAACCAATTCCTTCAGCTAAAACATTGTTGGCCACGATTAAATCAAGATTTTTCTTCTTCATTTTTTTGAGTGCGTTGTTGACAACATCCTCTGTCTCAGCAGCAAAGCCGACGATAATTTTTGTTCCTTTCTTCGAGCTTAATTTTTGCAAAACATCCTCTGCTAATACGATATCGATTTTCTTCTCTAATTTTTCTTTTTTTATTTTTTGAGAAGACGCCTCAGCAAACCTGAAATCTGAAACGGCCGCAGCCATGATGACGACATCAGCGTGACCGAAGTGAGCCACGACCTCCTTCTCCATTTCCTTAGCTGTCTGGACTTTTTTAAACTTTGCTTCTGGCGGGGGAAAAATATAAGTCGGCCCTGAAATAAGAATGACTTCCGCCCCGCGCCTGAGTGCTTCCTCAGCTAGCTCATAACCCATTTTTCCTGAAGAGCGGTTAGTAAGAAAGCGGATCGGGTCCAGGAATTCCCTTGTCGGTCCGGCTGTAACTAATACCGTTTTGCCCTTTAAGCTTTCGCTCTTCTTTATCAATCTCAGCCCTTCCTCAACAATCTTCTCAGGAGCTGCCAACCTTCCCCATCCTGTATCCTTACAAGCCAAATATCCTTTTTCTGGCTCAACAAACCTTACTCCGGTGGCTCTTAGTTTCTGGATATTCTCCTGGGTTTGCCGATGAAGAAACATGGCCTCATTCATCGAAGGAGCAATAAGAACGGGACACTGGGAAGCCGTATAGAAAGTCGATAAAAAATCATCAGCAACGCCGGAAGCGAATTTTCCGATCATGTTTGCTGTGGCCGGGGCAACAAGCAGGAGGGATGTCTCCTTCGCCAAATCCACATGTGGAATATCCTCCGAGTATTCTTCCTCAAAAGGGTCCACAATAGCCTTTTGTCCTGAGAGGGAACTAAAAAGAAGAGGAGAAATCAAACGGGAAGCATTTTTTGTCAGGATAACTTGAACCTGAAACTTCTCTTTTTGGAAGCTGCGGATTATTTCACAAGCTTTATACAGGCTAATAGAGGAACACACTCCCAATGTAATTTTAGCCATCTTAACCTCTTATTTGTCCTCAGAGAAACTCCGAAGAATGGGAACAATTTCTTTTTTCTTAATATCGAGGCGACATCTCGCGCTTAAAATAATAGCTTCCAGTTCCTTCGAAGCTTTTTTCATATCGTCATTAATAATGATATAATCAAAATGAGGATAGAACCTGATATCTTTTCTGGCAACCTCGAGCCTTTGCTTTATCGAATCTGGACTTTCCTGGCCTCTCTCTTCAAGCCTGGCTTTAAGCTCCTCAAATAAGGGAGGCAGGATAAAGATGAACACGCCTCTCTTTAACTTTTCCTTTATCTGCTCGGCACCTTGAACATCGATGTCCAGGAGAATATCTCCCTGGATTCCTTTTTTCTCTATCTCTCTCTTGGAGGTCCCATAATGATTTCCATGGATAACAGTCCACTCAGCAAATTTCTCCTCTTTAATCATCTGCTCAAACTCAGACTTTGAAACAAAATAATAATCCTTGCCTTCTTTCTCTGAATTTCTTTTCTTTCGGGTTGTATAAGAAACTGAAAACTGGACATCTTCCACATTTTCCATAACTTGCCTGACCAGAGTGGTCTTTCCGCATCCAGACGGGCCAGTAATAACAAAAAGCATAAAATCTCTCCTTTCCTATGCCTTTTTCTTTTCTATTCTATGTTCTGAACCTGCTGTCGTATACTTTCCACCTCTCCCTTTATAATCAAACTCCCTCTGACCAATTCGATATCGTGAGATTTAGAATTTATGGTGTTAGCCTCCCGGTAAATCTCTTGGGCGACAAAATCCAGCTTTTTACCCACGGGCTCCTCTCTCTCTGGAGAAAGAAGGCCAAGGGTATAGCCCAGATGAGATTTCAACCTTGCTATCTCTTCTGTCAAATCGTATCTCTGTGCAAAATAGGAAGCCTCCTCGGCAATTCTTTCATCTGAAAGAGGAGCTTCGTGCTTCAATTCTTTCAGTCGCTTCTTCAATCTTTCTCTTATGAAAATGGGCTGTCTTTTGGCTAGCTTTTCTATCCGGCTCACAGCCTGCTTTATATTCTGAAGGTGTTTTCGAATCTCTTTTCCTATTTCTCTTCCTTCTCTTCTCCTCATCCTTACGACTTCATCCAATGTTCTCTCAAAACTACTCTCCAGGAAGGCCACTTCTTCCCCGCTGAAATCCTTTCTCTTAAACTCTGCGACATTGGGCAGACTGAACATATTCTCCGCTGAAAAATTCACGCTTTTCCCCATCCGAGATGAAATCTTCTCCAGAGAAGAAAGAATTTTCTGGAGTAAGTCTTCATTGATTCGAAGTTCCCAGAACGAAGGGTCCAGGTAATTCAGCTCAAAGAAAACCTCAATCCGCCCTCTGTGTAGTTTCCTCTGAAAGACAGCTCTGAGCTTATTTTCTATCTCCCCAATTTGAGCCCCTCGATAATTCCAATCCAAGAAGCGATGGTTTAAGCTTCTTATGCTGATTTTTACCGAGAGAGTCTTTGAATCAAACTTCTTCTCTGCAAATCCCGTCATACTCTGGATCAAGGAACCACGTCCTCCTCTCCAATAAATTGCAAATCATGCAATTTCTTATAAATTCCGTCTTTCCTGCAGAGTTCCTCGTGTGTGCCAATTTCGGTAATCCTACCCTTGTCAAGCACAAAAATTTTGTCAACACTCCTTACAGTAGACAAACGGTGGGCTATAACAAGAGTTGTTCTGTTCTTCATAAGGTTGGCCATGGCAATCTGGATCAATCTCTCTGATTCAGAATCCAAGGCCGATGTGGCTTCATCAAGAATAAGAATAGGGGGATTCTTAAGCAACGCTCTTGCGATAGCCAACCTCTGTCTCTGCCCGCTGGAAAGCAAAGTTCCCTTTTCTCCTATGATAGTTTCGTACTCCTTGGGAAGCTTCATTATAAAATCGTGAGCTTTAGCGGCTTTAGCCGCTTCTATGATTCTATCCATAGAAATCTCTTCCAGGCCGTAGGCAATATTGCTTCTTACCATGTCGTTGAAGAGAATGAGCTCCTGGGTAACAAGACCGATTTGAGCGCGAAGAGAGGAAAGGCTTACTTCCTTGATATCAATACCATCTATTGTGATTTTTCCTGAAGTAGAATCATAAAAACGGGAAAGAAGATTGATGATGGTCGTCTTCCCCGCCCCGCTCAACCCAACAAGGGCCACGGTTTCAGTGGGCATGACTTCAAAACTGACGTCTTGAAGCACAGGCATCATCTCGTTGTAGCCAAAAGAAACCTTTTCGAACTTCACACTCCCTTTAACAGGAGGAAGAGGATAGGCCTTTGGATGCTCTACAATTTGAGGCTTGCTGCTTAGAATCTCCTGTATTCTTTCATGACAGGCTACTCCTTGCTGGATGGTGTTGTTGGCCCTGCTCAAGCGTTTTATGGGGGTGTAAGAATAAAAAATAGCAACGACAAAGGAAACAAAATCGCCAGGGCTTATGTGCCCTTGGACTATTCTCGTCGCGCCCAAGGCAAGAACGAAGGCACCCACGACACCGCCCAGAAACTCCATAAAGGGGGAGGACAAGCTTCCTGTCAACGCAAGTTTAAGGCTTGTTTTGAAATAGTTCATTGTCGCCTGAAAGAACTTCTTTATCTCAAACTTTTCCATGGTGAAAGCTTTGACGATCTTGTTACCGGTAATAGTCTCGTGGAGAAGATTGTAAATTTCAGCCATCTTTTCCTGACTTAGCAGGCCCTTTTTTTTGAGCTGCCGGCTGAAGAGTACCAGAGGGATAACGGCTACCGGAGCTATGACAAAAGACATCAGAGCCAAACGCCAATCAGTGATGAATATATAAACAAGAAGGGCAAGAAGAATAAAAATTTCCTGTATGAAATCTCCCATGCTTCCTGCAACCGCGACTTGGATTCTATCTACATCGTTTGTTAAACGGGACATCAAATCACCCGTGGATTTATAGTCAAAGAAATCCGAAGACTGGTAGATGATATTTCCAAAAAGGTCATCTCTCAATTTTTTGCCGACTTTATATCCGATAGACCTCATAAAAAAAGAGGATAGAAAAGTAAACAACCCTTTACCAAAGATAACAATCACCAGGAGCAAAGGAATAAGCCAGATGAACTGATTCTCGGCAGCCTGGAGCTTGCGGAAAACAAAATCTATGAGACCCGCTTTTCCTTCAGATGTTGGAGCAGTGCGCTGAAGGAACATTTTATCTATGATAGGCTGGACTAAATTGACAAACACGTACGTAAAAAAGGCAGCAAACGAGCTGAATATAAAGGCAAGAGCGAGCCTCTTTTTTTCTCCAAGGGTGAGTTTGAAAAGCTGGAATATTTCTTTCATTCTTTAAACCGGAGGCTCAGAGAAGATTTTCTCTGCAATCTCAAGCGCATTTAAAGCCGAACCTCGAGTTAAATTATCCACTACTGTCCAAATCCAAAAGCTGTTGGGAAACGACTCTTCTTTTTTTATCTGACCGATACAAATTTTCTCCTCCCCTGCCACCGAGATAGGGCTGGAAAGAGTTGGAGGGGAAAGCTTAAAAAAGGAATGTTTCCTAAAAAGACTTTTGATGCCCTGGATATCGGTTTTTCTCTTTAATTCTAAATAGCTCATAAGCGAATAGGTGTGGAACACAGGGGCTTGTATGATGGACAAAGAGAGGAGAAAACGACGGGGGTGAAGAACTCTTCTTATCTCTGATGTGATTTGCCTCTCAACAGAAGAAAAACCATTTTTATCAGCCTTCTCTGTATGGGAGAGAAAATTAAAGGCAATCTGCTCCTTGAACACTTTTTTTGAAAGAGAAGAGCTGCTCAGGAAAGCATAGCTCTGGTCAGCCAGTTCTTCGATGCCGGATTCCTCATAGGCTGAAACAGGCTGAAGGATGAAAGAAACGGCTTTTAAAAGACCATATTCCTTGAGGACAACATGAAAGAGATGAGAAAGGACAACAGTCACAGGATGAGGGTTGGCTATAAGACCGGGTCTTTTTTTCAAGGTAATCTCATCATTCACTCCGGCCACAATGACCGGGACTCTTTCTTCAGCGTTAAACGTTTCGCTCAAATCTATTGCCTGAAATTTTTGTTTATGAGCAAGAGCCCCAAATGCTTGATTCACTTTTTTGTCTGCCGCCAGAAAAACCAGATCACTGCTAGAGAGAGACTCTTTGTCGAGATGACGGACTACTTTGGGTTCTCCCCGAAACTGAGTCAGCTTACTGTATTCTTCTTCCACATCCGGGTCGAAGAAATCTATATCCTTAAGAGGAAACTTTTTCTGGCTCAAGACATTTTTTATCTCTTTCCCGCGCAGGGAATCAGATCCAATCAAGGCTACCCGAGGCTTTTTTGTCTCTCTCATTTTTTCAGCAACTGAATTATTTATGGGCTTTTCTGTATTCAGTCATCAGGTAGTACATCTTATCCTTAAGAAAAAGCTTCTTTTTCTTAAATTCTTTCTCTTGCATCTTTTCCGCTTCAGTCAGAAAATTCTTCTGCTTTAACTTTTCGAGTTTCTTTTCAAGCTGTTTGTGCTGTGTGTAGGCTTTCCTGAATGCTTCGTCTCTTTTTAAAAGAAGCTCTTTCAGCTCTTTCTCTTTCATTCAGTTTCCTCCGTTTAAAAGAATATCACAACGAATTTCCTAATTCAATTTCACAAGTTCCTTAAAAATTTTCTCCAATCGGTCGGCCAGAAAAGACCAGGTAAACGTCAGTATTCTTTCGTATCCGGCGCGGGCGATTCGAAGACGAAGCTCATCATCTTTAATGAGTTTTTTGATTTGACGCCTTAACAATAGAGGATGAGGGAAGGGAACGACTAATGCTGTTTGGTTGTGAAAGGCAAAATCTCGAGTTCCACTCCGCGTGCAGACAACCGGAATCTGACAAGCCATGGCTTCAGCTGTTGTATTCGACCATCCCGCCCTTCTCTCAGCACTCACAAAAATGTCTGCCTGTGAATAGAGCCAGGCCATTTTGCTTTGAGGTAGATTCAGGTGAAATTCATGATGGACACGGGATTTAATCATCGGGCGCGGGTCTCTTCTATCCTCGCCCACCAAACTGTCAAAAAGAACAAGTTTAAGGCGGGGAAATTCTTTGTTTAGCCCTTCGACAGCACGGATGACATGCTGAATACCCTTTCTTTTTCTGTAAATGCGTCCATAGCAGAGTACTCTGATCTCATTTCTTTCTATTTCCCCTTTTTTTGCTGGGTAAAAGAATTCGGGATTCACTCCGCCAGGGGCCCTGGAGCAGGAAATTTTGTACTTTTTCTCAAGATGACGGCATAGTCCTTCAGAATTTCCAAGAAAAAAATAATTCTTCTTTACTGTCTTTCTTTCCTCCTTATGTCCTTTAAGCAAAAAATAAAAGAATTTTGCTCTTGCATTTAATCTTTCAAAATAAGGTAAAACTGAATATTCACTGCAGAGCCCGATGTCGAAAGCTTCTTCGTCCAGAGATAAGAAAGATTTTGTTACGCCTTTAAACTCAAACCATTCGGGATTACTCCCATCAGGATGGAAAAGGACAAAATAATGTCCCCTGCTCGAGAGTTCGTTTCCGATTTCGAGATATCGCCTGACCCCTCCAAAAATATCCACATGGGGGAGCACCGCTGCAATTTTCATTTAAGTTTCTATGCTTCGCTCTTTATTTTAAAGATTTTTTTCATCTAATCCCCTCACTGCTCGAAATTTGGAAAGTATTCTAACAAAATATGGAGCCGAAAGAAAGCAAAATCCTTCATGACCAATCTTATGTGGGGATTTGATTTTTCTTGTGTAGGGGCTTGATTTATCAAGCCCACCTTTTTATATTTAGTAACTCGATGTATCAGATACCTGAAACAGGACAAAAGAAAAAAACTTAATAATTGACTTTACATTAGAGCAAAATTATACTTAAGAGCGATTAAAACGATTGTCCGCTAATTAATGGCGAGGTAGCTCAGTCGGTAGAGCGAGAGACTGAAAATCTCTGCGTCGGCGGTTCGATTCCGTCCCTCGCCATACCTTTCTTTTTAGCTACAAGAAACTAGCTAAGGCTTAACAAATTACACATATAGGAAATTATATATATTCCAAAAGGTGTGCTTGATAAATCAAGCCCCTACATTAAAAAATCATATCCTTTTGTAGAAAAAAGGTGGGTTTGATAAATCAAACTTCTACAAGAAACTAAACCACAAAAAGGGGGGATGCAACAAGAGGCTACGAATGCGATTTAAGATATTTCCGCAGCTTCTGGCCAAATTCAGGCCTCTTCAAGGCAAGATCGATGCTGGCTTCCAAAAAGCCCAGTTTATCCCCGGCATCATAGCGCTTTCCCTCAAATAGATACCCGTAGACAGGCTTTGTCTTAAGAAGGATCTTTATGGCATCTGTTATCTGGATTTCGCCTCCTTTATCAGGATCGGTCTTTTTGATTGCCTCAAAGATTTCAGGGTGAAAAATATACCTTCCAAGAATACCAAGATCAGAAAAGGCTCTCTCCGGACCAGGTTTTTCAATCATGTCCTCAACCTGATACACCCTATCTGAAATCTTTTTAGGCTTGACGATACCATATTTTTTAGTCCCTTCCTCATCCACACGCCCGAGGACAATAATCGAAGATTTAAGTTCAGAGTAAGCATCCATCAGCTGCTTTGTGCAGGGCGTAGGGCAATCGAATATATCATCAGGGAGGAGGACCGCAAAAGGTTCCTGGCCGATATAGCTTTCCCCCATTAGAATGGCATGCCCCAAACCAAGGGCTTTTTTCTGGCGGATATAGAAGAATTCTGCAAGACTCGCAATTTCCCTGACCTGTTCCAGAAAATCGACCTTCCCTTTCTCTTCCAGAAACTGCTCTAACTCCGGGCTTCTGTCAAAATAATCTTCGATGGACGACTTTCCCCGGCTAATTACGATACCAATGCTTTCGATTCCTGACTGAACAGCTTCCTCGACGCCGTACTGGATAAGGGGTTTATCCACAACCGACAGCATCTCCTTTGGTTGAGATTTGGTGGCTGGTAGAAAACGAGTGCCAAAGCCTGCCGCTGGAATGAGAGCCTTCTTTATCTTCATTGCTTTTTTCAGAATTTATGCTTAAAGGAGAAGAATACATCAGTTGAAATCGGCATTCTTCCCCTTTTCATATTCTTCTCTTCCTTATATCTCCTCTGTTTACTAGTTTTAAAATTCTTTGTCAAACGGAATATTCATTGATTCCGTTGTGGCCGGATCAGGCAATGTTTCCTGTTTTTGACCTACAGCCTAAACAGCCTGTACCTCTTTTATCTGGGGAACCTTCTTTTTTATGAAGCGTGTAATGCCCTGGGTTAAAGTCATCTGCCTCATCGGGCAGCCCTCGCAGGCTCCTAAGAGCTTGACCTTGACTACACCTTCCTCTGTAACATCCACAAACTCCACATCGCCTCCGTCTGCCTTAAGATGGGGCCTGATTTCTTCTATCGCTTTCTTGACTTCTTCTTTCATGGATTTATCTCCTTATTTTTTTCGATCTTTATGAGAGACTAATATATTAGAAATTGGATTTTATCTCAAATCCATTTGCATTATTGTTTCCCAGACACATGAATTATTTCCGCAGGCGCGGCATGATTCGTCTTGCCTGATCCTTCTGTTTCTCCTTCGGCGCGACAGGCTAAGATTTTTTTTCGAATATAAGTTCCTTTTTTTCATTCACATCGATTTTGACTACATCTCTCTCTTTATATTCCCTCTCTAATATTTTCTGCGCCAGGGAGTTCTGGACGTCTCGCTGCATAGTCCTTTTAAGGGGACGTGCTCCGTAAACCGGATCATAACCTCTCTCGGCCAGGAATTTCCTAGCTTCTTCACTCACTTCAATCTCAATTTTTTTCTCCTGCAGCCTTTTTCTCAATTCATCAATCTGTAAATCGACAATCTTAAGGATGACTCCAGGGGAGAGAGCTTTAAATATGATAACCTCGTCCACCCGATTAAGAAACTCGGGTCTGAAATGACTCTCCAGAATCGCCTTCACTTCTTTTTCCATTTTATCAAAATCCTGGCTGAGTTCTTTGATCACGTGACTTCCCAGATTGGAGGTCATGATGATAATCGTGTTCTTAAAATCAATAGTTCTTCCCTTTCCGTCTGTTAGCCGGCCGTCATCCAAAATCTGAAGGAGAATATTAAAAACATCAGTATGAGCTTTTTCTATCTCGTCCAAGAGGATAATAGAGTATGGCCTCCGTTTTATGGCCTCTGTAAGCTGTCCCCCTTCCTCATAACCCACATAACCAGGAGGAGCTCCGATCAATCGAGAGACTGTGTGTTTCTCCATGTACTCTGACATGTCGAGCCTGACCATCGCCTTCTCATCGTCAAAGAGAAACTCTGCCAAGACTCGAGCCAGCTCGGTCTTACCGACTCCTGTCGGGCCCATAAAGATGAAAGAGCCCAAAGGACGAGTAGCATCCTGGATTCCGGCCCTTGCCCGCCTTATCGTATCCGAGACTGCACGGATCGCATGATCCTGGCCGATTACTCTTTTAGACAAATTAGACTCCATCTTTACCAGCTTCTCCACTTCTCCTTCCAGCATCTTCGTGACAGGGATTCCTGTCCATTTGGAGACAACCTGAGCCACGTCTTCCTCATCAACTTCTTCTTTGAGCATCTGTCCTTCCTTCTGAATCTCTGACAATTTTTTGGCTGTCTTTTTTATCTCGTTTTCTGTCTCAATTAGCTTCCCGTACCTTATTTCAGCCACCTTCTCCAAATCGCCTGCTCTTTCCGCATTCTGCTCCTCGATCTTGAGGGAATCCACCCGCTCTTTTAACCTGTTCAGAGCATCGATCAATTCCTTTTCTCTCTGCCAGCGAGCTTTGAGAGCGCTGCTCTGTTCTTTCAAATTGGCCAGATTTTCGGCCAGCTTGTCTAATTTCTCTTTAGCGCTCTTGTCTTTCTCTTTTTTCAAGGCCTGCTTTTCAATCTCAAGCTGGATAATCCTTCTTTCGAGCTCGTCTATCTCTTCAGGCATGCTGTCTATTTCAATCCTAATGCGAGAAGCGGCTTCATCGATCAGATCTATAGCTTTATCAGGAAGATAACGGTCAGCAATATACCGGTCAGAAAGAGTGGAAGCCGCGATAATAGCAGAATCTTTGATAGCTACTCCGTGGTGAACCTCGTACTTTTCCTTTAATCCCCTTAAAATGGATATCGTTTCCTCTATGGATGGCTCCCCCACATAAACCTGCTGAAATCTCCTCTCCAGAGCTGCATCTCGCTCTATGTGTTTTTTATACTCGCCAAGAGTCGTCGCTCCCACACAGTGAAGGTCTCCTCTCGCCAGGGGAGGTTTAAGCATGTTCGAGGCGTCTACAGCCCCTTCCGCAGCCCCTGCGCCGATGATTGTATGAAGCTCATCGATAAAAAGCACGATTTCTCCTTCTGCTTCTTTTATTTCCTTCAGGACAGCTTTCAATCTGTCCTCGAATTCCCCCCTGTATTTCGTTCCAGCAATCAATGACCCGATGTCCAGAGCTATAAGCCGTTTGTTCTTAAGCGACTGAGGCACGTCCCCGTTGGCAATCCGCTGGGCCAATCCCTCAACAATGGCAGTTTTTCCGACTCCAGCTTCACCGATCAACACAGGATTGTTCTTTGTTCTTCGAGAGAGAACCTGGATAACTCTCCTAATCTCATCCTCTCTGCCTATAACTGGATCTAGTTTTCCTTCTCTTGCCAGAGCAGTAATATCACGAGCATAGCGCTCGAGAACCTGATATTTTCCTTCGGGCTCGGGATCTGTTATTCTCTGAGTTCCTCTGAGGGACATAAGAGCTTTGAGAAGCACATCCTCACTCACTCCGTTTTCTCTCAATATTCGGCTTGACTCGCAGGAGCCTTCTTTCAGGATAGCGATGAGCAGGTGTTCGGTCGAAATATACTCATCTTTTAATTTATCCGCTTCTTTCTGGGCACTACTCATTACCTTCCTCAAGGAAGAGGAAAGGTATATTTCTCCTTCACTTTTAACTTTAGGAATTTTATCCAGAGCCGATTCAAGGCCTTCGAGAACTTTTGAGATATTTACCCCGATCTTGGCCAATATTGAAGTAACAATGTTCTCTTCCTGATTCAAAAAAGCCCAAAGGAGATGTTCGGGCTTAAGCTCCTGATGGCCCAATTCTTCAGCTCTTGACTGGGCAAGCTGGAAAGCTTCTTGAGACATCACCGTGAATTTATCCCGCATCATTTTTCTCTCCCCCTCTATTTAAATATTCAAATCTCTATATGTCAATGACCAATGAAGTTACCCTCTGAAAGCATTACACCAAAATTTTTTTTAATTTTTTCTATTTTTCCTCTTGACAATTTATTAAAAGTTGATATTTTTTCTTATAAGTACCGATGGAAGAAATTGAACTTTTAAGCTGGCTGACTCTAGATGCCATAAAAAAAGCAGCAACGATTACGGAAACAGTAGGCAACCTCCAAACAGGGCCCTGTAAATCTATCTTTTGCAGGATTGAAGATGATTATCTAGAGCTATACTACAGCGATACAGGCGCTAATTTTTTAAGACGATACGAAAACAAAGACGAATATGATAATGCTCTAGAGAAACGAAAAGCAGAAGAAGGAGAAACCCCCTTTGAAGAAGACGAAGGATACGAAGATGCTTTCGAAGATGAAGTGAAAGAAGAAATCAGCGAACTTGAGGACGATTCAGAAATCTATTAAGCCCTCCCTTTAATTCCATACGATTCAATCTGATAAAATCAATTTTTTCACAGCCTCACTGCCAGTTATAGAGTTATGATTTTTTTCATTGTTTTATTACGGAGAGTAAGTTTTTTCCGTTAGGCGATTTCTGAAGGTATCAGATTTTTCTGTAGAGGCCTAATTTATCCGTAGAGGATTGATTTATCCTATGTAGGTGTTTGATTTATCAAACACACATTTTAATCCTACATATAAATAGGTGGGTTTGATGAATCAAACACCTACATCTTATTTTTCATGCTTTTAATCTTTTCCTTTAGCTGGCTGAGAAAATTCAGGGCATCTAGAGGCTTAAGATCAGAAATATCGCACTTCTCTATTTCATCTTCAATATCCTTTAGCAGTTCCTGTTTTCTATCTTCTTTGAATAAAAGAAGCTGGGCCTTATCCCGTTTCTTCGAAGACCGGTAGGCGAGCCTCGGGAGTCCTAAATCATCGAGCTCCTGCTTCTCCAGATTAAACAGGATTTCCTTGGCTCTATCCACAACAGACCGGGGAATTCCGGCAAGCTTGGCCACGTGAATGCCATAACTCTGGTCTGAAGGACCGGAGACTATCTTCCTCAAGAAAATAATATCATCTTTCCACTCTTTTACAGAAACATGGTAATTTTTGATCCTGTTTAAAGTCAGGGCAAGCTCAGTCAATTCATGATAGTGGGTGGCAAACAAGGTTTTGGCCCGAATTTCTTCCTTTTCATGGAGGTATTCAGCCACCGCCCAGGCAATGCTCAGACCATCAAAAGTGCTCGTCCCCCTCCCAATCTCATCAAGCAGGATCAAGCTTTTCTCTGTAGCATTGTTTAAAATCCTCGCTGTCTCGAGCATCTCCACCATGAAAGTAGACTGACCGACGCTTAAGAAATCCATAGCTCCTATACGGGTAAAAATGCGGTCTACCGTACCTATCTCAGCTTCTTTGGCAGGCACAAACGAGCCCATCTGCGCCAAGATACAGATCAGGGCGACCTGTCTCAGGTAGGTGGATTTCCCTCCCATGTTTGGACCGGTGACGATCAGAATTTGATTCTCTGCTCTATCCAGATATGTATCATTAGGTATAAAGGGATCTTCTTGAGTGACTTCGATAACAGGATGCCGCCCTTCCACAATGGTTATCTTCTCTCCTTTGGTCACCTTGGGACGACGATAGTTACGTATGGAAGCTAACTCGGCCAGTGAAGAAAGGACATCAAGTCGAGACACATCAGAGGCAATCTTCTGGAGGCGCGTGGTTTCTTTGGAAATCTTTTCCCTAATCTTGAGGAAAAGGTTGTACTCTAAATCCGCTATCCGCTCCTCAGCTGTTAAGACTTTCTCTTCGTATTCTTTAAGTTCAGGGGTGCTAAACCTTTCAGAATTAACAAGAGTCTGTTTTCGAATATAATCAGCGGGAACCAGGGACAAGTTGGGCTTGGTGACTTCAATATAGTAGCCAAAGACCTTGTTAAAACGGATCTTAAGAGAGGAGATTCCTGTTTTTTCTCTTTCTTTCTTTTCAAGGGAAGTGATAAAGCTTTTTCCGGAACGGCTCAATTTTCTAAGCTCATCAAGTTCTGAATTGAAGCCATCTTTGATTATCCTTCCTTCAGTAAGCAAGAAAGCAGGCTCTTCCAGGATGGCCCTTTCAATCAAGTCCACAAGATCCTGAGCATCATCCCAAAACTTATGGATCTTCTTTATCGCCTTTGAGGAAAAAGGCTTAATAATCTTTTGAATTTGAGGAAGAGGCAAAAGTGATTTTTTCAATGAAACCAAATCTCTAGCATGAGCAACCGCCAAGGAAATTTTTCCTTTGAGGCGCTCTAAATCGAATATCCCTTTCAAGCTCTCCCTTAATTCTTTGCGCTCTATAGTGCGGCTGAGAAACTCCGAGACAGCTTCCAGCCTTTTTTCTATATCCGCACAGCTCAGGAGGGGCTGAAGGAGCCAGTTGCGGATAAGTCTGGAGCCCATAGAAGTCACCGTGAAGTCGATAATATCAAGCAGGGAATCCTTCCTTCCTCCGTCCCTCAAGTTCCTCACGAGTTCCAAGTTTTTTATGGCCGTAGCATCAAGGATCATCTGTGTGCCTGATTGTACGTAAGAGATTTTATAGACAAGGGAGAGGGAATCCCTTCTTACTTTCTTAAGATAATACAGAAGAGCACCGGCCGCTGAGACTGCCATGTCCTTGTCGGCAAGGTCAAAACCCGCCAAAGATTTGACCCTGAAATGATCCTCCAAAAAATTTTTAGCCTGAGAATAATCAAAAGTCCAATCTTCCAGAGGGCTTTTCAGGATAGAAATCATGTTGTTCCTGGAGAGAATCTCGATAACATGCTTTTCCTCTCCCTCTGGGAAAACAATTTCAGTTGGCGAAACCTTGAAGAGCTCATCAGGCAGCACCCTCTTGTCCTCAGAATCGCTTTGAGCGGCTCTCATCTGGCCAGAAGCCAAATCAATAAGAGCCAATCCCCAACCCTTATCTTTTAGAAACAAACTGGCAATATAATTGCTTTCTTTAGCGCCCTCAGGCTCCAATTCAACAGCAGTTCCCGGAGTTAAAACTTTAATCACATCTCTCTTCACCACTCCCCTTGCCAGCTTTGCATCCTCTACTTGTTCGCAGATTGCTACTTTAAAGCCTTGCCTGAGAAGCTTGCCTAAATATGAATCAGCCGCATGATAAGGGACTCCACACATCGGGACTTTCTGGCGTGAAGTTAAGGCAATTTCCAGTACCGGAGATGCAATCTTTGCGTCCTCATAAAACATCTCGTAGAAATCACCCAAACGAAAAAATAAAAGAGCATCCTGATAATCCTTTTTGATCCGCAAATACTGTTCCATCATCGGTGTGGAGGAATTCTTCTTGGCCATATCCCTTAGACACAAATATACTCAGACATATCCGATTTTTCAAGAAAAAAGGGGACAGGGTAAGCATCTCCATTTCCGTTATTAGAAAATGTTTTGGGAAATCGATATCATTCTAAAAATCAAAATGCGGGTTATATGAAATCCTGACATTGACTATAAATCATTGCACATATTTTAAAAGGTGGGCTTGATGAATCAAGCCCCTACAATCCTATCTGCAAATCACTAAGTGTGGATCTTATGAATCAAGCCCCTACATTAACTGCAAATCATCGATTATATTTTTAAAGGCGGGTTTGATAAATCATAACCCAAGATAAGAATCAATCGTGGGCTTGATGAATCAAATCCCTACAATTTGACAATGCGGACAGGCTATAGTATATCTGCTTGAAAATGAATGTACCCAATCTCCTCACCATGCTGAGAATACTCGCCATCCCGCTTTTAGTAGTCGTGCTCCTGACTCAATTTGAGGGGAAAGAACTGGTGGCTGTGATAATTTTCCTTTTGGCCGCGCTAACTGACACTCTTGACGGGCTCTTGGCAAGAAAGAGAAAACAGGTAACGATCTTGGGACAGATTTTAGATCCAATAGCAGATAAGCTGCTGATCGCCTCAGCCTTCATCTGCCTTGTAGAATTGGGCGCTGTCTCAGCCTGGATGGTTGTCATAATCTTAGGAAGGGAAATAGCTGTCACAGGATTTAGGGCAATTGCCTCCTCCAAAGGAATCCACATCGCTTCTTCGAGGCTTGGCAAATTCAAAATGATTTCAGAAGCAGTTACAATATGCTTATTGATACTAGGAGAGGAATACCTGGGGCGCTTCAACTTTATTTCTCAAATCGGCCTCTGGGTGGTTATAGCCATTGCCACTATTTCTGCCGCAGAATACTATATAAGATTTGGTCCCCGTGTAATGTCAAAGCACTCTTGAAATAGCCTCCATTACTTTTTCCAGGGTTACTGGATCTTCTACGTTAAAAATTGTAGGAGGAGATGCTCTTTTTCTGCTTATTCTCTTGGCCAGCCCTGATAAGACTTTTCCTGAACCCAATTCCACAAACGGATCAGCCTTTTCCTCAAGCAACATTTCCATTGATTTATACCAGAGCACAGGCCGCGTAACCTGCCTTTTCAAGGCGTCTCTTGCTTGGTCTCCCTTATGAATCACTTCCGCATCCACGTTTGTAATTATCGGAAACTTCAGATCCTTAAACTCCGCATGATCCAAATCGTAAGAGAGCTTCTCTTCAGCGCTCTTCATAAGCTTGCAATGAAAAGGAGCACTCACCGGTAACATGACTGAGCCGGGAGGATTAATTACAGCTAAAGCCTTATGAACAGCTTTTTTATGTCCGGATATTACAATCTGTTCCTGGCTGTTCCAGTTCGCAATCTCCACGACTCCCTTTTTTATCTTTGCCAAAGCCTTTTCAACATCTTCAAAACCACAGCCAAGTACGGCGGCCATGGCTCCCTCTCCTTCAGGCACAGCCTCCTGCATATAAATTCCTCTTTTATGAACGAGGAGAAGTGCATCCTCAAATTTCAAAGAACCAGCTGCCACAAGGGCCGAATATTCCCCCAGACTATGCCCGGCTGCTATCCAAGCTTCCTTTCCCAAAAGGACATAAGCAACGAAGCTTACGATGAGAAGAGCAGGCTGTGTGTTCTGGGTCAGTTTCAGCTCTTCCTCCGGCCCCTCAAAACAAAGCTTCGATATTTTGAAGCCGAGAGTTTCATCTGCCCTCAAAAAAATCTCCTGAGCCTGGGATGAAAAATCGTAAAAATCCTTTCCCATGCCTACTCCTTGAGAACCCTGCCCAGGAAACAAAAAGGCCACACGATTCATCATAACTCCTTACTAATCGATGATTTATTTTGCGATATTATATAACATCATTATATATATTTTAAAAGGTGGGTTTGATGAATCAAATCCCTGCATTAACTATAAATCATTGATTATATTTTTAAGGTGGGCTTGATGAATCAAGCCCCTACAATCCTATCTGCAAATCGCTAAGTGCGGATCTTATGAATCAAGCCCCTACATCAGAATCAATCGTGGGTTTGATGAATCAAACCCCTACATAAATTGCAAATCATTATATATACATATATATATCTTTAAGGTGGTTTTGATGAATCAAGCCCCTACAATAATTTCTGTATATCCGCCTTTTTCCGTAGGTTTTTTATCCAATCTTTAATTTGAGTTTTAATTTCTTCCTGGATGATACGGGATTCAATCTCGTCGAGAACCTCCACCATCGGTTGAGCCTCCAATCCCTTCTCTCTTTGAGAAGGGACATAGTTCTGTTGGTAATAGTCCTCGATTTCCTTTAAACTTACGATATTTCGCTGGCCAAATTTTCGAGAGATGATTTTTTGATAGACTATTTTCTCGAGGATATAACCTCTTAAATCCTGCCAATCCAGGCCAAACTCTTCAAGCCTTATGCGGGCCTGATCATTACCCAATTTCTCAATTATTCTTGCCTGGAAAGAGTCCAACTCCTCGTTTTCTGCAAAGATTTCTTTGCCTGCCAAAGCAATAACCAGTTTTTGATCAATCAGCCATTCCAGTATCAATGGACGAAGATCTCCAGACTTTTCTTTGAAATCTTCCTCGTAGAGGCCAAATGCCTCCACAATCCTTAAATCAGTTAATGTTATGACCTGCTCGTTGACCACGCCCACTATGCGGTCTATCGTTTCTGAAAAACAGTAAACTGCAAAAAGTAAAAAAATAAACTTAATCAATTGAAAGAAAAAAGTCCGGAGGAAAATAATCAACCTTCTCCTTCTAAGCATATTTTTAGAAGACATTTCCGATCGTTATAAAAACTAAGGGCTTTGTTTCTCCGTTCTTTGCATCCAAATTCCAGCCTACTTCCAACCGTACGGGACCCAAAGGAGTACGATACCGAATTCCGACCCCCACAGCATCCTCAAGAGCAGCAACGCTGAAATGCTTCGTATCCTCGAAAACATTTCCCTTATCGTAAAAAATAGCTCCTGATAGATCTTTAATCGCGGAAATCAGTGGAAATGTCAGTTCAAAGTTTAACAAAAAAAGAGCTTCTCCTCCGACAGGCTTTAGCGAAACAGGGTCTTTTGGACCCAGCTCGTCGAACCTCGCTCCACGGAAAGAGTTGCTGCCTCCTCCAAAAAACCTCTCGTGAATAGGAATGGGCTTTCTGCCTCCTCCCAGGCCAAGCCGGGTTGTGGTGCTGAAAGTAACACCGGAAAAAACAGGGATAAACTGCTTATACTTGATGAAGCTTTTCAAATAATTTGAATCAGACTTGAGAAAAGGAAAAGCCCTTTCCACGACAAAACTTAAAAAAGACCCTCTCTCTGTATTAAAAGGTTCATCCCTTCTATCCCAGATGAAGCTACCGGAGACAGAAGTTGCAGAAAAAGGACGATGCTGGCGGTCAACTTCTGATTCTTCGATCTGCAGAGTAACAAAATTTGTCCTGGCCCACCTCATAGTCATCAGGAACAAGAGATTCTTTGAAATGGACTTGATGGCCGTCAGACTCACGCCTTGGCGGTCGAAGGTAAAGCTCTCCCGCTCTTCTCTCTCCAGCCAAGCGTTCATATATGTCTGAATCGGGAGTCCAAAAAAGTAAGGCTGATCCCAGGAAAAAACCCCTCTTCTTTCTTTTAAACTGAATTGCCCAACGAGGCTGAGCTGAGCTGCTGAACCTAAAACATTACTCTTGATAAACTCAACTGTTCCTCTAAGCCTGACCGGATTATTCCAGAGAGCAAAAGTCTGGCGCTCGCTCCTGGTCTCCAATCCTACACCGAGCCCGGCATAATTTCTCTTGCCTTCCCTGACTCTGACGATCAAGTTTTCCTTCTCCGTAGAGATAGGAATTTCATCCATTTTCACTTCTGTGAAAATACCCAGCTTTTCAAGCCTTCTTTTCGACTCTCGTATTCTTTCGTAGAGAGCATATTCTCCCTCTTTTACTCTAAGCTCTCTGATAATAGTGCGCCTTTTCGTAACAACATTTCCCGTAGTCAAAATTCTCTCAATCTTGACTTTTTTCCCTTCTTTAAGACTGAAAAAAACAGAGAAAAGATTCTCTCTGATTTGTTCAACCCTGGCCCGAATTTCAGTTCCTCTAACGCCCTGGTTCAGGTAAAAGTTAACAAGTCTCTCCATGTCTTTCTGGAGTTTGGGCTGGTAGAAAAAACCCCCTTCAAAACTGCCTATTTGCTTAAGAAGGATCTCCTTGTTAAACAGGTTTGTTCCTTCAAAAGATATCTTTTCAATTTTCTCCTGGCTCCCCTCCTCAATAAAAAAATAGGCTCTCACCTCTTTTCCCTGCGGAAAAAAATTCAAACTTACTCTTGCATCAGGAAATCCTCTGGTCTTATACAGAAATTCTATCTCTGCGGGCAATTCAAACAGTTTTTCCCCATCTATCCAGCTCGAAAAAGGAGCATTTGCATTTGAGGCAAGCTCTCTTTTTAGCTGTTCAGGAGTAAAATATTCCTGACCTTCAAATGAAATATCCTTAATCTTGAATTTCTCGCCCGGGCTGACTTTATAAATAACGCGCATCTCATTATCCACTTTTTCAATGGACGATTTGACAGAACAAAAAAGGTAACCTTTTTTCCTCAGGTAACCTATAATTTTTGCCTCTCCTTCGGCCAGCCCCCACTCTTCAAATATTCTTGGCTCCCAGATTGGTTCCAGAAGTCTCAAAGGAACTTGAGCTCCTTCTACAACAATCTCTATTTTCTCATGTGGGATAATTCTTAAAGTAAGGTAAGCACCCTGCTTCCCTTCATCAAATCTTGCTTCTTCGATATCAATCTCTGTCCTCTGATAGCCCTTCGAGCTATAAAATTCTTTAAGCCTCGTAAGATCCTCATCGATAACTGAGGGGACGTAAACATCTCCTTCCTTAATTTTCATCTGTTTCTTCAATTCAGCTTCAGGGATAATCTTTTCTCCTGAAAAAGCGATTTTCTTGATAATGTAGGTTTTGGCAGAGTTAATCTCAAAAATCACATTAAGCGTGGGACTTTTGAAATCTCTCTCTGCAACCGCCTCAATCTCAGGTTGAAAATAGCCTTTCTTGGTCAGAGCTTCCTTTAATTCTCCAACAGCCTTGCTCACCTTCTCATCGGAGAAAAAACTTCCCTCGGATAAAGAGAGCAAGCTTTCCTTTAGGTCCTTACGAGAGACCTTTTGTCTTCCCCTAAAAATAATCTTTCTAATAAAATACCGCCTGGTCAGAAGAAAAGTAAGCTGGATTTCCTGCTCTCCCTCCTTCAAAACCTGAACATCAGAGAAAAGCCCGGTCCTGTAAATCTGTTTAATGCTGCTGCTGATCTTTTTTAAAGAGAACTCCTCGCCTTCTTTAACAGGAATCAATTCTGCTATATCTTCACCGTCAGGCTGGCCGTCAATCCAGATAGATACTTTGGCTATGAGAGGAGAGGGCTTTTGAGACAGGGAAAAAGATTCCTTGGGTACGAAAAGAATAAAGAAAAACAGGAGAAAAAATGGCGCTAGTTTTCTTTCTCCTAAGCTAGAATCTCTTATGAATTTTAACATCAATACTAATCCGACCTTCTTCATTACGGATTCCGACAATAGAGAGATCATCCGTCAGTTCCCATTCCAACCGCGCAATTTCCTCCCTTTGGGTTCTAAGATTGGCAGAATAAAGAATAAAAAAGTTTCTCGATATTTTTTTCCCTACAGTCAAGCGAGCTGCCATCTCAGGCGAGGAACCCATGATAAAAGGATCGATCCTGAAGCGGTCAATGACGAAAAGGCCTTCAGCGCGCCTCTTTGCTTCTTCTGAAAGCTGAAAAGACACAAGAGAGTAAGTGGTTAGCAGTGTGCTCGTATCATAAGAATAGGTGCGCTTGAAAGACTCTCCTAAGGCAAGAAGAGCCAGGACATCTTCTGGCGGTAGTGGGGGCGAAGAGCTCAATTCTGGAGTGAGACGGTCTACAGGGCCATCAAGAGAAAAAGTCACTCTATAGTCTTTAACGTACGTTTCTCCCTTAAAGCTTAAATAAGGCTCAATGGCCGCAGGGTTGATAAAACTCAAGCGTCCACTTAGTATTCTAAATTTTCTATCCTGAAAATAGACATTCCCATCCAAGGCTTCGATATCGCCAAGTACGACTGGTGTTATCACGCTACCTGTTAAAGTCAAATCAAACCTGCCTCTAGCTGTGCCCAAAGAGTTCTCCATCCACGCATTATCTTCTGCTCTCAGTCTGATGTTCAGAGTAAGGTTATCAAAAAAGCCTGGCTCTTCTCGAGGCTCATAATAAGGGCTTGAATAAAAAGCAAATTCCTCATCAATTTCACGCCTCCAGAACAGCTTGCGGGCTAACAAATCTCCTTCCAAAACAAAGCGATTAGAATCCTTTATGAGATTCAAAGAGCCATCTGTTAGGGCTCTGGTCCTCTCCAACGGAGAAAGAAGCAAATTTTTTCCCTCTATTTTGAGGTCGATATTCTCAATCTTCCCGTTTCCAAATTCCAACTCACCATATCCCTGAACATCACCTCCGCCTAATTTGGCCTGGAGGGAACGAAAAGAAACCCTGTTGTTTTCAACAAACATGAGCCCAGAATAATCTCTCAAAGCATGAGCAAACCGCACCAGCGGAAAAATCGATCCTTGAAAATCAATAGCTCCTTTAATCTGAGGAAACCCTTTTCCGCCTCTGACTTCGCCCAGATAATTAACGCGCCCTTTGGCCCCTTTCCATGGAAGGAGGAGATCGAGATTGGTGAAGCTTCCTCTTATATCTACAGAAAACATTTCAACATCAACAGGGATGGGGAGAGCGAGTGAAATACTAAACTCGTTTTCACCGGGAAAAAAATTTCCGTTTAACTCCAAACCAAGCCTTCCTTCCGAGTAGCCAAGCTTCGCCTGCCCTCTTGCTTCTGTTTTCTGAAGATGGATATGGTGCAAATCTTTTATTTCAAAATTGCCCACGGCCAAGTCCTGACCGAGCGCTCCTTTTCCCTTGAGGCTAAATCCCAAGTTCCCCTTGACGTCAGCATAAAGGGAAGAAAGGTCAATTTCCTCTCCACTGATATCGACATCAAAATCTTCGGCTCTAAGGTCTACCCAGGCGTTTCCTTTTACAACGCCCCCGTGTAAATGAAACTGAATTTCGGAGAAAGAAAGAGCATCGCCCTGCCATTTGAGTTTGCCGCTAATATCTTTCAGGTTCTTGTCGTTGAAGTTCAGCGATGAACTGGAAAAGGTACCTTTAAGCTGAATATCCTCATTTTTCATTTTGACTTCAAAATTTCCTGAAGCTTCTCCCTGGAGAGGAAAATCAAAGTCAAAACCCGGGAAAATTCTTTCAACGAGACCCCGGTCAAGTCGTATGTCGACTTTCACCCCCTCTGGGTTTGAGAAGAGGCTAATCCTCCCTTTCATTAAAGGATCATCTATCCTGAACCTTCCAAGAAACTCATCCCTTATTAGCTCAACTTCTCCTTCGACCGAATCTACATCGAATCTATCATAGCCTCCGGGAGTAAAGGCGAAATCTGCTTTTATCTGAGGGAGATCATAATCGCCAAAGATATGAATACTGCTCCTGCCTTTCCCTCTTATCTCGGGAAAGTCGAAATTTCGTGAAAGTATCACAGAAGTAAACTGGCGAGCCTGCTTTACATCCTTGATCTCGCCTTGAATGGTTATGTCCAGCTCCTTCCCAACTTCTGCTTTTCCTTCAACGTCAACCTGGCCAAAACTAGAGGAAAGATCTTGAGAAGAGAAGGTAAACTCATCCCTCCCGTCCCAGTTGAATATGACCCGGCCGTCAAAAGGAAACCGATCTAAATCGGCTTCGAAATCTTGTTCCCTGAATTCTGCCTCCGCTTGAACTTTCCCGTCTTCAATCGAGAAACTTCCCCATGCAGGAGACTTCACAGGCCAGGGCAGGGAAAAATAATTCATTATAGGATCCAGATAAACTCCTTGAGCTTCTCCCGCAATTCTATCTTCTGCCAGATAAATTCTTATATATTCAGGCGGCATCGATTTCTTCTGGATACTAAACTCTACAGTTTTAGCGGCCTTTTCGCTGAAATCGATTTTTCCGCTAACCTTTCCAAGGAAGACTTTGTTCAAGACAAGGTTCTCGCTCGAAAAATTCCCTTTAAAAGCAATCCCTTCGCTGCTTCTGGTAAGAATTCCTCCCCCTTCAGCCTCTCCTTCCCAATCAAAAGGAAGGTGAAGAAAATCGACAACGAATGAAGCTTTTGATTTCAAAGAAGTTTCCAGACGCAAATCAGGATTTAAGGGATTGAGCAAGCTCCCTTCGGCTTTGAAGATAAAATCAGAACCATCGATTTCAATTCTTTTTATGATGATTTCTCTTTCGTGGCTTTTGACAGAAAGACTCACTTTCCCTTCTACCATAGGCCGGGTGGGACCCAGTGATAAGATATTCTTCTCTGCTTCTGCCTGAACAGAAAACTCTTCTTTTTTCTGGGAAAAACGGGCATTTATATTCTTAGACTGAAAACTCACTTTTTTTCCCTGAAAATAGAACTCCCCTTCCTTTATTGATCCTGCTTCTACCGAAAATGGAAGAGAAAAGCTGAATTCCCTCTTTTCCTTCTCTGTTTTGGGAGAGGTGCCACTTAGTCTTAAGATCGGGCGTTCGATAGAAACATTAAAGGGTCTTTCCCTTGTTAACAACGATCTGTAAGAGATTCTCACTGCAATTTTTTTTGCAGAAAAAACGGGCGAGGGAGTGCGTGCTCTCACATCCTCTAATATGAGAACGGGAGGGAAAACAGACACGTGAAGGTGAGAGTATTCAAAGCTTGATTGTACTTTTTTCGTTATCCGGTTAAGAAGAATATTTTTTATAACCACCCCTGATCCTGCCAAAAAGAGGACTATAACGAAGAGAATGATGAGCAATCTAAGCTTTTTATATGCCTTCATGATTATTTTCTAATTTCTCAGCTAAAATGAGACCTGATGGTATTTATTTGCCAAAAATATAAATTTAGGGGCAGTTTTATATTATAACACGGTTAGGCCTTGGATATATAGCTCGTTGCACGCGTTGACTTTAACTTTTTGCTTTGTTATAGAGGAGAATAAATGAAGCAAGACACACAAGATGAAAGGCCTGAGATAGCCAGCTTAAAGATCGAGCTGAGATATAAAAATATTTACCTCCTCCTTTTATTCCTGTTATCCACAGTTTGTCTATTCGCAAACCTGTGGATTGGTGATCTGGGTTTAGATTCTGCTGTTTATGCCACGGTCTCCAGAGCAATCTTAAGAAGCAATGATTGGGTTGTTCTCCATTATGAACATTGTAAAGAATATGTTGATTTCTGGCAGCACCCTCCCCTTTTTTTCTGGATGACAGCCCTAAGTTTTAAGCTATTCGGCATAAGCGAATTTACAGCAAGGTTCGTCTCCGCCTCTCTCGGAGTTCTTACTATTCTACTTGTCTATTTAATCGGCTACAGGGCAAGCAATTCTTATAAAATAGGTTTTCTATCCGGTCTTGTACTTTTAACAACGCAGCCGTTTCTTGATATAAGCAGGAAATGCCAGCTGGATGTTCCCTTCGCTTTTTTTATAACACTGTCAATATTATTCTTTATTCTGGCCATCCAGAAAAGTGAAAAATATTACATTCTGTTAGGCATATCCGCAGGTCTGGCGATCTTAACCAAGGGCCTTCCAGCAGTATCAATCATAGGCATAGTTTTCTTGTTCTTTATCTTAAAAAAAGATTTCAAGTTTTTTATGAGCGCTAAGCCCTTCATTTTCCTGTTTTTTATAGCTTTAACCCTTTGTATCTGGTTAATACCCTTAATCTCTGCAGGTGAGGTTAAGAATTTCCTGAATACTTATTTTATTGGCCAGATCTGGGGTAAATTTGTTGGAGCTGGTAGTGCCAATGGCATTAATCTTTTAGGGAAAATCTACGGTTTCTTTTGGTATATATTTACTTTGGCAAAATTATACTGGCCCTGGCTTCCTTTCTTGATTCTCTCTTTTTATTTCGGGTTTAAAAAGCTAAAAAACAGAAAGATATTGTGGATTTTTATTCTATGGATTCTTATCATGCTTTTTGGTTTTAGTCTGGCTGAAACCAAATACTACAGATATCTGGTTCCCCTCTATCCTGCATTCGCCGTTTTCATCGGGGTCGTGCTCGGAGAGATGGTTTCTGAAAAATTATTCAGACGCATCGTTTATTTTTCGTTAATTCTTTTATTAATTCTGCTTTTTGCGACATCTATTTTTCCCTTATATTTTGGGAAAATAAACGCGCCTGATAAAACAGAATTGAAGAAAATCACTCCTTATATAAAATCGCTTACAGAAAACAAAGAGCATATTTCCGTTTACAGGATGAGTTATTGGGGAACAGTAGCCGATTTCGCCTTTTATGTCGACAGACCTATAAATAAATACGATAACGAAGCCTCATTTACATTATCCTTGGTCGAAGGCAGCCGTTATGGCTATATAAGAAAGGAAGAATACAACAATTTATCAGAAGAGTTTAAGAAGAACTACTTGCCTGTCGTAGAAACAGAGAACTTCTTTTTAATTACAAATATTCAAAATTACGAAACTCTAATAAAAAAGATAATTCCAATTTTCATTTATTAGAAGCATCTATAATTTTGTGGGGGCCTAAAAATCTTACTCTTTCATAAAAATGATTATCCAGAAGATTGACATTAGAATTCTGATGTTATAGCCCAGCAAAAAGCGATTCTCGTTGAAGAGGGATAAAATGATTATTAAAAGAAAAAAGCAAATTATTTCGGCTTTAATAGTCACAAGTGTTTTTCTCTTTCAAAGTTGTCTAACAATTTCTTCTGGCTTTCGAACTTCTCAAAAAATACCTGTCACAAGCAATCCTTCAGGCGCAAGGATTATAGTTGATGGAAAAGAGGTGGGCAATGCGCCATTGGAATTAAAGTTAGAAAAGAGAAAGAACCATACTATTCGGATAGAAAAACAAGGATATAATCCTCTTGAAATTAAGATAACTCGAAAAATCCAGGGATTACTCCCATCTATCTTCATAAATTTCCTGACCGGAGGGGGATTTATACCCATTATTCCTGCATTTTTTTAACAGCAGAGATATTTCCGAATATAAGTTTTGGAGCTGCAGTATCGAGGGCATGGATTGTATCCGGTGCTCTGGGCGTATTAGCGGACGCGTCATCAGGTGCAATTTATTCTTTATCCCGTTATCATCTTATTGTGACACTGAAAAAAATAGAAAGAATACATCAACCCAATTTTATCCTATTAGATGGGGAGCAATTTCAGAATATTAAATGGATTAGGATTAAATGTGCTGATTCTAATGCAGAAGATGAAATTGTTAACTTAGATTAGAGCATCATGCTATTCGATAGAAAAGAGGAGGGAGCCGGCTTCCACGGAATCACCGGCCGCGGGATTTATTTTTGTTATTATCCCTGGTTGAGGAGACTTGATCTCATTCTGCATCTTCATGGCCTCCAGAACTAATACAGCCTGGCCTTCTTTTACCTGTTCCCCTTCTTCGACAAAAACCTTCACAATTCGCCCAGGCATGGACGTCTTGATATCTCTCTTCTTGGGTTTTATTCCTTTCCTTCCTAAAATCTGCGAAACAGACTTCTTCTCTATCTTAAAAAATCGCCCGTTCACATAAACAGAATGAGATAAAGAATTTGAATTGACTATTACGTTGTGAATCTTACCATCTATATTCAGAAGAATCTCATCAGAGCTTAAGAACTCGACTGAGACATGATATTTTTTCTCTCCGAGAGAGACCAGAACATCATTCTTTGCTTTTTCTTCTAAGTTTAGCTTGAATTCTTTATCATCAAGCCAAAGTGAAAAATTCATTTTAAAGCCTGTCGGAAAAGTTTTGCAATCTCCCCTGGAATTTCCATTTACTCTCTTTTCTTTTTGGTACAGGGGCAGGGCCTGATTTTCTCTCCGCAAAAGTTTTTATCCCTGCTGCTATCAAAGCCACTACCTCCTCTTCTGGCTCTCCTCCGTCTTTTTCCTTCTCAAGATTGGCGATGAAATGGGTATTGTAATCGCCCGCAAAGAATTTCGGGTGAAGAAGAATCCGCCTGAAAAAAGGAATCGTCGTTTTTATACCATAAACCTGGTATTCGGATAAAGCTCTGAGCATCCGATGAATGGCTTCAGCCCTTGTGCTTCCCCAGGTAACCAGCTTGGAAAGCAGGGGATCGTACTCAAGAGGCACCTCGTATCCTTCGTAGACTCCGTTATCATCCCGAACGCCCAAACCTCCCGCAGGGGTACGGAGATGAATTATTTTCCCAGGAGAAGGCATAAAATCATTATCCGGGTCCTCGGCATATATTCTGCATTCCAGAGAGAATCCTTTGGGTTTTATATCCTCCTGACTGATGCTTAACGGAAAACCGGCTGCTATTTCAATCTGGCTCTTGGCAAGATCAATTCCCGTTACCATTTCTGTGATCGGATGTTCTACTTGAAGCCTGGTATTCATTTCTAAAAAATAAAACTTTTTCTTTTTATCCACCACAAATTCCACAGTTCCCGCATTCCTGTAATTTACCGCAGCCGCAGCCTTCACCGCAATCCTTCCCATTTCTTCCCTTATTTCCTGGTCAATGAAAGGAGATGGTGTCTCCTCCAAGACCTTTTGGTATCGTCTTTGAATAGAACACTCCCTTTCTCCCAGATAAACAAAATTTCCAAAATTGTCAGCCAGGATTTGAATCTCGATATGATGAGGCTCGTCGAGATATTTCTCGATGTAGATGGAAGGGTCAGCAAAACTTTCTTGCGCTTCAGACTGGGCTAATCTGAAACATGAGAGCAGGTCGTTCCTTTTCCTCACCAACCTCAATCCTTTGCCTCCGCCGCCGGCTGTTGCTTTGAGAAGGATAGGGAAACCTACTTTTTCAGCTTTTTCCTTTAAATCCTTCTCATCTTTTAAGGGCTCAAGAGTGCCCGGGATAACTGGCACCCCGGCTTTGGTCATCCTCGTCCGGGAAGTTGTTTTATTCCCCATGATCTCCATGGGCTCAGAGGGAGGTCCGATAAAAACAATCCCTTCTTCCTCGCATCTTGCCACTAAGCCGGGATTTTCAGCCAGGAATCCATAGCCGGGATGGAGAGCTTCAACTTTGCCCTTTTTTGCGACTTCAATTATTTTTTCGATATTGAGATAACTCTGGGAAGGTACTGATTCACCAATAAAGTAGGCTTCCTCAGCCAGCCTTACATGAAGCGCCTTCCGGTCCGCCTCTGAATATACAGTCACAGGAACAATGCCCAACTCCCGACAAGCGCGGATTATCCTGACAGCAATCTCGCCTCTATTAGCAATTAGTACTTTCTTGAACATTTTAGCCATTTTTTTATTCTCTCGGTTCTCGCCTTTATGCTTTCTATATTAAAGGGTGGGCTTGATAAATCAAGCCCCTACAAACCTCGATCAAACCGCTACCAATTTAAATCAAATACGTACAGCAATTTTTCTCTTTTTTCAATCTTCGGTTTATTTCAATTTATCAAAGGTGGGTTTGATGAATCAAACCCCTACATTTTTATATCAAGCCCCTACAAACCTCTATCAAGCCCCTATGCCTATTATAATGGAATATTTCCGTGCTTTTTAGGAGGATTTGTATCCCTCTTGTTTTCTAAAAGCTCCAGGGCAGCGATGAGCTTTGACCTCGTTAGTTTCGGCTCGATAATTTCATCAAGATAGCCCTTCTCACAGGCAATGTAAGGATTAGCAAACTTCTGCCTGAACTCTTCCACTTTTAACTCTCTCTGCTTAGCCGAGTCTTTGATTTTATCCAGCTCGTGCTTGTAAACGATATTGACAGCCCCTTCGGGACCCATGACAGCTATCTCGGCGGTAGGATAAGCATAATTTATATCTGCTCTAATATGCTTGGAAGCCATAACGCAATAGGCTCCGCCGTAAGCCTTGCGGGTTATGACCGTTATCTTTGGCACTGTCGCTTCGGCAAAAGCATAGAGAAGCTTTGCTCCATGACGGATTATCCCCCCGTGCTCCTGGGCAACACCGGGCAAGAATCCAGGTACATCCTCAAAGGTAATGAGGGGAATGTTGAAGGCGTCACAAAAGCGAACAAATCGAGCTCCCTTATCTGAGGCATTTATATCCAGAGCGCCAGCCAGATGATCTGGCTGATTAGCGACGATTGCTACCGACTTTCCTCCAAGGCGGCCGTAGCCAATCACTATGTTTTTGGCATAATGGGCTTGGACCTCGAAGAAATACTTGTCATCCAGAACCTCGCTTATGATCTTCCTGATATCATAGGGCTGATTGGGATCATCAGGAACCAAAAAATTAAGCTCCTCGGTTGTCCTGTCTGAAGGATCAGATGTTTCCTTCAAGGGAGGGTCTTCCATGTTGTTATCCGGAATAAAAGATATAATCTCTCGAATCAAGGCCAGGGTATGATTCTCGTCATCAGCCGCAAAATGAGCAACACCGCTTATTGCGTTATGGGCGTCTGCCCCTCCTAATTCTTCCATGGTAACATCTTCTTGGGTGACTGCCTTAATCACATCCGGCCCTGTAATAAACATATTGCTGATATCTCTTGTCATGATGATAAAATCGGTCATGGCTGGTGAATAGACTGCGCCTCCCGCACAGGGTCCCACGATAGCCGAGATCTGGGGAATAACTCCGGAGGCGAGAACATTCCTCAAAAAGATATCAGCATATCCTGCTAAGCTTGCCACGCCTTCCTGAATGCGAGCGCCACCAGAATCATTGAGGCCGATGATAGGAACGCCTCCTTTGAGAGCCAGGTCCATAATTTTCACGATTTTTGCTGCATTTGCTCCACTCAAAGAGCCTCCGAACACGGTGAAATCCTGAGCAAAAATAAACACCCTGCGCCCATCAATCGTGCCATAACCTGTTACAACACCATCACCGTAAATTCTCTTTTTTTCCATCCCGAAATCACGACTTTGATGCACCACAAGCTTGTCCATTTCCTGGAAGGACCCTTCATCCAGGAGGAGATTCACTCTCTCCAAAGCAGTAAGCTTTCCAGCCTTGTGCTGTTTTTCTATTCTCTGCTTCCCTCCTCCCAATTCAGCTGATTTTGTTTTTTCTCTCAGCTCTTCTAATTTTTTTTCTATAGTCATTTTATTCTCTCTCGATTGGTTATTTATTTTTTTAACGTTTGACTTTACCCCAATCTTTTAAGAATTTTTCCATCCCTATATCGGTCAAGGGATGCTTCACCATTTTTTCCAAGACAGCGAAGGGAACGGTGGCAATGTCTGCTCCCATTAAGGCAGCCTCCACAACGTGAAGGGGATGCCTGATGCTGGCCACGATCACTTCTGTCTCAAATCCATAATTATTAAATATGGTCACTATTTCATCCACTAAGTCCATCCCCTGGTGAGAAATATCATCAAGGCGGCCAACAAAAGGGCTTACGTATCTTGCTCCTGCCTTGGCTGCCAGAAGAGCCTGGTTTGGAGAAAATATTAAGGTTGTATTGACCTTGATCCCTTCCCTGGATAACACCTTAATCGCCTTAAGGCCCTCGACACAGATCGGTATCTTAACGACCGCATTTTCGGCTAGTTTGGCCAGGCTTCTTGCTTCCTTGATGATGTCTTCATGTTTTGTCGAAACACTTTCAACGCTAACAGGGCCCGGCACAATTTTGCAAATTTTCTTGATTAAGTCTTCAAACTTTAGATTCTCTTTGGAAACCAGAGTAGGGTTGGTCGTGGCACCGTCTAATATCCCCCAACTCGCTGCTTCCTTAATCTGGTCCAAATTAGCCGTATCCAAAAAAATTTTCATTTAGACCTCCCGCTAATCAAATTGAGATGAGCATAAGAGAAAGAAAGTGGTTTATTCTGAGTAGTCTGTTTATCTCTTCTTTTACATCTCATTTGCCTACTATTATATAACTAGTGAGAAAAGTTTAACTAGAAAAAAGCGAAAAAGCAACTTGCCTATCATGCACTTTCTATAATTGTGGGTTTGATAAATCAAACCCCTACATTAACCATTGAATATGTTTTATAAGGTGGGTTTGATAAATCAAACCCCTACAAAAAAGGTGGGCTTGATGAATCAAGCCCCTACAATTAAAAAGTTCCTAAATAAATAAAGCCGCTACAATAAAAGTTCCTACAATAAATAAGGCGCCTACAATTTTATTTTCATGACAGTGTTGGATAGGGTTCCTATCCCTTCTATCTGGACGTCAACCCTATCACCTGGAGACATAGGGCCTATTCCAGCCGGAGTTCCGGTAGTGATGATGTCTCCAGGATTAAGAGTCATAATCCTTGATATGAATCTAACCAGAAAAGGAATAGGGAAAATCAAATTATTTAGACTGGATGACTGCCTCAGCTTTCCGTTCAAGAAAGTCTTGAGTCTCATCCGGGAAGGATCGACATCAGTAGCAATGCAGGGCCCGACAGCGGCAAATGTATCGAAAGACTTGGCCCTTGTGAATTGACCGTCCTTTTGCTGAAGATCTCTAGCTGTGACATCATTAAAGCAGGTGTAACCCAGGATATATTCCTCTACCTTGTCATTATCGCTGAGGAGCTTGGCTTCTTTCTTAATTACCAAAGCCAGCTCTCCCTCATAATCGACTCTCTTGGCCATCTTCGGATAAATGATTATATCATTAGGGCCCACAACAGCTGAGGGAGGTTTAAGGAAAATAAGAGGCTCTTCTGGGATAGGCCTCCCCATTTCCCTGTTATGATTTTTGTAATTAGCTCCGACTGCAACAATCTTGGTAGGTTTAGCAGGAGGAAGCAGGTTCACTTCACTGATTGGAATTCCTTCTTCCTTCGTTTCAAACTTTCTGAATACCGAGCCTTTTAGCTCAAAAAGAATATCTTCTCTTATTGCGCCCCAGTGGGCTTTATTTCCGTGCGTGTATCGATAAATTTTCATAAGAATCCATCCTTCATTGTCTGAGATACTCTCTCAGATTTTGGGCTTTCATTCCCGGATTTATCCAGGGCGGAAACAGCATAATAATATCTCTTATTCCTTTCAACATTCGTATCGTTAAAGGCATTTTCTTGAATTGGCAGTGGAGTTAATGGGATATATTCCTTCTCTCCCTCCATCTTCCGCCACACTCTATATCCGGCCAAATCTTTTTCAAGATTGGCATCCCAACTAACAGATATGAAATCCTCTGTGGCAATAGATACCAGGCCAGAAGGAACGGCAGGAGCAAAGGTGTCCTTGGCCAAGACTTCTAAAACCTCAGAATCATCACTTTCTGATAAAGTCGGAGAATCTGAAACAACAGCTCTCAGAAAATAGCGGTAAACTTCTCCAAGGAGAAAATCCTTATCGCTGTATTTTCTCTCTTTTACGAGTTGAGAATTAAGCCGATGGGCCGGGCCCGCTTCGCCCAGCCTGTAAACGTTATAGCCTTTGAAATGAGCCGGTGAAGACTGGTCTATGTTCTTTTCTGGCGGATTCCATGTAATCTCGATTCGATCCTTAAAAACGGTCGCCTTGATCCCTGCAGGAGGGAGCGAAATAATTTCCGGCACTATTAAAAGCAGATCAGAAAACGCTGATTTCCTTTTTTTCCTATCCTTTACTCTGATTCCAAAAATAAAGTTTTTCCGAGTAAAGTCTTTTCCTTTCAATTCATAAAAATAGCGGAATTTGCCTGGGGTATCACCTCTTGTTGTTTGATATGCAGAAAACCTTTCCTTTTTTATCGAAACTACGAGCCTTGCTATTCTTTCAAATTCTGCCAAAGTAACCTTATTATCCCCTCCAGATCCTTTTTCAGCATTCTTTCTCTCTTGCTCGATAAGCCAGATTTCTATTTCAGCGATGTTAGACAGAGAACTTCCATCTGTATAAGCTTCTGGGTTCTCCCACTCAAGGATGAGCTTTTTTCCCCTCTGGGCTATCTCAAGAACTTCAACTTTTTGGGGAATTTTTTTGACGGGGGGAAGAATAGGGCCCTTTTTTCCGCAAGAAACAAATGTGAACAAAAGAAACAAAGGAATAAGAAAAAGAGAAAATCTCTTCATTAAAGAATGAAGCGGCTCAGATCCTGATCTTCTAAAATATCTTTGAGCTGGCTTTGAACGTATTTCCTGTCGATAGGAATTTTTTTCTTTTTTACATTTGGGGCCCTAAAAGATATCTCTTCCATAACTTTCTCCATGACTGTATGAAGCCTGCGCGCTCCGATATTCTCTGCATCTTCGTTGACTTTCTCTGCAATTTCAGCAATTTCATCAATGGCGTCCTCAGTAAAATCCACATTAATCCCTTCAGTTGCCAAAAGAGCTTTATACTGCTTGATAAGAGCATTTTCTGGCTCGGTCAATATCTTGACGAAATCTTTTTTATCCAAGGGAGTGAGTTCTACTCTAATCGGAAACCTCCCCTGCATTTCTGGTATAAGATCAGCGGGCTTAGCTACATGGAAAGCTCCTGCACCGATAAAAAGAATATGATCTGTTCGCACCAAACCGAAACGCGTATTAACAGTAGTGCCTTCGATTATAGGAAGCAGATCCCTCTGAACTCCTTCGCGGCTGACCTCAGGGCCGCGGCCCGATTCCCGGCCGGAAATTTTGTCTACCTCATCAAGAAAGACTATTCCGGAGTGTTCAACCCTCTCCACAGCCAACCGGGCTACCTGGTCCATATCGATCAATCTTTTCTGTTCGTCTTCCAATAAGTATTCCAGGGCTTCCTTTATTTTTATCCTTCGTCTTTTACCCTTTCCCCCCAAAAACCCGGGAATGATTTCCTGAATCTGGATTCCTATCTCCTCAACTCCGGAGCTTGAGAAAATCTCCATAGGAGAGGACATCTTTTCCTTAACGTCAATTTCCACCATTCTCTCATCCAACAGCCCGTCCCTGAGCTGTCTTCTAAATTTTTCCCTTGTCTCCTGAAATCTGAGATGGCTTTGATCATCGAAATCGTCAGTCTTTCTTTTTAATGGAGGAAGGAGTATGTCCAGTATCTTTTCTTCGACATTTTTATGAGCTTTCTCTTTGACTTCCTCAACCTTTTCCGACTTCACCATATCCACAGAAATCCGTACCAAATCCCTTATCATGGACTCCACGTCCCTGCCAACATAGCCGACTTCAGTAAACTTGCTGGCTTCTATCTTGAGGAAAGGAGAGTAAGTCAGCTTGGCCAGCCTGCGGGATATCTCAGTCTTCCCGATACCGGTAGGGCCGATCATTAAAATATTTTTAGGTGCAATTTCATCGGCAAGGTCAGGAGGAAGTTTGCGCCTCCGGTACCTGTTTCGAAGGGCAATAGCCACTGCCTTTTTGGCAGCTTCCTGGCCGATGATGTACTTATCTAGCTCGGCCACAATCTCTCTAGGAGTAAGTTCTGTCTCCTGCGATTTTACAGTCGGCTTCCTTAAATCCTGGGGAAGAGCTATGGCCATTTATAGTTCCTCGACTTTAATCTGTTTATTAGTATAGACATCGATATCAGAGCTTATCTTCATGGCTTCCAAAGCAATCTCTTTAGCGGACATGTGGGTGTATTTAATCAGAGCTCGAGCTGCAGCCAGGGCGAAGGAGCCTCCAGATCCAATAGCGATGATTCCGTCGTCAGGCTCAACGACATCCCCCGTTCCTGAAATCAAAAAAGAATTGTCTTTATCAGCTACGATTAGGAGCGCTTCCAACCTTCGAAGTGCCTTGTCCATACGCCAGTCCTTGGCCAGTTCAATTGCCGCCCGGGAGAGGTTTCCTCGAAATTCTTCAAGCTTCGCCTCAAACCTGGAAAACAGGGCAAAAGCGTCAGAAGTGGCTCCTGCAAATCCGGCTATAACTTTGCCTTTGAAAAGAGTCCTTATTTTATTAGCTTTCTTCTTTAAAATAGTCTGACCCATAGAAACCTGGCCGTCTCCGGCCATGGCGATCTTTCCTTTATGGCGAATGCAAATTATGGTTGTTGAGAGTGTCATCGAGACTCCAATCTGATCCTAAATATGAAAAAGAAGGAGCTTGATTTATCAAGCCCACCCTTTTAATCCTGCAGATAAGCATGTGGGGACTTGATTTATCAAGCCCGCCCTTCTGAGTATATAATATAAGTTATCAAAAGGAATATGTAAAGAGCAATCTGCAGGGATTGGATTCATCAAACCCGCACTTTTTTCACAAAAATAAAAATTTTAATTTTATCCGTCTAGCCAGAAAAGTTCGAACGGAAAATATTAAGACTTCACAAATTATTGGAGCATATTATAAAATTACGGGTAAATATTAATGACCGTAAAAATAAGCGTGTTTTGAGGGCTTGATCATGCCTTACGAACACCTCCTTAACATAATAGTCCTCATAATCTTTATAGTCGCTTTCGTAACCGCTGATACCAGGGGCAAAATAATCTTATCGTTAATTATAGTCTCGTTGTTCATTTTACCTTTTATATTTCCTTTTCGTGCTGTTGGATGGGCATGCTATATAGGAAAGGCAATCTTTGGTGTCGGATGCTATTTCTATATTTAATAAATTGAATTAACTTATTATGCCTTAAAAGCACAAAAGGAAAAATTTAGGGCTTCATAAATTATAAAAGCACGATACAATATTACAGTTATCATTATAACCGCCAGAATAAGAGTATTTTGAGGGAATAGTGATGCCATATCTGCTGATCATCAATATAATAACCCTCATAGTCTTTATAGTTGCTTTTATAACTGCTGAAGCCAAGGGCAAGATAATCCTAGCAACAATTATGGCTTTGCTGTTTATTTTACCTTATATTTTCCCAATTCGTGAGGTTGAATGGACAAGCTATGCAGGTAAGGTAATCTTTAGTATCGGGTGCTATCTCTATATTAAAATGCACGGTTTTCTTAAACGTTAAACGGCAAGAATAAAGAGGACATTCCTCTTTTCACTCCCAACGTAGGGACTTACTCCTCAATCTCCTTCATATAAGTTTCTGAGCTCAATCTATCCCTAAGTAAATTTATGTGCAGGTTAAAGAATGATTGTGTTTTACCTGTCGACCTATGATGACTTTTCGACGTAATAAATATATGATGAACCTAGAACTGGCAATGAATAAGGACGACGAGCTGGTCATATTACTGGCAAAAGAGGGAAAAGAAAGTGCCTTCCGGGAATTGTATGAAAATAACTACGAAAAGGTCTATCGAATCGCCTTCCGCTATACAAAATCCAAGCAGGATGCAGAAGACATCATGCAGGAAACATTCATCAAAGCCTTTAGAGGAATCAAGAGTTTTAATTTTAACATAAGCTCCGATTTTACAGCCTGGATTTGCCAGATAGGAGTTCACTGCTCTCTTGACTATCTAAGAAAATGCAAAAGAAGAAAAACAGATAAGACCGAGTATATTTCTACTCTTTCAGATGAACTAGAAGCTAAGGATTCGTCGCCTGAAAAATCCGCCATAATGGCCCAGGCCATTGCTCATGTGAAAAATGCTCTTCATTTACTGTCACCAAAACAGCGCCTTATTTTTGACTTAAGGCATCTTCAGCATATGGACATAAAAGATATCGCCGAAAACCTGCAGTGCAGTCAAAGCACCATCAAAAAACAACTTCAAAGAGCGGTTTCAAGATTAAGAAAACGACTGGAGCCGCTGTGGGGGGAACAATGAATTGCGAAGAAAGTAAAAATTTTATGACCGTGAGTGTCTTCGGAAAATTGACTCTCTCCGAAAAGGCTGAGCTGGAAGAACATCTCCGCGAATGCCAGAAATGCGCTAGAATATATGAAAGAACAGCTCATCTCAGGCCGCAGTTCGACAAGCAAGAAGATATTCCCCTTCCTGATAAGGAGAAATCATGGCAAATCATATCAGCAAAGGCCTTCCCAAGGAAGAGAGGCTGGAAGGTATTTTTCCCTTATAAAAAATTGGCCCTGGCTGCTTCTGCTCTTGTTGTCGTCTTTATCCTGGGATTTATCGCTGGCAAGCAGCTGTTTTTTAAGGGCCCGGGTGATGCCCAGCCAGAATCAACGGCTTTAAAAGGCTATGACTCACCCATTCAACGCTATGCTGAGAACCTCGAGCTCATCCTGGTTTCTTTCATGAACCGCGCAGATGCTCAAAGACAGGATGAAATCTCGGAAGTGGAGAAAAAGGTTATAAAAGATATACTTGTGCAAACCCGGCTCTTGAAATATCTGGTTTCACAAAGGGACGATCCGCATCTTCAACAACTTATAGAAGATGTTGAATTTATCATGACAGGAATATCCAATCTCAGTCCTCAGGATCAGGACTCTGCTGACCTACTGGCGCGACTGATTAGAGAGAATAAGATTAAATTTAAACTAAAAACTCTTATAACATCAAAAACAACCATTTGAAACGGAGGATATAAAATGAAAATTTTAAAACAATTCTTATTTATTGGATGGACATTATTCTCGTTGGTCTTAATAGGGGAAACGGCGATCTTATCTAGTACGCACGAATCCCGAGCAGAATTGACAGATAAAGAATTCAGCTATCAAGATGACAAGTTCAAGGAACAAGAGCTCTATATATTCCTGAAAGGGAAGGAATATGTATTCAAAAGACAGTGGGAAAAGGCAAGACAAATGCTGTACGTTTACATCAAGCGCTATCGCTTTGGCCGACTGAGAGATGAGGCTCTTTACTGGCTGGCTCAATGCCTGAATAAGTTATCAAAAGACCAGGTAGATAAGGACAAGGTGATTGAGCTTAAGGAGCAGGCAGTCAGAGAATTGGATCTTCTTATCCAACAATTCCCCAAAAGCGTCTGGCTTGACGATGCCCAGCAATTGAGAATAGAAATTTCGGGAGAACTGGCTTTGATAGGTAAAACTGAATACAAAAAAATAATTAAACACGCCTACGAAACTCAGGAAAAGAACGAGACTGACCTAAAATTGATTGCTTTGAATTCGCTGATAGAATTGGAACCAGAAACAGCCATACCCTTCCTCAAAAAAATCATTGAAACAGATAAAGACCCACGGGTCAGGAAAAAAGTTGTACTCCTTCTGGGAAAAAAATACACACACGGAGTCATTACAATCCTTGAGGATGTATCAAAAAAAGACCCGGATAGAGAAGTTAGGGAAGAAGCCAGCTACTGGCTCGAGCAAATCATAATCCGGTCGATTCCTGTTAGCCTGAACTATTACGTCTTCTCCGCTCAGCTCACAGATGCCTCTGAATTCAAACGGATTCCAGAAAAAAAGATGAACATCTTCACTCTCCCACGCGGCAAACCTGAAGATGAAGAAAGAGTAAAAAAAGAAATCAACACACTATTCAACAACAAGCTTTTAGATTTAGCCCGGCAATCGAGCGGAAGAGCTGACGTTCTTATGACAGTATTTGATTTTTCCGTATCCCATAAGATATCTGGTTTTAGGCTTCAGTTTGTTAAAGAGGGATTCGAGAAAGATTTTGACCATATTTCTGGAAAAGTTCTTTTTCAAGATTTGGACGATAACAAAAACTATTACGCTTCTTACTCTGTAGACAGCGAAAATGAAAAGCTGTTAGCGATGCGAAATCGAGATCAAGTCGCTCTCATGTTTTTACAGTTTGAATCAGAGCTGGAACCAGGCTACGCAGAGGAAGAACCCGAAGAAGAACCGATGTACAGCAGCGAATTTTCAAATGTGCTGGGATGCAGAGTGCTTTCAGCAAGGCAAAGCTGGGGCGGGGGAGAATATGGAGCCGATCCCCTCGACTTCGGGAAGGCCAAAGCTGAAATTCCCGGTAAGAAAGGAAAATGGGTACTGAAAGGTTATCTAATGCTGGTCAAAAAAGAACGTCGCTTCATCGCCCGCAGGGCTGTACTGTTTAATCCAGAAGGAAAGACCGTTGCCAGCGCGGATCAGATAATCGTTCCCGTGGATAATCCTTCACAATATAAGGCGACTGGAAAAAAGACTTATTAAAAAAGAATCCCGGCTTAATTCTTACTTGAGGCCTCTTTTTTTAAGCAAATGCTCAACCTTGGGTTCTGCTCCTCTGAATCGCTTATAGAGTACCATCGGGTCTTCCGTGCCACCTCTCTCGAGGATGTTTTCCCTAAACAACTGAGCTGTCTTTTGGTCAAAAAGGTTTGTCTCTTTAAATGCTTGAAAAGCATCAGCATCAAGAACCTCGGCCCATATATAGCTGTAGTATCCTGAAGAATACCCGCCGCTGAAAATGTGTCTGAAATAGGGACTTTTATACCTGACAACAATTTCGGGAATCAGGCCTATCTTGTTCAGCGATTCTGTCTCAAACTTATCCACGTTCAACTCTTTGGCCTCCGTCAGCGTATGCCAGTCCATATCAAGGAAGGATGCTGCCAGGTATTCAACGATAGCAAACCCCTGGTTAAAGTGGCTGGCTTTTTTCAGTTTATCAATCAGCTCCTGAGGAATCACTTCGCCTGTCTCATAGTGTTTCGCGTACATCTTAAGGACTTCGGGCTCAAATACCCAGTTTTCCATAATCTGTGACGGCAATTCTACAAAATCTCTAGAGACGGAAGTTCCTGAGAGCCTGTTATACGTACAATCGGAGAGCAGCCCATGAAGGGCATGTCCGAATTCGTGGAATAAAGTCGATACCTCCTCTGAACTGATCAAGGCCGGCTTGTCGCCAGTGGGTTTTGAAAAGTTGCCATTATTCGTGATGACTGGATAAACTTCCCTTCCATGCAACCTTGATTGTTTTCTGAAACTGTTCATCCAGGCACCGCCGCGTTTACTTGCTCTCGGGAAATAATCTGTATAAAAGATTCCGATATGCGATCCATCAGCGTCTTTGACTTCAAAAACCTTCGCATCTTCGTGGTAGTTTGGAATGTCTGTTCGTTCGACAAACTGTATTCCATAAAGTTTACCGGCCACTGAGAAGGCGCCCTCCCTGACATTCTCCAGCTTAAAGTACGGCCTCAACATCTCCTCGTCAAGCGCGTACTTGGCTTTTTTCAGTTTTTCGGCATAATACCACCAGTCCCAGGGCTGTAGTTTAAAGTCATGGCCTTCTTTGCGAATCATCTCTTGAAGCTCTTTGGCTTCCTTTTTAGCCATCTTCAAAGCCGGCTTCCAAAGCTGGTCAAGAAATTTGTACACATTCTCGGGTTTCTTCGCCATATTATTCTCGAGCACATAGTCAGCGTGTGTCTTGTAGCCCAATAGGTTCGCCCGTTCCACACGAAGCGCAGCTATTTTGGCTAAAATAGCTTTGTTGTCCAGCTCATCGTTATTGTTACCTTTGTTTATGTAAGCCTTAAAGATTTTTTCCCTAAGGTCGCGTTTTTCGGAATACTGGAGGAAAGGGATCATACTTGGCTTATGGATAGTAAACACCCATTTGCCCTCATGCCCCCGTTCTTTTGCTGCTTCTTCGGCTCCGGTTATTGCAGCTTGCGGCAGCCCGGCCAAGTCTTCTTCCTTATCAATGACCATTTTAAAGCGATTGTTTTCTTTCAAGACATTCTCACCAAACTTCACTGTAAGAACGGATAACTCTTGATTAATTTCTTTCAGCTTGGCCTTCTTTTCTTCGTCCAGGTTTGCCCCACTCCTCACAAAGTCTTTGTAATACTTCTCGAGGAGCATATTTTGTTCTAACGTTAGATCCAGCTTATCTTTCTGTTCATAAACCGCCTCGATTCTTTGAAATAATTTTTCATTTAACCGAATATCATCCCGGTGCTTTGATCTTAGAGGTGCAACTTCTTTGGCGATTTTCTGCATATCCTCATTTGTCATCGACTCGTCCAAAACGCCAAAAACATTGCTGACTCTCCTTAACAAAGACCCACTGCTTTCTAAGACTTCAATAGTGTTTTCAAAAGTGGGAGTCTCGGGATTATTTAGAATCGCTTCAATTTCCTTTATCTCCTGCTTCATTCCTTCTTTAAAAGCCGGCAAATAGTGTTCTTCCTTTATCTTATCGAACGGGGGAACTTGAAAAGGCGTATCAAACTCGCTGAAAAGAGGATTCTCTTCTTGTTTTAGGCAGGAGCATAATAATCCTGCGATAAAAAGGAATAAAAAAACCTTCTTCATTTTTCTTCCTCCTTTAGTTGTTTAGACTTCTAAATAGTTATAGATTCCTTGATAGTTATGCATCTCTGATTCAAGACTAAAATAGGAAAGCTAATAATATTAAAAAATATCAGAAAAATACAAGTGATATTTTGTATCGTTGGTAACAGATTTGCTTTTCTTACCGGGCGAGGCACTCAGCATATTGGGAGTAAACCAAGTTCACCGATGAAAACCAATGGAAGATGAAGATAGATGCCAGTCATAAAAAAGCAATAAAAAGGTGACATAAAAAAAGGGGACAGGCTACATTTTTTTTTGTAAAAGTACCCTGCCCCCATTCTATGCACATTTTACTGCTTAAAAGGTTGAGGTTGCCACGCTTCGCTGGCAATTACTTTTTATAAAAA